>ERZ1026874.517-NODE-517-length-23790-cov-11.201727_pt1 | contig 23790 bp, 20 predicted proteins | sample MGYA00380167_ERZ1026874 | MGnify/ENA primary metagenome ERZ1026874 (study PRJEB33269, sample SAMEA4719803) | human gut metagenome | biome: human-associated habitat; feature: organic feature; material: feces | place: Cameroon | collected 2013-10 ...
TTTTTACTATTTTGTACTGTATTTGTTTACAAAAACATTTTGTAATTTTTGTTATTTCTTATAAATAAAAAATAACCTGACTTTAACTAAGCCAGGTCATTTTTATTCTACTATTTTAACATTACCTTCACCAAATACTTTTTCTAATTCTACAAATATATCACTAGATAAATTTACCCACATATTTCTTGGCATTCTATAATTTTTTCTATCATTTGCTGTAAATACATACAAAGGTGTATTTCCTGCATATTCATTACAAATTTCCATAAGCTTTGGCTTAGTGGCTCTGGCCATATCTAAATTATCAACTCTCACATAAACTTTAGATGAATCTACTTTTTCTAGAGGTTCCATAATTTCACAGATAATCTTCACAGCTTCATCTTCTTTCATACTCACTCTTCCCTTAATAATAACAAAGGCATCAACAGCAATTAAATTTCTTACTCTATCTAAAGTTTTAGGGAAAACTATAACTTCTATAGTAGCACTTAAATCTTCAATTTTAATAAAAGCCATTATTTGGTTATTTCTCGTAACCTTTTGAGTAACTTCTGTAATTATTCCACCAACAACCACTTTATCTTCATCATGTATTGAATATTCTTCATGGTCAATACCTTCATTATGTGCTTCTTTACAATCATAAATCTTTTGTATGGTTGTAGATGTCATCACCTTTAAACTTTTAGCATATTCATCAAGAGGATGTCCTGATAAATATAGACCTGTCATTTCTTTTTCCATTGCTAATAAATTATTTTTAGAAAACTCTTTTATATTTGGATACATAACTTCTGGTGCTTTAAAATCTTCATCTTCCGTTAATCCAAATAAGCTTATTTGACCATCTATATTTCTCTTTCTTTCACTTGCCATACTATCCATCAACTTTTCATGTACAGCTAAAAGCTTTGATCTAAATATTTTAAAATCATCTAATGCTCCAGCTTTAATTAAGCTTTCTACAGCTCTTTTATTGATGGCTGATAAATCTATTTTATTGATAAAGTCTGTTATTGATTCAAATTTACCTTTTGAATTTCTAGCTTCAACTATACTATCAACCACATTCATACCTACATTTTTTATAGCTGCAAGCCCAAATCTTATTTTATCACCTTTTACAGTAAACTTAGAATAACTCTCGTTTATGTTTGGTGGAAGCACTTGAATTCCTAAACTTTCAGCAAAATTAATATAATGTGCAACTTTTTCTGAACTTCCCATCATGGAATTTAACATAGCTGCAATTGTTTCAACAGGATAATAATGCATTAAATATGCAGTTTGATAACCAACTACTGCATAAGCTGCTGCCTTTACCACACTTACTTTCATAAGCCTTTATACATTGTATAAAGTTGTAGTCTGGACTATACCATATACTTTTTGCAAGTATCTCCTATTATAGTCTCTGAGCGTCTTTCATAATAATAATTTATATTTTCTTTCCATTCCAAAAGATTTATTATATACCTTACTTTTTAATAATTCTATATTTACTCTTCTTGCACTTCGTATCAAATATATACCGTTATATTCATTTTCTACAAATCTTATCTTTATATTTTCAAAACCTAACTCTTCTAATGAGTTCTTGCACCAATTTATAAACTCTCTTGAGGCTGACGAAATAAAAAACTCATTACCATCTTTTCTTATCCATCCATCTCCATCAATTATTCCTCTAATTATATAGGGCAAATATTTGACTTCCTCCTCATTTAAGTTAGGCCCCCTTAAATCAAATGTTTTATTTTCAATAACTCCTAACCTTTCAACTTGCGATAAAAGATTATTGCCATAAAGAATAATTCTATATTTCGTTTTATGATTAGACTTTATAGAAATAAACTTAGCATTTAAGTATTTACTTAAAAATATTATTGCATCTTTATCAGTTAACTCTAATCCAATAAATCCCCTTTTTTTATCTATATATCCATCTGTAAGTAATAAACCTAAAAAATAAGCCTTATATTCGCTATCTAACCGCTCCATTGAGAAGTTAATATAAGTTTTATTATTTTTCTGTACTTCGTTCCAATCTCTTCTCTTTATATTTAACTTATCTAACTTCTTTAATACTGAATTTCTTGTTTTATATCCAAATCTCTTAGCAATTTCATTAGCTGTTAGTCCTTGTTTATACATTCTAGCCATTTTATATTCAGTATTTCTATCCACAAAAGATTGCTTATACATATTTTGCACTTTTTTCTTAACATTATTTCTATGTGCAAAGTCCTTTAGCTTATTTACTGTAAGTCCATAATCATATTTTGCGTTCAAATATAATATTAATTTTTCAGTATTTACAAACTCACTGTATAAATATAGAATTTTCCTTTTTTCTATCTCAGTATACTTTTCATAGGTTATAGGTATATTATCTATAATTCTCTTTATTTCTGGCATAGTACATTCAATTTTATATATCTTTTTCAAGTTTACTTTTATATCTCGTTCCTTAACTTTACTTATTCTCATTTTATATATTAGTTTATAAATGTATCTATCCATATAAATCATCACCTTAGAAATTTCGTTGCTGATTATCCATTACTAGTTTTATCCAATTATAAAACTATTATACTTAGGGTCTCCCCATATATAATCCATTTAATTTTTTCTGCATTTCTGCCACCATCACACTTATCTTTTCAAATTATGTTGTGGTTTAAATAGCTTTAGGACCTCCCAGCAGTTTAAGGAGTTTTTAATTATAAGTTTCCTTATAATGCCACACTTTCTATTTTATGGCTTTTGTTAAAAGCGTACGATGCGAAGTCCATCATTGAATCAAAGATGTCGTTTGCCGCTTTTTCACTTATCCCATTTCTTAAGCAACCTGGAACTTCAACATTTCCTTCCTCATCTACAATTCCATAAATAAAGTTTTTACGTTCTTGTTCCATTACACTATGTTTTTTCTTAGACATGGCTCTTCTAACCATATCACTTCTTCCTAAGGAATACCCTCCAAGCTTTCTAACTATTTCCATTACCTGTTCCTGGTACACCATTACCCCATATGTGACGTCTAAAATATCTTCCAATTCAGGCGTTTCATAATGAACACTGTCTTTATTTCTCTTACCTTCAATATATCTTGGAATTTCAGCCATAGGACCTGGTCTATATAAAGAGATACCAGCTATGATATCTTCTAAACAGTCTGGCTTAAGTTCCTTCATGAAGGAAGTCATACCTGGTGATTCTAATTGGAATACCCCTGCGGTTTTTCCTTCACCGATCATCTTATAAACTTCTTTATCTTCAAAGTTTATCTTATCTAAATCTATTTCTATTCCTCGGTTTGCTTTAATCATTTTAACAGCATCACTCATAACTGTTAATGTTCTAAGACCAAGGAAATCCATCTTAAGTAACCCTAATTCTTCCAATGTTGTCATATCAAATTGAGCTACTATATTATCTTCATTTTTTTGTAATGGTACATATTCCACCAATGGCTTTGATGCAATAACAACGCCTGCCGCATGAGTAGATGAATGTCTCGGTAAGCCTTCTAACGTCTTACTTACATCAATAAGAGTTTTCACCCTATCATCAGTATCATATGCTGCCTTAAGCTCTGGATTCATATCTAAAGCCTTTTCTATGGTTATCCCTAGCATTGTAGGAATCATCTTGGCAACTCTATCAACCTCTGCATAAGAATAATTCATAGCTCTACCTACATCTCTTATACAAATTCTTGCTGCCATAGTACCAAAAGTAATTATTTGTGATACATTGTTAACACCATATTTATCAACAACATAGTCAATTACTTCTTGTCTTCTTTCGTAACAAAAATCCGAATCAATATCCGGCATACTAACTCTTTCTGGATTTAAGAACAAATTATTATTAACCACGAACTCTTTATTCCGTGCTCTGGAGGTTTCCCTCATTTTCATCAGATAGTCTTTTCTATCTCAGTTTGGACTATATCATCATACTAAATAAATTTTATCATTTTAGTATGTTGGGCACTCGTGGAGAAGATTATTGCTTAGCTACTCACTTCTCTAGTCTCTGAACCTTTCTAGTACATTTAGCTATTCCTAGACTTGGCTGCTGATTAGCATGCTAATTATTATTAGTTTAGCTTTCCAGCAATTCACCCAATTTAATGAGCGCATCTTAATTCACGCTCGAAGATTAAACTATACTTTATAGGGTCTATCTTTGTTATTCCTAAAGTATAAGCTACAATTGAACCTGCCGCAGATCCACGCCCAGGTCCAGTTGGAATACCATGCTCATTGGAGAAATGAATAAAGTCCCAAGTTATTAAGAAGTAATCAACATACCCCATTTGATTAATAACACCAAGCTCATATTCAAGCCTTTCCACATATCCTAATGCCTCTTCATTAGTATTTGCAAAATCCTTAATGGCTTTAACATCTACAGGCTTATTTCTAAAGCTTTCAAAGACATCGTATCTATCAATAAGACCTCCATAACAAACTTCCTGTAAGTATTCAAAATGATCCTTATTATCTGGTACAGGGAAATTTGGTAACTTTGATACATGGAATTCATAATAAAAATTACATTCCTCTGCAATCTTAATACTATTTTCCAATGCTTCTGGTACATAAGAAAATAAATCCCACATTTCATCAGCTGACTTTAAATAAAACTGATCTGAAGGATACCTTCTCCTATTGGTATCTTCAATGGTCTTTCCTGTTTGAATACACATCAATATGTCATGGGCCTTTGAGTCTTCTTGAGTTAAATAATGAACATCATTAGTTGCTATAAGTGGTATACCAGTTTCCTTAGATAACTTCATATTCCAATCTATAACCTTACGCTGCTCTTCCATGCCATGATCTTGTATTTCTAAATAGAAACCATCTTTAAAAATATCTTTATATTCTAAAGCTACTTTCTTGGCTTTTTCATAGTCATCTGCCATTATAGCTCTTTGTACCTCTCCTCCAAGACATGCACTTAAGGCAATTATACCTTCACTATGGCTTTTTAAATATTCATGGTCAACCCTCGGCTTATAATAAAAACCATCAATTGATGCTGCCGACACTATCTTCATTAAGTTTTCATAACCAACTTCATTTTTTACCAATAATACTAAGTGATTTGTAGAATTTTCTTTATCTGCAACCTTTATATTCATGGATTTAGCTGCAACATAAACTTCACATCCTAGTATTGGCTTTATTCCATTTGCCACTGCTTCCTTATAAAAAGCTACACACCCATACATGACACCATGGTCAGTTATAGCTATGCTTTTCATACCAAGTTCTTTAGCCCTTGCTATAAGCTTTTTAATCTTAGCCGAACTATCTAGCAAACTATATTCAGTATGCAAATGAAGATGGCAAAATTCCTTTGACAAAATATCACTCCTTTTTAATTCTTTTAATAATTTCCACTTCTTATTTCCTCGGCAATTTTTTCAATTTTTCTTAGTCTATGATTTATTCCTGATTTACCTACTGGTGGATTTAACATTTCCCCTAATTCTTTAAGTGATTCATCAGGATAGCTCAATCTCAATTCTGCCACTTCCTGCAAATTCTTTGGTAATCTCTTAAGACCAATCTTTTCTTGAATAAGCTTAATGCTTTCAACTTGTCTTACTGCTGCATTTACTGTCTTGCTTAAATTGGCAGTTTCACAATTAACAAGCCTATTAACATTATTTCTCATTTCTTTCATTATTCTTATGTTTTCTAACTCTAGTAAAGAAGTATGAGCTCCTATTATATTTAAAAGGTCTACTATTTGTTCTCCTTCTTTTATATAAATAATATAACTGTTTTTCCTTTGTATAACTTTTGAATTTAATCCAAAGGAATTTATTAATTTACATAAATCTTTAGCGTATTCTTCACTATGAATTACAAACTCTAAATGATATGTCTTTTCAGGATTACTGATACTTCCACCACCAATGAATGCTCCTCTTATATAAGCTCTTTTATATTCATCAGTTTTTATCATTTCAGGATCTATCTTATAATCTAAAGTTAATACTCCATCAATTTCTTGAAAAATCCCTGTCTTCTTTAATAAATCCCTTACACCCATTTCTTCATCTATTAATACCATATATATATTATTCTTCTTAAGTGAATTGCTCTTTTTAACCATCAGCTTAGAATGTATATCAAAATATTCTTTTAATATAGTAAATATATGTCTTGCTGATGCTGGATTTTCTGTGGTTATCTTAAAACTAAGTCCTCTTCCACTAAATCCAATTGTTCCACTACCTTTCATTATGGCAGAAATCTCCGCCAATGCCTCTTCTATGGATATATCCGTATATCTACATATTTCTCCCTTAACCTTTGCTGAAAACGACATATATTCCTTCTCCTAACTAATTTAAAATATATTATGTATTATATCATAAACTGTTCCGTATGTATCACACTAATAAACTGGAAAGTTCATTTAATTTTTAAGTGCTAATTAACCACCATAAAATATCTGAACTCTCCTCTAAAGCCAATCTTTATTCTTTCCAACAACTAATACTTTTTAAAAATTATATTCACTTCTTTTACATATTCTTCATAATAAGTTCTGCTAATTTGTCTGCATTATGTTTAACATATCTCTTAGTAATCTTAATAAGGTCTGCTTCAATAATTTTTACATTTAAGTTATTTATATTTTCATAGTCTAAAACTACTAGTTCAGCATTTTCTCTAGCATACTTTTCTTTAATATCTGAAGGAATTATTCCATTATTAGCAATAACATAATCAATATTTCCTGATACTCCATAATCCATTAGTACTTTTAAATGGTTAGAAACTTTAAATCCATCAGTTTCTCCTGGCTGAGTCATTACATTTGAAATATATACTTTCTTAGCATCACTTTTACATATTGCTTCTGATATACCTTTTACAAGAAGATTAGGTATTATACTTGTATAAAGACTTCCTGGACCCATAATAATAACATCTGCACCATTTATTGATTTTATTGCTTCTTCCAATGGCTTTGCATCAATAGGCTTAATAGCTAATTTCTTAATGCTTGTTTTTCTTACAATAACTTCACTAGGTATTTTTGATTCACCTTCTATTATTTCACCATTTTCCAATTCAGCAACAAGTTTCATATCATCTAAAGTTACTGGTAGTACCTTCCCTTTAACAGCTAAAACTGAACTCATTTTTTGTACTGCATCTTCAAAATTTTCACTTATACCCGCCATCGCCGCTAAAAAAAGATTCCCAAAGCATTGCCCCTTTAAACTACCTTCAGTAAATCTATATTGTAACAGATCCTCCATTAAAGGTTCTGTATCAGCCAATGCTAAAATGCAGTTTCTTATATCTCCCGGTGGAAGCATTCCTAAGTCTTCTCTTATCTTGCCTGACCCTCCACCATCATCACCTACAGTCACAATAGCAGTTATATGGCTTGTATATTTTTTTAATCCTCTTAACATGGTGGAAAGTCCAGTCCCTCCACCTATAACCACAACCTTAGCCTCATTATTCTCTTTTATCATCATAGTTTTTTATCTCCCTTATGTACATCTTCCTTAATATCTCTATGCTCTACATAAACATCGTGATTATTGGAATGTAGTGTTTCATAAATTGAATTGGCTATTGCCACTGATCTATGTCTTCCTCCTGTACATCCAATGGAAATTATCAACTGTCTCTTACCTTCCTTTTGGTAATTAGGAATTAAAAATTCAAACATATCATTTGCTTTTTCTAAAAATGTTTGTGTTTCTATCTGATCCATAACATAGTTCTTTACAGGTTCATCATTACCTGAAAACGGCTTAAGTTCTGGAATATAGAAAGGATTTGGAATAAATCTTACATCAAATACCAAATCTGAATCTACAGGAATTCCATATTTAAAGCCAAAGCTTAATATAGTAATAGCCATTTGTTTTTCTGGCATTTCTTTATCACCAAATTTTCTAGCCATTTCTTCTCTTAAATCCTTTATAGCATACTTGGATGTATCTATAATTACATCAGCTTTATCCTTTACTTCTCTAAGCTTTTGTCTTTCAAGTTCAATTCCTGTAATCACTCTTCCACCTGGTGCTAATGGATGGCTTCTTCTCTTTTCCTTAAATCTCTTAACCAGTACTTCATCTGAAGTATCTAAGAATAATATTTCATATCGGAATTGTTCCCTAGATAATTCACTTAAACTTTCAAATAAATCATCAAAGAAAATACCACCTCTAATATCCATAACTAAGGCAACTTTATCAATTGATCCCTGGCTTTGCTTACATACTTCTGCAAATTTCTTTATAAGTTTTGGTGGTAAATTATCTACACAAAAATACCCCATATCCTCTAATGCATTTGTTGCCTCTGATTTTCCTGCTCCAGATAGTCCTGTTACAATTATAAATCTCATGTATCTTTTCCTCCTAAAATAATACTATATTATACTTAACTCCATCATTAATTTAATTATATCACGACAAAAAAGGAGATGCAGTAATACATCCCCTTAATTATAAATTATAAATTAATTTTCATCTTCTCCAACAATTCTTACTTCTGTATGAAGATCTACACCAAATTGCTTTTTGACTTCATCTTGAATATGTTTAATTAAATTTAATATATCCTTTGCTCTTGCTCCACCTTTATTAATAACAAAACCTGAATGCTTGCTAGAAACTGCTGCCCCATTCATTTCATACCCTTTTAATCCAGCATCCTGAATTAACTTTCCTGCAAAATAACCTTCTGGTCTCTTAAATGTGCTTCCTGCTGATGGATACTCAAGCGGTTGCTTAGATTCTCTCTTTTCAGTTAAATCTGTAATCATTTCCCTAATAGTCTTTACTTCACCATGTTTTAAGTCTAAAGTAGCACTTAAAACTATATATCCCTTTTTCATTACAGCAGAAGATCTATAACCAAAATCTAATTCTTCTTTAGATAAAGTCTTTATTTCTCCATCTTCACTAATAACCTCTATACTTTCAACTACATCACTCATAGAACCATTATAAGCACCAGCATTCATAAACACTGCTCCTCCAATAGTTCCTGGAATACCACAAGCAAATTCAAATCCTGTTAAAGAATGCTCCATTGCTTTATCTGAAACTGCTTTAAGCATAACTCCTGCTTCAACTTCTATTTTTTCTTCTACTACTTCCATTCCAGTTAATGATGTTAATAAAATTACTACTCCTCTGATTCCTCCATCTTTAACAAGCAAATTAGAACCATTTCCTATAACATATACAGGAATATTATTTTCCCTGCATATCTTAACACTTTCAATTACTTGCGACTTTGTTTCCGGAATTAATAAAATATCAGCTGGTCCACCAACTTTAAAATTAACATAATTTTTTAATGGCTCATCTATCTTTATATATTCTTCTTTATATAATTGGCTAAACAAATTTCCTAATTTATTATATTTATTCATGGTTAGCTCCTTATTTCTTAATTAATTATATTTAAATAGTATAAATTAAATTATCCCATTTAACAAGGATTTTAATCTATTTGCTTTCATTTCCATTAAAATATTTATAAATACTTTCTGCTGCTTTATTATTTATGCTTGGAGTCTCTAATAATTGATCTAAAGTTGCACTTTTTATGTTATCTACACTACCAAACTTCATTAGTAAGGCTCTTCTTCTTTTTTCTCCTACATTAGGTATATCATCAAGGATAGAATGAAGAGTCCTTTTATCTCTTAAACTTCTATGATATGTTATAGCAAACCTGTGTACTTCATCTTGAATTCTTCTTATAAGCTGCATTAAATTAGAACTTCTATTAATAATAAGTTCTTCATTATTATAAATAATCCCCCTAGTGGCATGTTTATCATCTTTAACAAGTCCACAAACAGGAATACTTATATTTAAATCCCTTAGTACTTCTAATGCTATATTTATCTGTCCTTTTCCACCATCCATCATTATAATATCAGGAAAATTAGAAAACTTACCTGCTGAAAATTGTAGCTTAGATTCTTGTATAGCCTTTACTTCTTCTAAGCCATGAGAAAATCTTCTTGTTAGTATTTCTCTCATACTATCATAATCATTGGCACCTTTAACAGTTTTTATTCTAAACCTTCTATAATCACTATTCTTAGAACGTCCTTCTTCAAAGACAATCATTGAACCTACTGAATCAACACCTTGTATATTGGAAATATCATAGGCTTCAATTCTTGAAGGCCAAATCTCTAAATCTAATAATTCCTGAAGTTCTTCTAATGCTATCTTATTGATTTCCTTGTCCATTAAGTACTTATCTTTAAATTTTTCTAAGGTTATTTGAGCATTATTTTTTACCATCTCAAGCATTTCTCTTTTTTGACCCTTTTGTGGAACCTTAATCCAAACCTTAGCTCCTCTTTTAATAGTTAAATATTCTTCAACTAACTCAATATTACTTAATGCTGGAACATATATAGTTCTTGGAACCTTTGCAGTACCTCCATAAAAAGAGGTTGTAAATTCCTCTAATATTTCTTCAATGGAGTCTTCCGCTGTATTTTCAAAAATAAAATGTTCTCTTCCAATAATCTTACCATCTCTAGAGAAGAATATCTGTATGCAACTATCTTTTTCATCTCTGTAGATATTTATAAAATCTTCATCACCGTCCATGGTTTTAAATATCTTTTGTTTTTCAACTATAGCTTTTATAGCTATAATTTTATCTCTTAAATCTGCAGCTTTTTCAAATTCTAAGTTCAAAGATGCCTCTTCCATTTCACGTTGAAGTACTTTTAAAACAGTAGTATCTCTTCCACTTAAAATATCTATAACATCCTTTATCATTTTACCATACTCTGCCTTGTTTATATAGCCACCACATGGTCCAAAACATTTCTTAATATGATAATTTAAACAAGGTCTTACCTTTTCTCCACCTTCTTTAATTAAAAGCTTACAAGTCCTTAAAGGAAAAATCTTATTTATTAAATTAATTGTTTCATATACTGCTGTTCCATTAGTATATGGTCCAAAATACTTGCTTCCATCTTTAGAATAGTTTCTTGTAACAAAGACCCTTGGAAAGTCATCATTAATAGTTATCTTAATAAATGGATAAAACTTATCATCCTTTAGTAATATGTTATACCGTGGACTATATTTTTTTATTAAGTTACATTCCAAGATTAATGCTTCCATTTCTGAATCTGTAACAATATATTCAAACTCAGCAATATGCTTAACCATTACCCTAACTTTTTCACTATGATTCTTAGAGTTTTGAAAATAACTTTTTACCCTATTTTTTAATATCTTAGCTTTTCCTACATAAATGACTTCTCCAAGAGAGTTTTTCATTAAATAAACTCCAGGCTTAGAAGGAAGGTTTTTTAAATGATATTCAAAATCAAACACTTCATCACTCCGTTTCACTACTTTCTAATTAAAAAAAAGGAGCTATAAGCTCCTTTTTTTAGAAGAGCTTCCTCTTCTGTATTAATATCCAAGTACTGCTTTTCTTACTACATAACTGGCTATTTCAGCTGAAATTACTGCTCCACTTTCACCATTTTCCACAATAACAGCCACTGCTATTTGTGGGTCATCCATTGGTGCTGCTGAAATAAACCATGCATGAGGAACTGCATCTGTTCCATCTGATAATTTATAATCTGCTGTACCTGTTTTTCCACCAGCATTTGTTCCTTTAAAAGCTGGCCATCTATAAAGATTATTGTCTACTAAATATTTCATATAACTTTTTATAGTTGAAGCTATATCACTTGAAATTACTTGTTTTAATTCAGTATTTTCCATTGTTTTAACAGTATTACCTGCACTATCTAAAATAGAATTTACTAATCTAGGTTGCATCATCACTCCATCATTGGCAACTGTTGCTGCCACTAAGGCCATTTGAATTGGTGTAGATAAAACTCCCCCTTGACCAATACCACTTTGTGCTATTTCACCTTGAGCGTAACTCTCTAGTTTTGGGAACTGACTTGCTGTTATAGTTAATCCTGGTCCACTAATAACTGAATTAAATCCATAGTTTTCTGCTGTTTGTTTTAAAGTACTATTACCTAATTCCATAGCTAACGTTCCAAAAACAACATTACTTGATACTCTATAGGCATATCTTAAATCAATAGCTCCATGTGATTGATATGCATAATTATTTAAAGTAGTTCCATCATCAAATGTTATTTTTCCTTGATCATTAAATGTCCTATTAGCTACTCCTGGCATGTTTTCCAAAGCACTTGATAAAGTAACAGTTTTAAATACTGACCCTGGTGGATATAATCCATCTATTGCTCTATTAATGAGAGGACTATCATCAGCACTTCCACTATAAGCTGCCTGCAATGCTACCTCTAGATTATTAGGATCAAAAGATGGCTTTGAAACCATAGCTAATATCTCACCTGTTTTAGGATTTATTGCTACTACTGACCCTTTATTATCTCCTAAAGCATCACTAGCTACCTTTTGTAATTCCAAATCTAAAGTAGTAACTATACTATTTCCAGTCTTTGATTCATTCTCTTCTTTTTCATTTTTAACTTTTATCTTATCTACAAAAGTTTTAAAGTTTTCTGATAAATTTAATTTCTTTTCATTTATTAAATCATCTTTTATATCATTAAATAAACCAGTAAAATCCATACTATTTAAAAATGTTCTATAACTATTTCCTATTAAGCTACTTTTACTTAATTCATTATCATATTCTGACTCAAGACCTGATATTCCATATATTTGATCATAATATCCCAATGGATGCACTAATAAATCACCATAAAGATATTTTCTATCTTGAGTCAAATCATTAACCTTAGTAGTCTCAGTTAAAGCTGTACCATTTCTATCATAAATAGTCCCTCTAATAACTTCATTTTTTGCTGCTATAATTCTTACATTTCCTGAATCTTCAGCTATTTTAGGTCCTCTAAACAGTTGAAAATATGCTATATATGATATTAATGCAATAAATAAAAATAAGAACACAACCATTACATGTTGTACACTTTTAGCTAATTTATTTTCATCCATATTCTTACGCCTCCTCTGATACCTTTTGTAATATTCCTAAAGCAAAGAATATGGTAAGCACTGATGAACCACCATAACTTAATATTGGTAGTGTAATACCAGTTAACGGAATTACTCCAAAAATACCACCTATAATTACCAATGTTTGACATGCTATCATAGTACTAAAACCTACAACAGCTAACTGTGAAAACTTATCATTAGTAACATATGCTGATCTAATTCCTCTAAAAAACAACAAAAAGTATATTATCATTAATCCTACTGCAAATATTACACCAAACTCTTCACATATTGCTGCATATATAAAATCTGAATCATTAACAGGAATATACTCTACATACCCTTGCCCAAGTCCACTTCCTATAAGTCCACCTGAAGAAATAGCATATAAAGATTGTACTAATTGGTATCCTGCACCAGAAGCATATTCCCATGGATTTCTCCAAATCATAACTCTTTCCCTTACATGGGCAAAAAGATTATACCCTAATATGGCTCCTACTGTAGCACCACCTAAACTTAATGCTACATATAGCTTTTTAGAAGTTGCCACATAAAGAAGACTTATAATTATTCCAAAAAATATAAGTGCTGAACCTAAATCTGCTTGTGCAACTAAAAATATAAGGGAAAACCCAGCTACTAATGCTGGTACTATAAGTTGTTTTACATCATCTTTAATACTTCCATTATCCTCATATTCAGAAAAAGCTGCTGCCAAGTATAATACTAATGTTATTTTCCCAAACTCTGAAGGTTGAATCATAAATTTACCTATGCTTATCCAGTTATAAGCCCCACCAATAGCTGATGCTCCAGTTATTTTTGCATATAAAAATGCCATAGGCATAAGTACTATGGTTGCAATCATATAAACTTTCTTATATTTAGCAAACCTGCTCATTTCCGGTATAATGGCTACTACTAATATGTAACCTATTACTCCAAGAGTAACCCATACTAACTGCTTTACAGAAGTTGATTTATCAATTCTATAAAGCATAGCTATACTTACTACTGCTAAAATACTTGCAAAATTTAAAATAAATTTATCACCATCAGGATAATACCTTCTAATGACAAAGTGGGAATAGCCTATTAAAACACATAGAACTACTCCCATAACTATTGCAAGAGTATCGAATGGCTTTGATTGAAAGCCCAGATAAATGAAAAGCAGTAAGCATAATAAATAAATCATTCTTAATAATTTCTTTTCCTGCTTAAATCCTTTCATGCCTTTAACCACCTCTATTGCTTTCCTGGTTTTAGTACCTTAAAAATAGCACTTCCTATTTTTATTTCATCATCAGCTGTTAATTTTACTTTATCTTTTATTCTTTCTTCATTTACATATACACCATTGGTACTATTTAAATCTTGAATATAAAGATTATTATTTTTAACATATAACTTAGCATGATAACCAGATGCAAATGGCTCTGATAAAACTATTAAATTATCTTCTCTTCTACCTATTGTTAACTCTGTTCTGACTAAAATCACAGAACCTTCTTCCAAATCTTCACTAGCCCCTGGATTAACCACTTCCACTGCATATTTTCTTGCTGCTGGATTACTTTTCTTCTTACCACCAGTCTTTACATCCTTGTACATTATTTTTAATGAATAATATATTATTCCATACAAAAATACAATAAAGGCTATCCCAAATACAAAGGCCATTATCTTGCTAATACTCATTTCTTCACCTCTATCTACTGTTCTTCAATCTTAATATTAATAGTTATTGAAAAAAATAACAACCCACCAATTATTATCTTAATAACTTTTTAAGATATTTACCAGTGTATGAATCCTCTACTTTTACTATTTCCTCTGGCTTTCCTTTAGCCACTATAGTACCGCCTTTATCGCCACCTTCTGGCCCTAAATCTATTATATAATCTGCACATTTTATCATATCTAAATTGTGCTCAATAACTACTACAGTATTTCCTCCATCTACAAGCCTTTGAACAATATGTACCAGTCTATTTACATCATCTACATGAAGTCCAGTAGTTGGTTCATCTAAAATATATAAAGTCTTTCCTGTGCTTCTCTTAGATAATTCATAAGCAAGCTTTATTCTTTGAGCTTCTCCACCTGATAATTGTGTTGATGGCTGCCCTAACCTTATATATCCTAAACCAACATCATATAATGTTTGAATTTTATTCTTAATTCGTGGAATATTTTCAAAAAATTCTAAGGCTTCCTCTACAGTCATGTTTAATATATCATCTATATTTTTACCTTTATATTTAACTTCTAAAGTTTCCCTATTATATCTTTTCCCTTTACATACTTCACATGGAACATAAACATCAGATAAAAACTGCATTTCTATTTTAATTATTCCATCACCTGCACAAGCTTCACATCTTCCACCTTTTACATTAAAACTAAATCTTCCTGGCTTATACCCTCTCATTTTAGCTTCTGTTGTTTGAGCAAATAATTCTCTAATAATATCAAATGTTCCTGTGTATGTTGCTGGATTTGATCTTGGGGTTCTTCCAATTGGACTTTGATCTATATCAATAATCTTATCTATATTTTCATAGCCTAATATTTCTCTATGTGCTCCAACTGGATTCTTACTTTTATTAACAAGCCTATTTAATCCTTTATAAAGTATTTGATTAATTAAAGTACTCTTTCCAGAACCAGATACACCAGTAACCATTGTTAATGTCCCTAGTGGAATATCTACATTAACATTCTTAAGGTTATTTTCTTTGGCACCTTTTATCTTAATAAACTTACCATTACCGCTCCTTCTTTCAGCTGGTAGTTCAACCTTCTTTTCACCTGTTAAGTATTGTCCAGTTATAGATTCCTTACAAGCCATTATCTCTTCCACTGTTCCTGCTGCTATTATCTGTCCACCATGTTCACCTGCTCTTGGACCTATATCTACTATAAAGTCAGCCTCCCTCATAGTATCTTCATCATGTTCAACTACTATAACTGTATTTCCTACATCCCTTAAATTTTTAAGAGTTTGAATCAACTTATCATTATCTCTTTGATGAAGACCTATACTTGGCTCATCTAGTATATATAGTACCCCCATAAGTGCTGAACCAATTTGTGTTGCTAACCTAATTCTTTGAGACTCTCCTCCTGATAGTGTTCCTGAATTTCTTGAAAGATTAAGATAATCAAGTCCAACATTAACAAGGAATTCTAGTCTATTCTTTATCTCCTTAATGATTTGGTCACTTATTACTCTATCCTTTTCAGAAAACTCTAAAGAATTTACAAACTCTAATTCATCTTTAATTGGCATCTTTGTAAAATCATAAATGTTTATGCCTCCAATAGTTACTGCTAATGCTTCCTTTTTAAGACGTGCTCCTTTACATCTTGGACAATAACTATCACTCATATATTGTTCTATTTCAGTTTTAATAACATCGGAGTTAGTTTCTCTATATCTTCTATCTAATGTATTTATTTCACCATCATAAGCATATCTATAAGTGTTTAATGAACCATCTTTTTTGTATTTAACAGTCAAAGTTTTACCTTGTGTTCCATACAATAAAAGATTTAATTCTTCTTTCGAAAACTCCTTAATAGGTTTATTTAAATCAAGGTCATATTCTACACTTAATGCTTTTAATATGGCAAATGTCCATGAATCTTCCTTTAATCTTCCTTCACCCCAAGTTGCTATAGCACCTTCCATAATGCTTAAATTTTTATCAGGAATAATTAAGTCTGAATCAAACTCCATTAGTGTTCCAAGTCCATCACATTTCTCACATTTTCCCCATGGTGAATTAAATGAAAATAACCTAGGTGCTAATTCATCTATGCTTACACCACAATCAGGACAAGCAAAGTGTTCGCTAAATAGAATATCTTCCTGTCCTACTACATTTATGACCACCAATCCTTCAGCCATTTTTAAAGCAGTTTCGATAGATTCAGCTAATCTACTTTCTATTCCTTCTTTAATAACAAGTCTATCTACAACTGCTTCTATATTATGTTTAATATTTTTTTCTAAGCTAATTTCCTCTTCAGCTATTTCATAGATTTCACCATCTATCCTTACTCTAACAAATCCTTGCTTTCTTATATTTTCAAGGACCTTTTCATGCATACCTTTTTTTCCTCTAATCACTGGAGCTAAAACTTGAACCTTAGTTTTTTCCCCAAGTTTCATGACATTATCCACAATTTGATCCACAGATTGCTGAGTAATTTCTTTACCACACTTTGGACAATGTGGAATACCTACTCTAGCGTATAATAACCTTAAGTAATCATATACTTCTGTTATTGTACCCACAGTAGATCTTGGATTTTTACTTGTGGTTTTTTGATCTATTGAAATTGCTGGTGATAATCCTTCTATATTATCAACATCTGGTTTATTCATTTGTCCTAAGAATTGTCTTGCATATGATGATAAAGATTCAACATATCTTCTTTGTCCTTCTGCATACAAAGTATCAAATGCTAAGGATGATTTTCCTGAACCAGAAAGTCCTGTAAAAACTATTAACTTATCTCTTGGTATTTCCAAGGAAACATTCTTTAAGTTATGTACTCTTGCACCTTTTACTACTATTTTATCTTTCATAAAGTCCACCTCTTCCCTTATTTATCGCCATTCAATTTATATAAATTAATTCTTTTTATTATTTTTATCATATTATTCTACATTTAATCTCGAACAGACATTCTTTATTACTATTTTAGAATTGTTATTTTTTATTGTCAATTATATTTATTTCTTGTATATCATCTGTTTATAAAAAAATACAAGCAAATAATTTTTCATTAAATTTGCTTACATTGATTATAACTATTTTTATCTTATTTCCATAAAATTTGTATTATTAATTCTTCATTTTTTAAAGTGGCATTTATACTATATCCCAATTTTTCTACTAAGACCTTAGTTATATACAACCCTAATCCTGTATTTCTATCACTTCTTGATTTATCCACAGTATAGAATCTCTTAAATAATTTATCCACATTTTCTTCCGTTAAATCTGTTGTTTTGTTAATAAACTCTGTTATTATTACATCATCCTTTTGTTTTAAAGTAATTTTTACATAACTTTCACCATGTTTAATTATATTTCCTATTAAATTAGTAAAAATTCTTGTAATAGCTCCTTCATCTGATATAATATCTCTAATATTCTCATCTACTTCAATAATCGGATTAATATTATTATTAATAAAATCATTGTAAAATGCGGCTATATTTTCGCATAATATGTTTTTTAAATTTACCTTTTTATAATTAAAGTTATACTCATTTCCTTCTATTCTAGATAAATCGTAAAAACTACTAATAAGCTGTTGTAATGATTTTGTTCTATTTTCTACAATATCTATATACTCATTTTTTTCCTCTTCCGATACTTCTTCTAATCTTGCCATTTGCAAATATCCCATTATTGATGTTAATGGTGTTCTTAAATCATGTGACATATTAGCTATACTAGCTCTTAATTCTTCTTCATTCTTATTCTTTTCTGCAACAATTCTTTGTTTAGAATCAAAAATCAAATTTATATTTTCAACTAAATACTCTATATCCTTGTCTACAGATTTTGTTTTTATATTTGCATATTCATCTAAATTATTATTAATTTGCTTACTTATTCTTCTAAACTCTCTTTTATATCCTATAATAACAGCTATTAAAACAATAATTATTAGTATTAAAATACATGTTATTCCCATATTTTCTCCTATTATATATATCAATTCATTATATATACCCCTAGATATACTCATCTATAATTAAACCTCTTAATCTATTTGCATATGAATTCAAATCTAATTTTATAAATATCAAAATTCAATTTATTCTTTAAGTATATTATATACTCTATGCTTAATCCTTCCAACACTATATAAATATAATCAAATTACCTCAATAGAATATTCTAAAAAATGAATATTCCACAGAGGCAACTCTTCTATAATCTATTAAACTTTTCACTACCTATATTATTCAATACCTTAATTGAAACAAATAAAGCTATTAAAAATATAATTAATACTGAACTTAAAATAATCATCATATTTGTAATATTGAATACTTTAACTAATACAACTGATACTGCTACAACTACTAATATTAATATCAATATTCCCAAAATAGTAATCATTACACTTGCACTTTGCTTTACTACTGTTGTTGGATTTGTCCACTCCATCTTTGGAAAATATAAATTAATTATTATTCCTAATATAGCTGATACAATTGCAAATACTATACTAATTACTAAGTTAAATATTAAATACTTTATATCAAACTTTAATCCTATATAAAAAAATACATTTGCTATAATTGATGCTGGAATTGTTATTATTAAATTAGTTATTATTTTACCCTTAAAGATATCATTAGGTTCTATTGGCAATGATTTTAATATCCATAACCTATTTCCTTCTAATGATATTGATGAATTTGTTGTACAAGATAGTCCAATAGTAAATACTAAGAAAACTAATATTTCAACTGGAATCATATTAGCTATCTCAGGATACCCCAAAAATTCCACTAACGTTTCTTTACTTACAAATAACGTTGCAATGGATGCTGCAACTAATAATACCATCCCAAACGCTGTATTCATAACATAAATAGGTGTTGCAAAGTATCTTCTTAGTTCTTGCGTAATCAATGATTTTATTACACTGCTTGCTTCTAACTTTGACACCTTATAATTTGCCTTTTTATAGCTTTCTGATAATTCCCCATTTATAACTTTAAATGTCTTACTAAATACCAAAATAAATATTAAAAATGGAACTATTGATATTAGTATAAACTTTATTAAAGCAAATATATCATAATTTACTAAAGCTTCTTTTAAATACATTGCTGGTAGATATATGCTAGATAGTCCTTTTACTATTGAGTCACTATGTGCAATAAATTCATTAATATAATTTTGCATATTCATTGAAAGTATCATAATTAATAAAAATGCTATCATACCAACAACTGTAGTTACTATATTTTTATGCTTAAATCTTGATGATACAAATGTTATAGCAACAGCTATTATTGAAGCTGATATTATTGGAATCATTGGTATAAATATTAACCCTATTATTAATATAATGAAGAAAATCCATGACAAACTTCCATTATAGATAAAATATACTATTGAAGCCGGTACTATTACAAGTGCTGTTCCTATATAGTTTATAGACATTAAACTTAATATTTTACTAGTTAATATTGTACTATTTCTTATAGGTAAAGCCATTAATAAATCGTAATCTTTTGAATTAAATAATGTTCCTTACGCTTTATATATTGATGTTATAAAGCTTAAAATACATGAAAATAATACAGCAACTATTAATATTAAATCTAAATATCCCATTGGTTTTAATACTGTAGCTAACGCTATTGAATATGTGGTTGACATAAAGCATATTACTGCTGCTATTAATAACAATGTAGCTGTAGTAATTAATAACTTCTTCTTTTCATTAGAAGTGCTAACCCCTTTAGATAAAGAATTAATTCCTGTGCTATTTATAAATGAATTTTTTAATAAAATAAATAAATTACTCATTATCAATCAACTCCATAAATACTTCTTCTAAAGAATTATTACCTTTAACTTGTTCAGTAGTCCCTTCTGCAACTATTTTCCCATCTTTAATAATTGCAATCTTATCACATAATTTTTCTGCTACCTCTAATACATGAAGTTGAAAAGAATATTGCACTACCTTCATTGCAAAGTTCTCTCATTATTTCTTTAAGTGTATGAGAAGCCTTAGGATCTAATCCAACAAATGGCTCATCTAATATTAATAACTTTGGTTTATGAATTAATGCTGATATTACTGCTAACTTTTGTTTCATACCATGGGAATATGAAGAAATTAAATCCCCTAAATATTTAGTTAACTCAAGCTTATCTCCATAATATTTAATTAATTTTTCTCTTTGTTCTTTACTTATTTTATAAATATCTGCAATAAAGCTTAAATATTGTATTCCAGTTAAAGCTTCATAAAGATCTGGATTATCTGGAATATATGCCATTACTTTTTTACATTCTATAGGATTTTTCTTAATAGATTTACTATCTATTAATATATCCCCTTCACTAAATTCTAATATTCCAACTATAGATTTAATCGTTGTTGTTTTTCCTGCACCATTGTGACCTATAAATCCAAATATCTCCCCACTATTTACAGTTAAAGATATATTATCAACTGCTTTTTTGCCCTTTGAATATTCTTTTGAAAAGTTCTTTATTTCTAACATACTATTTCTCCCCTTATACTTATTCCCCTTTTTATAATATCCTTATAAATTTGAAACTAATGTAAAAATTTGAATAACTATAGCTAATAATGATAAAATTATATTCCTTTTTATTTCTGCTGATTTACCATTTCCATTAGGTAAAAAACCAAATCCATATAGCCCAATTGGTATAATAACAGCAATTATCTTTGGCATATAATTTTGTAATTTACCACTAACTGAAATCTGCATTCCTACTTTATTAGGTAATATAATAAATGATATAATTCCTAAAATAAAAATAACTATCCCAAAGCCTAATTTAATGATCTTTTCTAATTTACTATTAATCATTTTTAATCTACTAACCTTTCTTATTTGATATCTTGCGACTTAAATATTTTTATTCCCACAAATAACGAAATTGCTATTGTTACTAATGAAATTATTACTGATCTTAACAAATCTCCATTTCCTGCTTTAATTGAAGTTACTAATGCTGAATTATAAAATGGTAATACCTCATAAACTCTATCGAACCAAGAATATATTCCGTATAAAAATCCAGCTAACGTAGGAATCCCTATAAATATTGCTACTGTTATTCCTATTGTAGCTCCATTACTTTTTACTAATGTTGCTATAATCATAGCTAATGCTGCTACTGCTGAACCCGCAATAACTGATGCAACAAATGTTTTTATCATTCCTAATAGTTGTGAAATTTCAAAAGCTTGTCCCCAGCCATTCATTAGCGTTACTACTATGGTTGGTAGGATTGTCATAACAGCTAAAATTATTGTAACTGCTATAACCATAGATACAAATTTTGCTAGATAAAATTCTTCTCTCCTCTTACCGTAAGCTAAGAAATTTTTAATTGTACCTTGTGAGTATTCTTTTGCTATTAATGCTCCTACTAATATACCTATTATTATTTCTATAACTCCTGACCCAAATGAAGCATGGTATACTTCTATTGAAGTTGGATTCATCATATCTTTAGCTTGTAACTGAATTCCTAGTTGGCCTGGTGTTACTATTGCTTCACTTTCAGACATACTTGTTAATTGTTCCATAAGAACCTCTTTTTGATCTTGTGGCATATTTCCTAAACTATCATTAAGTATTTTCTCAAAAACCGATGAACACATAACTACTGTCAATGTAGATAATAAAACTGCAACACATATTAGTACTTTAAATGTTCTATTTTTAAATAGCTTATATAATTCTGCTTGTATTGCTTTAAGCATTTAAAACACCTCCAACTTTATTCATAAAGTATTCCTCCAAATTTTCACCTTTAACACTTATACTTTCAACAATAATTCCGGATCTTGATAATAACGAATTTACTTCACCAACATTATCCAAATTAGAAAATACCTTTATGTTACTATCTTCTAATACCTCATAATCACTTATTCCTAATTCTCTCTCTAACAAAATTACCGCCCTAGCTGTATTATCAACCTTTAAATCTATATATTGTCTACATTTTTTGGATAGTTGCTTAGCTGTAATTTCTTCAATTAATTTTCCATTTGAGATTATTCCATAAGTTGTTGCAAGTTCTGATAGCTCACTTAATATATGGCTTGATATCAATATTGTCATATCTTTTTCTTTATTTATCTTCTTTAATAATTCTCTTATTTCAACAATTCCCATTGGATCAAGTCCATTTATAGGTTCATCTAATATAAGCAATTTAGGATTTCCCATTAGTGCATTTGCAATTCCTAATCTTTGTCTCATTCCTAAAGAAAAGTTCTTAACTTTTTTCTTTTCAACATCTTTTAATCCAACTAATTCTAATACTTCATCTATACATTTCTTTCCTGGTATATTCCTTACTAATCTAGATACTTCTAGGTTTTCTCTTGCCGTCATATTAGTATAAAATGAAGGGGATTCAATTAAACTTCCAACCATTGTTCTTGCCTTATTTAACTCATTTTCCTCATTTGCCCCTAAAAGCTCTATTTCTCCACCACTTTTATGAATTAATCCTGTAATAAGTCTAATTAATGTTGTTTTACCAGCACCATTTTGACCTATAAATCCATATATATCACCTTTTTTAATAGTCATATTAACATTATCTACAGCCAGTTGTTCACCATATTTTTTAGTAATGTTATATGTCTTCAATACAACTTTTTTCATTTTTATTTACCCCCTAAGTATTAATTTATCTATCACTTCTTTTTTTATTTAAATTCTTAATTTACTTACATTGTATATCCATAGTTGTAAGATACCTTAAAGAAAATATTAAGAAAGTATTAAGTTTCAAAGATAAAAAATAAGATTAAAAAATGGTTGGTAGAACTCATTAAATTTTCTACCAACCACTATTTAAATTGTATAATTACATTTTTAAATATATTATTTCCTATTGTAATTTTCTTTCCTACAAATATTAACTATTCAGACTTTAATTTAAATCCAATTCCCCATACTGTTTGTATAT
>ERZ1026874.520-NODE-520-length-23758-cov-8.985403_pt1 | contig 23758 bp, 20 predicted proteins | sample MGYA00380167_ERZ1026874 | MGnify/ENA primary metagenome ERZ1026874 (study PRJEB33269, sample SAMEA4719803) | human gut metagenome | biome: human-associated habitat; feature: organic feature; material: feces | place: Cameroon | collected 2013-10 ...
CGAGATCAGCCTCGGTCTCGTGGGCTCGGAGATGTGTATAAGAGACAGGAATGTATGAGTCCCGACCAAGTGTATACCTATGGTGAGCGGTTGGGAGCTCCGTGGTGTTTGCAAATTGAAAATCTCTTTGGCTACCACAATCGGTATACAAAGAGCTATCGCACACTGACCGAAACGCAGGTGATGTTTATTGCTAAACAGGATGTGCGCCGCATGTTGGTGGATTATCCTGCTTTTCAAATAAACTTTTATAATGCGCTTAGCACTTTGGCGCAGACGGCTGTTCAGCACAATTGGAGCAAATGTCCTGAGGAGTTGGAGTTGCGATTTCTCAGTTTTGTGGAAAACCGCAGTTTGCGACCCATTGGCAGCAAGTTTTTACGCATCCGCATGCGCGACTTGGCTGACGAATTGGGGGCTACTCGGTTGCGTGTGTCGCGCATGTTGGCTCAACTCTCAGACTTGGGCTTGGTGGTGTGTTCGCGTGGGGCGATACGTATTCCGCAGCTCGAAAAACTGCAAATGGCGCTTAGAAGCAGCTTTAAAAAGTAAAACGTATTTTGATTATCATAGATTATGAACAAACAACAACTTATTGAAAACATTCGTGCTAAGCACAGCTTTTTGTGTGTTGGGCTTGATACTGACTTGAAGAAGGTGCCTGCTCACTTGCTTAACGAGGAGGATCCTATTTTTGCATTTAACAAGGCTATTGTGGATGCTACGGCTCCTTATTGTGTGGCTTATAAGCCTAATTTGGCTTTCTACGAATGCTATGGCTTGAAGGGATGGGCTGCACTTGAAAAGACTGTGAAGTACATTAAAGAGAACTATCCCGACCAATTTATTATTGCAGACGCTAAGCGTGGCGACATTGGCAACACATCGGCTATGTATGCACGCTCGTTGTTTGGCGAAATGGATTTTGACTCTATCACGGTGGCTCCTTACATGGGCGAGGACAGTGTGACGCCATTCTTGCAGTATGAGGGTAAGTGGGTTATTCTCTTGGCTTTGACCAGTAACAAGGGTTCGCACGACTTTCAGCTTACCACTGATGCACAGGGTGAACGTTTGTTTGAGAAGGTGATGCGCACTTCACAGCAGTGGGCAGACGATAAGCAGATGATGTATGTGGTTGGTGCTACACAGGGTAGTCTGTTTGCTGATATTCGCAAGGTGGCTCCGCACCACTTCCTTTTGGTGCCTGGGGTTGGTGCGCAAGGTGGCTCGTTGCAGGAGGTTTGCAAGTATGGCATGACGGATGAGTGTGGCTTGCTGGTTAACTCTTCGCGTGGCATAATTTTTGCTGACAATACCGAAAACTTTGCAACCGTTGCTGGCGAAAAGGCGCACGAATTGCAGCAGCAAATGCAGGTTGAATTGGAGAAAATAGGTTTGTAAAATAGTTTTCTTTCTCTATCCTAATAATCCCCGCCTCTTGTCGTGGTGACGAGAGGCGGGGATTATTGTATGTATGTTGGGGGATTTTAAAAAGTTGTTATCCTTGAAATGACAATGCTTTGAAAGCGATGAACAGGTAGGTGATGAGGATGGAGGCTATAAAGATGTGAAGGCTGCGTTGCGTGTAGCCTGTGGCAGTGGTGCAAGAGGAAACGAACATGGAGCCGTTTTGCAAGTTTTGCTTTTGCCATTTTTCAATGAGAAGGCGGTAGATGCCCCAACCCACAAGAGCACCCCAAATGCAACCCACAGTGAGGTCGCCTATGTAGTGTACGCCTAAGTAAACACGCGTCCAACAGTTGAGTATGACCCATGAATAGAGCCAATAGGCTACAGAACGGCTCTTTAGGAGCAGGGCTACAAATGTGGCTACTGCCATGGTGTTGGCTGCGTGACTTGAAAAGAATCCGTAATTGCCGCCCCGATAACTGCGTACCACATCTACCATATACATAAACTCGGGGTTGTTGGTGGGACGCCATCGCGCAACCATGGGCTTAAAAAGACTTGACGCTACTTGGTCGGCAAGCAAGATGCAAAGGGCAAAGCTCAATACGATGCGGGCTGTGCCACTAAGGGTGTTGTTTCGCAGAAAAACGTAAAACAATATCACGGCTAATGGCAACCACGTGGAGGTTTGCGTGGCTGTCCATGCCAATCCGTCAACATAGAGCGATTGGCTACCATTGAAAAATAGGGTAAGCGTTCGGTCTAACACAATGGGGGAGGGATTAAATGGTAATGGGTTGAGAAAAAGGCTTTTTAAAAAAGCATTCTTTAGGAAAGCATTTCAAAAAAACTCTTTAGGAAAGCATTTTTAAAGAAGCTTTTCAGAAGGAACTTTTTAGGGAAGCATTTAAAAAAGCGTTTCTAAAAATCTTTTAGCATCAGCAGTTTATTGCTTTTTAGCCAGCATTCTGTGCCATCGGGGAGTGCCACTTGCATCCAGCCATCAGGTTGGTTCTGTTCGATGTTTAGCAATACGCCTTCGTGCAATTCTTTGATTGGTTTAGAGGTGACAGAGGGATTGCTAAATGTGTTTTCGCTTTGAAGCGTTACTGCTTGCGTAGGATTGTAGTAGTTGTTATTCTCGGTGTAAGCAAACAAGCAAGCTGCGAGAGTACAGACAAAAGCGATGCACGAAACGCTAAAGGCTATTTTGCGAACCCACATGCTCGCTGCCAACTTAAACAGAAAGCATGCTGCACAGGTAAGCAAGAGTAAGGCTATTGCCCAACCGCCCCAAGCGTTGGCACTCATCAGTGTGACTATGTTGCGAAAGCCTAACACAAAAAAGGAGTTGGCTGGTTCGTCAAATTGGTCTTGCAGTTTGCTTTGCGTTAGCTGCAGGTTGTGTAACGCGTCTTTATCGGCTGGGTTCAGACGCAAGGCACTCTGATAAGCCCACACCGCTTGTGGAAAGTTCTTGGTGCGATAATGTGCATTGCCCAAATTGTAGTAGAGGGCTGCCTTTTGTGCCTTATCTTGTTTTACTGCTGGGGTGTTGAGTAAAGAGGCGTAGAGTTGGGCAGCTTTAATATAGTCCTTTTGTGCATAAGCCTGTGCCGCATGCTCTATGGAAGAGGTGCTTTGGGAGGCATGTGTTGGGGGTGTAGCTTCGGTTTCGGTAGCCCAAATACCCGTGAAACACAAGGTGCATATAATGAGTAATAAGAGTTTGCGCATGAAAAACTATCTCCTTATTTTATGTGGGTGTTAATATTTTCAATGATGCTCACAGCAGCTTCGTAGAGGGCTTGCTGATTGTTGTTTGAACCAGGAGCATATTGAGCATATTGGCAATCCTCGAGCAGCTTTTGGTAGTGAGTTGCCAAGTCTTGCGGAATATTTTTGCTTGTTAATAAAGTAGCAACATTCTCGGTGTTGATGTCAGCCATTTCAAGGTTAAAGGTATCAGCAATGTAGCGCACCAGGGCTTGCGAGAGTGTAGAGTAGAAGTTGCCCTGAGCTTTGCCTTGCAATATTTGTTGTGAGGTGTGCAAACGGCGTAAGGTGTTTTTACCTGCGTTGCGACGTCGGCGACTCACAATGTCGGCATTGCTTTTTGCCCATGCGTTGCAGAATTGCCACAGGATGATGCTTGCTACCAAAATAAGGGCAATTAGCACAATGTATGCCATGCTGCCCCAAGCAAACCAGGGAGTGCTCGACACTTTGTGGAGCGGACGAATGTCGCTATTCAGCAGGGCTAATTGTTTCTCAACATCGGCATTTGAGCGTTCACCCTTTGTGACGTGCAAGGTGATGGCTTCGGTGTGAATGGTGCGGTAGCTTCCGCTTTCGGTGTCGAAGAACACAAAGTCGGTGGCAGGAATGGTGTAGTCGCCCACATTGCGTGGCACAAATGTGTAGTCGAAAGTGAGTTGACCTTGTAAGCCACTTGCTGTGATTTGTGTCTTTTCGTTTGTTTTGGGGTCGTAAGTGTCAAAATCCTTGGGGAAGTTAATGGTGGGGGCACTGATTAGTTTCATGTTGCCCAAACCATTCAATGTGATGCGGTAAGTTGCCACATCGTTGGTGCGCACGTGGGGACTGAGAAGTTTACCTTGTATGTTGAACTTACCCACAGCGCCCGAGAAGTTTGCGGGTTTAGGTTGCGGAAGGGCATCAACTTGCAAACTAATTTCGGGTACCTTGTGGCGCACTTGCACACCTACTGTTCCGCCTCCATTAAAAAAGGCGTCAGCCAAGTCCATGGTATGGTCTTGTTGCATCACGGCACAATCGAAGGTGATGCTTGGAATGGTGATGTGTCCTGTTTTTTGTGGAAATACCACATATTGCAAAATAGTGCCTGTGCGGTAGGTGGTTCCGCCACGGTGCTCAATGGTGGTTTCAATTTGGTTGCCAGGCAAGGGAATTTCTTGCGAAATTAAACCTTTGAAGTCGGGCTTTTGCGTGAGACTGGTATTGGACAATGCTACGCCCGCGCGCACATGGATGCGGTAGGTAAGGAGCACGGCTTCTTGTTCGCGAATGCGTGTGCGACTGGGGGTTACGTCTATAAACAAGTCGCGTTGTGTTACGGCACTACCTGCTTGTTGTACACCTCCATGGTCGATGGGGTTGTTGTTACGTCCACCTTGTAGACCACCATGCGAACCATTTTGCTCATTACCCTTTTTGGCTTTTACGGTGATTGCATTTGAGCGCAGTGTTTTGCCTCCTACACGGATTGAGGCTGCACCAATATTGATTTTACCATTTTGGCGTGCCGAAAGTATGTAGGTGTAGGTGGTGCTCTCTGAGCTTGACGAATGACCATTCACCATTTGATAGTTGCGGAAGGTTGACTCATTGGGCCCGCTCAACACCTCGAAAGCCGAGAGTGAAGGAGGGGTGAATGCGCTTGCCGAGCAACTTGACACGGTAAACGATAGGCGGTAGTAGCCACCAATGTCTTCGATTTTGGCTGTGAACGATTGGGCAAATGTTTGCATAAGGCTGCAAAGCAGCAAGATGCTTACGCCCATTATTCGTGTTATGTAGTGCTTGATTGACTTCACAATGTTTTGTTGAATGTATGTAGAGAGTGTGTATTATTATTTTGAATGAGGTAGCCCCCCAAAAAAAGCTTACCAATTTTTTTGCAACGAGCGTTGGCGGGGTTGATGTTGTTTGAGCTTCTCTAACGCACGCTTTTCAGCTTGTTTAGCCAGGTTCATGTATTGCTGCATTTGCTGCTTATCTTGTGGCGACTGCTGCTTTTGTTGTTGCTGTTGTTGTTGCTGTTTATTCTGTTGGTTTTTGTTTTGTTGCTGTTTGTTTTGCTGTTGTTTGTTTTGTTGTTTATCCTTATTATTTTGTTTGTTCGGATTGTTTTTCAGTTGTTTCTGACAAAGTGCTAAGTTGTAGCGTGTGCGATTGTCGCGAGGGTTCAAGCGCAAGGCTTGTTTGTAGTGTTCAATGGCTTGTCGCAGCATGTTTTGCTCTTGTTCTTTGTTTTGGAGTGCAGCTGTTTGACTAATGTAGCCACGGTTGTGCCAAGCCATTGAGCGAATTTGTGGATTTTTTTCAAGTTGTGTCACGCGGTTGTACAAGCTGTCGGCGGCCTTAACATCGCCTTTGGTTAGGTAGGTGTCGGCAAGATTAAACATGGCGCGACTGTTGTTGGGCGATTTTTGCAAGACCTTGCGGTAGAAGGTTGCAGCTTCTTCTGCATTTCCGTTAAGAAACTGCTTGTTACCCATGTGTGTGTAGCGATAAATTTTGTTTTGCGCCATGCAGTGTGACGTGTCTACTACATTTGCCGTTAGGAGCAGTAGTAGCAGAAACAATATGCGTGTGGAATGTGCAGTTCTCATTTGTTGAATATTTTGAACTTCTTGAATAACTTGCTTTGGGTCTCGGTGATGCACACTTCAATCACAAGTAAAAGTAAAGCAATTAGGGCGAAGGCTTGAAATTGTTCGTCGCGAGCGGTGTAGGATAGGGTAGAGGATGACTGCTTGAGTTGTCTGATCTGTCCTTGCAATTCATCTTGTGCGCTATTGCTTTGGTCTAAGTGCAAGTATATGCCACGACCTGCTTTGGCTACGCTGCGACACATGTCCTCGTTGAGTGCTGTGTGTACGGGTTGTCCGTTTTCGTCGGTGAGGACCCCATCAACGGTGGGTATTTCAGCTCCTTGGGTTGTGCCCACACCTATCACATAGATGTTTATGCCTTGTTTGGCTGCTTTTTTAGCTGCTTCTTCGGCACCGCCTTCGTGGTTCTCACCATCGGTAATAAGGATGAGTGCTTTGCCTACATCTTTTTTTTGTGTAAAACTTTTGCATCCCAAATCTATGGCGGCCGATAAGTTGGTGCCTTGCAGTGTCACCATGTTGGTTGATAGAGCATCAATAAAAATTTTTGCCGAAGCATAGTCTGAGGTGATGGGCATTTGTGGATAGGCTTCGCCTGCAAACACGCCTAAGGCTATTTTATCGTTCTTCATCTTTTCGACCATTGTTGCCACAAGCAGTTTGGCACGATCGAGACGGGTGGGCTGAACATCACGCGCTAACATGGAGTTAGACACGTCAACCATCACAACAGCCTCAATGCCATTGGCTTCGTCGGTTTGTTGTTTCAGTCCGTGTTGTGGACGTGCCAATGCTACAATGAGAAAGGTCATGGCTAACATCAGTATCGCCATTTTGATGTGTTGCCGCATCGTAGAGCGTCCTGGCATGAGCGAAAGTAGCATGTTGCGCTCGCCCAAAGCCTTCATTTGCTGACGTTGGCGTAGCAAACCAAGGATGTATATGGCAATGCACAACGGCACCAATAGTAAAAGATATAGATATTGGGGGTCGTTAAACTCTAACATAGTCAACTATTAGTATGTAATTTTTATTCTTTTCGAGGGGAGCTAAGTTAGGCGTCTTTTTAAAAAGGCATCTGGAAAAAACTTTTACAACTTTCGGAACACTGTGTTGCGTAGTAACACTTCGAGCAAGAGCACAAGCAAGGCTGCCAAGATGAAGGGTTGGTAGGCTTCGTAGCGCATGCTATGGTTGTTTACTTTTAGCTTCGACTTTTCGAGTTTATCAATGTCGTCGTACACCTGTTTCAACGAACCACGTGAGGTGGCGTGATAGAAAAGGCCTCCAGTTTCTTGTGCTATTTTGCGCAATGTGGTGGGGTCGACGGTGTCGTCAATTTGTTGGGTGTAAACCTCGCCATTGGGCAGTTGGGCTACGGGTACATTTACTTTGCCATCTGTTCCGAGCAAGATGGTGTAGATGCGAATGCCAGCCGACTTAGCCATGTCTGTTGCCATGAGTGGAGAAATTTCGCCCGTATTGTTAGCACCATCTGTGAGCAATATAATAACCTTGCTTTTGGCGTGGCTATCGTTAAGGTGTGAAACAGCACTGGCTATGCCCATACCTATGGCTGTGCCTGGCTGTATGATGCCATCGTTTTGCAGTGTGCAAGTTGCGCCTTTAAATGTTTGTACCAACATGGCATGGTCGGTGGTGAGTGGGCATTGTGTGTATGCTTCGCCACCAAACAATGTTAGACCTATGTTATCGTTAGGGCGGTTGCTTATAAAGTTAAGGGCTACGTCTTTAGCTGCCGTTATGCGGCTGGGCAAGATGTCGTTGGTTGCCATAGAGGTGGAAATGTCGAGTGCTAACATGATGTCGATGCCCTCGGTCTCGCCTGTTTTCCACGAAGAGGATGTTTGTGGGCGTGCCATCGCCGTAACCACTAATGCAAAGCAAATGATGCGCAGAAAGAAGGGAGTGTGAATTAAGCGCGTTCGCCAAGTGTGGGGCGTGGTTCTGAAGCATTCTGCCGATGCCCATTTTAGGTGCGTTTCACTTTTTGAGTTGAAAAGAAAGTACCATATAAAATAAGGAATGAGCAGAAGCAGCAACAGAAAATATAGTGGAGATGCAAAAGTCATAATCAGAAAAAGATGTATTCAATTTATCCAAAGCAACAATAAGCCGTGTAAGCTGTCCAGCTCCATAGAGCGAGTGTGCCTATGCCAAGTAACCACATAACTACGTGCATTGCGTTGCGCCATCTAATTTGTTGCTTATTTGATAACGACTCATAAACCACGCGAGGTTTGGGCAACTCTTGCGGCTCTTGTTTGGTGGTTTGCACATAGCTCAGTGCGCTTACCAAACTTTGATCTTGTTCGGTAAGGGTTGTTTGGTGTTTAGCAAACTTTACAAGGTCGGCAGTTTCAAGCACACTTTTTAATTCGGCCATAGCCTCCTCATTGTTTGTTTGGTAAAGGTGGCGTACAATTTCGTTCGTAGTCATTTCTTTGGCATTAAATCCAAAGCGTTTTTCGATGTAGGTGCGCAACGTTTCTGTTAGTTCCATGTAATATTGCTTCACATCATCGGCAGGCTTTTGCTTGATATTTTCAATGTTGTGAATAGCCGTGATGTGTGCGGGCGTAGGTGGGTTGATAATTACACGACGCGTAATGAGTTTGGGGTCGGTTAGCCTTACAGCTAAAGTAACAACAGCTGCAAGCATCACCACGCAAAGCATAGCACAGAGCCACATTGTCCAATCCCATTCAAAGGGTTGTTCTACAACGGCATGCGGGCCGTTGAACTTGTCAGGGTGTTGCAAGTCAACGGCCACAGTGCTCACTTTGAGTCCTAAACTGTTGCGTGAGGCGTATGCTTTTCCGTCTACTTCCACTTTGAAAGGTGGAATATTATACATGGCAGAGTCGAAGGACGTGATGGTGTATCGGCGGGTAAGTTCTAAGCGTTTGCCATTATTAAGCAACAGGGTGTCGATGCTTCCGTTGCTCACAACTTCGATGCCCGGCACTATTTGTTGTTGGGGGCTATAGGATGGGAACTTTACCTTTTGGCCAGCGTTGACTGTGCATTTTACACGCATCTGAATTTGTTCGCCAATCAAGATGTTAGCAGTATCAGTGTGTGCTTCAACAATAACTTGTGCATGGAGTGGGCTGTGAGCCAATGCCAACAGCAACATGAGTGTACAAGTTACCCACGTACCTATCTTATTATGTATTGAAAAACATTTCATTTGTATTACTTCTTACCCAGGGTATTGCCCAGTGCTATGAGTTGTTGCCCAGGGTGTCGCTTCGCTTGCCCTGTGCTATGTGCTGTAGCCCTTTGCTATGCATTATCGGCTGCACCTCAACAATTCAAGCAAGCTTGATTGTATTCGGTTTGCACGATAATTCAGGGCGCATTATAGTTTGTATTACTTATTACCTATTACTTGAATATACTTAGTTTGTATTACTTATTACTTATTACTTATTACTTGAATACACTTAGTTTGTAATACTTAATACTTAATACTTAATCCTTATCGTTTAGCAAAGATATTCATGAGAGGTTTAACGTAATCGGCATCAGTAGCAACCGAGGCAAAGTCCACTTGTGCTTTACGGAAAGTATTTTCTAAATCGTTTATATGTTTAAGCCACCAAGCGCGTTGGTGTTGTCGAACAGCCTTGCTCGTTGTGTCAATGAACTGTTCGTGTCCTGTTTCTGCATCCACCACTTTGATGAGTCCTGCATTAGGCAGTTCTGCCATACAATGGTCGTAGAGGTGGAGAGCCACAACATCGTGTTTACGTGCTGCTACGGTGAGAGGTTGTGAATAGTTGGAAGTGGTAAGAAAGTCGCTCAGCACAAAACTAATGCAGCGTTTGGGCATAATCTTTACCAAATACTCCATAGCCTTGCCAATGTCTGTGCCCTTGCCTTGAGGGATAAAGTCAATGAGCTCGCGTATGATATACAATATATGTTTGCGTCCCTTTTTAGGTGGAATAAACTTTTCGATGCGGTCGGTAAAGAAGAGTACACCAATCTTATCGTTGTTTTGCATAGCCGAGAATGCTAACGTTGCAGCAATTTCGGCAGCCATATTGCGTTGCGTATTTACCTTCGTACCAAAGGTTTGACTAGCAGAAAGGTCAATGAGTAACATCAGTGTGAGTTCGCGCTCTTCCTCGAACACCTTAATGTAGGGACGATTCATACGTGCGGTAACATTCCAATCAATGTCGCGCACATCATCGCCAGGCTGGTATTCGCGTACCTCGGCAAACGACATGCCTCGCCCTTTGAATGCAGAGTGGTATTCACCTGCAAATATGTGGTTAGTGAGTCGCCGCGTCTTAATTTCGATGCGGCGCACTCGCTGTAATAAATCGGTTGTTTCCATTTCACTTTGCTGCACTTCGTAATTTTACGTCTGCAGATAGATTTTTAAAGCTTTAAGGCACTTCAACCTTGTTAATCAACTCGCGTATAATATCTTCAGCCTTTACGTTTGCAGCCTCAGCTTCGTAGGATAAACCAATGCGATGGCGCAATACGTCGGCAGCTACTTCGCGTACATCTTCGGGCACAACATAGCCTCTGCGTTTGATAAATGCACAAGCACGGGCAGCCAATGCTAAGTTGATGCTTGCGCGCGGACCAGCACTAAAGGCAATGTAATCCTTTATCTTGCTCAATCCATATTTTTCGGGTACACGTGTGGCAAACACTAAGTCGGTTACGTATTGTTCAATACGTTCGTCTACATACACTTGTTTTACCAATTCGCGCGCTTTGATGATGCGGGCAGTGTCAATAACGGGAGTGGGTTGTACGAACGAACTTTTAACGTGAGCTCTAACAATTTGTTTTTCTTCTTCAAGGGTAGGATAGTCAATTACTACCTTCAGCATAAAACGGTCAACCTGTGCTTCGGGTAATTCATAAGTACCCTCTTGTTCGATGGGGTTCTGTGTGGCAAGTACCAAGAAGGGCTTGGGCAAGGCAAATGTTTCGTCGCCAATAGTTACTTGGCGTTCTTGCATGGCTTCGAGCAGTGCACTCTGCACCTTAGCTGGAGCACGGTTAATTTCGTCAGCCAATACAAAGTTTGCAAATACAGGACCTTTCTTCACTTTAAAGCTTTCTTCTTTTTGGCTATAAATAAGTGTACCTACTACATCGGCAGGTAAAAGGTCGGGCGTAAACTGAATGCGACCAAAATGGGCGTCAACTAACGATGCCAATGTCTTGATGGCTAACGTCTTTGCCAAACCTGGTACACCCTCAAGCAAGATGTGTCCATCTGCCAAGAGTCCTACCAATAATGCGTTGATAAGATGTTTTTGACCCACAATGGTGCGGTTCATACCTTCAACAAGGTCTGTAATAAAGCCTGTTTCAGCCTCAATTTGTGCATTGAGCAGACGAATATCTACGTTTTCGTTCATATCTTAGTTTCTTGTTTTTTTCTATTGAAATGCAAAAATAGCGTTTTTGCGCCGATTGAGGCGATTGTATCATTTAAATTTCCCAAAACAACCTCTAAAACCACGTCTTTTAATCTTGCTTTCGTTATTTTTACGCAGATTGTATGTGCTTTGGCGTAAGTGACTTGTAACTCTTGTGTTTTTCTCCTTCAGGAGTGGCTACGAATAAACCCATGAATTTTCATAAAAAACTTCGTACATGTGTTTGTGTAATCACTTTACGAATTTATGAAAATTCATGGGTCTAAGTTGATGCTTTAGTTCACAAAGTTCCAAGAGATGCCGAAGTGAATTGTCATTCGGTTCAAGGGATAGTGTGGCACAAGGAAGGGATTGCCTGCACCCGAAGTATAGTTGAGGTGCGAAGCCATCAAATAAAAACGTGTGCGCTTTAAATGGAAGTTAACGTATGCGTTGACAATGGGATAGTTGCCTAACTTCACAGCATAGTTTCCATCTTGCACAGCATACTGTCCGATAATGGGAGAGTAGGTTGGTGCTTTGTAACGTGTAAAGTAGCGTACATCGGCACCTAATTCGGTGCGTAGAACTTTGGCTATGCGGAAAAGCAAGTAGATGTTGCTGTAAGCATTGAAGGTGGGCACAGGATAAACATCGCTATTGGTTGTTGCCTGATAAGTTAACTCGTTCTCCCAATGAAAAATGCCCAAGTGCAAGTGGTGCATAAGCGAAACTTCAAGTAACTGTAAGTTTTTGTTTGCTTGGGCTACTCCCACTGAATGGTGGTACGACGTTACGTTGTCGGTACCAGTAAACGGACTGAGCGTTTCTTGAAAGTAAATGTATTTTTGTACATTTTCAAGCGATACGCGTACGCGGGTGTCTTTATAGCTGAGAATGCCTTGCACACGTGAGTGAAGCATTTTGTCGAGATTGGGATTATTCCAATTCGCATTGCGACCTATGTAGTGGCGGTAGTAGAACGAAGGACGTTCGTTGCGCACAAAAGCATTTACATTCAGATGGAGAGAATCGCGCTTCAAGGGAATGTTGAGCTGTAAATTGGCTTCGGTGTTAAACTCGCCCCAATCTGTACCTGTAGTTCGCACTTCGCCCAACACATTGTAGCGAATAAATTTGTTTTGCTGTGAAAGCAACTGTCCGCCTACAGTAATATAATTTTCGTTGAAGCGCGTCTTTTGTGCTAAGTTATAGATGTAAGGCAAACGGAAACTAAATTGGTGATACTCATGTTTGCCATACAGTCGGAGCCCCATCTTCATCCAACGATTCATACCTTCGTGTAGTTCCACGGCAAAGGTATTCTCTATGCCTAAGTGATGGGTACGTTCAAAGGCTGAGTCGGTGTATTCAACCGGACGGTTATAGGGCAAGAAAAAGTCGTTGAAGTAGCCACCATCGTTGATGCTGTTCGACTGATTGGCTATAAACTTGCGCGTGTTGTCGTCAATGCGCATGGTATGAATAAAGCTACTTACGGGTACAAACTCGCGTGTAATCTTCATGGAGTCGGGCATGGCATTGGCTAATTCTTCAGCGTTGTGCTCTTTTCCTGGAATACGAGGTTGTGCCTTATGAGTAAGCGTGTCGGCTGCAAGCAATGTGCTGTCTTTGGCAACAGGTGCTTGAACCAAGGGCTTCGGTGCAGGCACTACACGACCTTTGGCATCGCGATAGCGGTCGAAGCCCAAACTATAGCGATGTGTAAGGTAAAAGAGATTTCCGCCTATTTTGTTCCATGCACGGTCTAAGTTTATAGGCATATCGGCTGTGCCGTAACGTGTAGGGAAAGTTTCGGGGCGTTTCACATAGTCGTCGCTTTCAATACCACCATTTTCTCTGTTTTTGAGATAGGTGTGTTGAAAATAGGTGTGCATTTGGTATTTCTCATCGTGATAGGAGGCATAGAGCGTTCCATCGAAATGAGCGGTAGACTGTGCTTGGTAATAGCCACGACCATAGAGATAGTCGGCTTTAAAACCCATGCCTAACTTTTTACCTGCATTAACTGAGAAAAGTGCTTTAATGCGGTCTTCACCATTCTGCTTGTTGCCACACGAGTGGTATGAGAGGTTGGTGAAGGGCGACTTTGTGTTGGTAAAAAGCAAATCCTGTGTTGACTTTAAAAAGAAGTCGTAGGGTTGCGTGAAGATAAATGGGTGACTCTGCATGTTAGTCCCTTGTTCGGTAAAGTAGCGACTGATGCGGGGTGCTCCCAAGTTTCCTGTAAAGTTGTAGTGCCCATTGGCACCATAAGTTTGGTTCTCGTTTTGAAAGCCATGTGGAATGGTGTCGTAAGAGGCTGGAGTTATGTCGCCGAAACGTTCGTTTATGCGCCAAGCATAAATGCCTTCGGGTACATCTGTAGTCTCGGTACTGTCGTTGCTGAAGCCGCTTTTGCGGTTTTGCTCATCGTTGTTAAGGTAGGGATTGAGCGTGTGTACGTTCTGTGCCTTTACCACATTGATAAAGGCAAACGCCATCAGCATACTGAGCAGTAGGATTGTCTGAAAATGTTTCATTTAGAAAGTCAACTTTATTTGTTGTATTTCTTTAAAAAGCTTTCTACAGAGTTATCGCCCAATTTTTGTGCCTTCTGCAAATATTTTACAGCCAATGCTTTGTGCTTGAGTTCACCATGAGCAATACCCATTATTTTGTAGCAGTCGGAGTTTTGAGGCATAACTTTTAGTACCTTTTCGGCAGCATCGGCAGCCGCTGCAAATTCGCCAATGTTAAGCAAAAAAGCAGCTTTCTCTACTTGGTAAAATTCGGGTTGCTTTGATTGCGTAATGGCACTATTGTAGTCGTCAAGGGCTTGCTGATACATGTGTGCATGTTCTTCAGCTTGGGCACGCAGATAGTAAAAACGCTCATTCAAATTGCGTGGACCCACAAGTTGTTCGTAGGTGTTATAGTCCTTTACGGCTTCGCGATATTTTTGGGCACGGAGCAAACGTTGTGAGCGTTCAATGTAGAATTGTGCATACTGTGCACCTGCTTTTTCGGGAATAAGCGCAATGCAACTATCAAGCAACGCAATTACCTGTTGATTGTCACCTTGAGAAAGTTCAAGCGTACGGGCTGCCCAAAAGTAGGTTTCGCATGAGGCAAAAGCTTTGTCCTCGCAAGCACGGGCAAAGTTTTCGTAAGCCTCTTTGTACTGTCGTTTGGCGTAATAGCATTTACCTTTGTGTACTAAATAGAGTGGACTGGGGGTGGCAGCATAAGCTTTGTCAGCTTCGGCAATCGCCTCGGTCAGCGTCCATTGTTTAAAGGCTTGCAGTGTGTCTTTGCCTTGTGCTGTGATGTTGCGATAAATTTGGTTACTCAAGGCATAATGAATGTCAGCAGCAGTCATTGCCGTTGAATCTTTACACGTGGCAGTGCATTGCAATGCAGTGTTATAATCGGTTTGTGCTTGTGCATATTGTGCCTTATTAGCCAAGAAATTAGCGCGTACCACATAACCATCGGGCATTGAGGGGTAAGACTGTATGTAATCCTGACAAGCTGTTACAAAGAGCGTTGAGTCTGCTTGCGGATAGATGTACAGAAAACTTAGTGCATCGTGCTGATTGGTAGGCAATGCTTTGGGCAAGTGTAATGAAGCAAGATCTGTGTTGAAGGCGTCTGTTACTTTAATCTTCATGTCGTTAAAGAAACGAGCATCTATAGCGCAAGCGCCTGTGGCATCCTTAGCTACGTTCTTTTGTAAAATGGCAACAATATTTCCCTCATCATCAGTCAGTGGACAAGCAAAGTTGGCATCGTTGTTCGCTGCATTGGTGTAATAATAGGTGTAGCTGTCAAAGGGTTCAGCCCGTTCAACGCTAACAGTTGTGCTACCCGCTTTTTTATTCGTAGTATATTGCCACATTTGCAAGTTGGCACCTTTGTGCGAGGTGGTAGCACTGATGTTAAAGAAGTAACCTTTTTTAGGGGCTTCGTTAATGCTAAAGAGCACCAGGTCGGTTGTTGCATTAGCACCCAAAATGCGGTGAAGCGGATATTTATTTCCCTTAAAGTCAATAACTTCCACTTTATACGCATCTTTTAATGCGCTATATGAAGTGGCAACTTGTGTGTTGTTACCTACAAAAAAAGCCGTGCCAGTGCTGAGTTGTTTTCCTTCAGCATTGTATGTGATGAGTTTGAGCATGGCTTTATAAGCATCTTTATTGGCGTTGGCAGCCAATGAAAGTTGACAAGGTAGAGTTGCCATGCAAAGCAGGGAAGTGTATATGTATTTTTTCATTGTAGCGTGTGTTGGAGGTATGCAAACCTGTATTATTTATTGTGTTTTACCCAAGGTGTCTTTTGTTGAAATTCAGACATATCCTTTTATTTTTGAATCAAAGCTTTTGCATTTTCAATGGCAGCTTCGGTGAGTTTGGCACCTGAGAGCATGTGGGCAATTTCTTCAATGCGTTGTTGTTCATTGAGTGTTTCGATGTGGCTGTGGGTTGTGCCTGCGGTGTCTTCTTTATACACACGCAAATGGTTGTTGCCCAAAGCGGCAATTTGGGGTAGGTGTGTGATGCAAAGCACTTGACAGTGTACTGAAATTTCACTCATAACCTGTGCCATGCACTCAGCCATAGTGCCCGAAACACCTGTGTCAATTTCATCGAATACAATGGTGGGCAATGCTGTTCGTTGGGCTATGAGACGTTTCAGTGCCAACATAAGACGAGCAATTTCACCACCCGAGGCGATGGCACTAACATCTTGCAAAGGCACATTTTTGTTGGCTGAGAAATTAAACACTACCTTATCGGCACCCGTAATGTCGGGGGTGGAACGTTGACTAATTTCTAACTCAATGCGTGCGTTAGGCATGCCCAATTTTTGCAAGGTAGCCACTAATTCGTTTTGCATAACAATAGCAGCTTTTTTGCGAGCTTGTGTGAGTTGCGCAGCCGTTTTATTACGCATCGAACGCAGATTGTTTACTTCTGCTGTTTGTCGTTTTATGTCCTCGTCAATATTTTCAATTACGTCGATGTTGCTTTGCAGTGATTCTGCTATGTCAAGCAACTCTTGCACGGTTTGCACTTGGTGGCGTTGTTCCAAATTGTATATCAGACTCAGTCGCTCTTCAATATAAGCCAAACGTTGTGGGTCATACTCTATTTGTGCACCATTGCTATCCACTTCAGCTTCAATATCGTCTATCTCAATGCGAGCACTGTGCAAGCGTTCAGCCAACTCGGCAGCTTGAGGAAAGTTGTCAGCAATTTCGTTGAGAGCATCGGCTGCTTGTCGCAGATTTTGCGAAACACTCCATTCCTCATTGGTGAGCAAACTTTGTGCGCGTGCTAATTTCAGTTTAATATCCTCAGCGTGTTCAAGCAAATGTTGTTCGGCTTCAAGTTCGTCTTGTTCATTTGCTTGAAGTTGTGCTTCGCTGAGTTGCGCTAATTGAAATTGCATATATTCTTGGTCTGCGCGTCCTTTGGCAGCCTTTTCTTCAAGTTGTTTGAGCACTTGTTCGGCATGTTGGCATTGGTTGAAAAGGCACTTGTAGTTAGCCACCAATTGGGGTTGGTTAGCCATGATGTCGAGTGTATCAATCAGAAAATGCTCGTTGCGTATAAGCAGATTTTGGTGCTGCGAGTGAATGTCTATAAGCGCGTTACCCAACTCTTTGAGTTTGGCAGCTGTGACAGGTGTGTCGTTGATAAAGGCACGGCTTTTTCCCGATTGCAAAACTTCGCGTCGTACAATGCAGTCGTTAACATCGTAGTCGATGTCATTTTCGGCAAAGAAAGCCTCCAAGCCCAAACCTTGAATTTGGAAGGAAGCTTCAACCATACATTTCTTTTCGTTGGTTTGAATAGATTTTGCATCGGCGCGTCCTCCCAACAAGAGGTTGAGAGCTCCCAACATGATACTCTTACCAGCACCTGTTTCGCCAGTTATGACAGAGAAGCCCGACTTAAAATCAATGTCGAGATGCTCTATAAGTGCGTAATGTTGTATGGTGAGATGTTGAAGCATTTGTCTTTTTTGTTGAATGTGTATGATGAGAATGAATAAAGAATTTAATAAAATCAGAATTTTTAGAACCACCCTTAAACTAATAGTTTATATAACACGTATGCCATTGATTTGTAATTAGTTACAGCTGTGTAGTTAATTAAAAGCTAAAATCATAATTCTACTAATAATCCTTTATTCCTTTATAACTCAATAACTCTTTATTACTGTTTCATTTCCCTCCAATAAGAGTTTTGTGAGGGATTGATGCGTCCTAAGAGTTCCACTATTTCGTCTTTTTCTTTAGCGGTTCCATGTCCTTTATAAATGTTCATCAATTCATCACGTTTGAACTCCGTGAAGATTTGAGGGAGTGGGCTCAAAGATTTATTGTCGTATGCTTTTTTTAGTAGTCCAAGTGCCTTGGTGATACCAGCACGTCCACGTTCAGCGTTTTCGCTCATCACGTCTAATCCCTGGCGATAGTACGTATATTGCATTTCGCGTAAGGGTTGCATACCCCCATCAAGCAAGTCCGTAATAATGCCGTGGCGATTTTTATTATTTTCAAAAGCCTTCCATCCCTTTTCGCTCAAACCTTGTGCATTTGTTACAATGTTTTGAGCTGTTTGCAGATACTCTGTGCCACCCAATGGAGCCATTGTGTCCATGTCAGTACCAATAATCAAGTAGACGTAGTATGCCAAAGTAGCCGTAAGGTTGTTGTCAATTACATCTGTACGAAAGTCTATTTGGTCGTATTCTTGATAATTAAAGTTGAAGTTGACATCGTTAAAGGCAAACGTTGTAGTGGTGTAAGTGGCACCATATACAGGTCGGGTGCATTGCACATTAAGTGTACATTGAAAACTATTGTCGGAAGGCGAATACTTTTTTACCGTAATGGCAAAGTTGCAACCAATGCGTTCGTTTTTTTTGAACTGCATGTTAGTCCATTGTCTCTCATTCAGAAATTGTTCGAGTGTAGTTTTCAGTGTCTCAAAAACCGAAGTACTCGTACCTTGCACCTGTTGATGGTTGATAGTTACGCGAGCTTCAAGTTCTTGTGCAGAGAGTGCCGTTGTGTGAAGAACCATTGCAACGATACAACACATTATTTGCAAACAACGTAGAAACATGGTCGATAAGTTTAAGTTTGATTAGGTTGGATTACAGAAATCCTACAAAAAATCTACAATGTCGGCAGCCACTTCGGTCTTGCTTTTCAGTGCAAAGGCTTTTTTCTCGCCATTTGCAAAGAGAAGTGTAACTTGATTGGTGTCGTAGGCAAAGCCAGCGCCAGGTGTGCGTAGCGAATTAAGCACAATAAAGTCAAGGTTCTTGCGCTTTAGCTTGTCGTGTGCATGCTGCTCCTCATCGTTTGTTTCAAGTGCAAAGCCCACTAACTTTTGTCCTTCGCGTTTGCGTTTACCCAATTCTTTAGCAATGTCATGTGTGGGAATAAGGTCAAGGTGCAAACCACCCGAACCTTCGCGTTTAATCTTTTTATCGGCTACTGTTGCAGGTGTAAAGTCGGCAACAGCAGCGCAAAGAATTGCTGTGTCGCACTGGTCGAAAAGTGTTGTGGCAGCCTCATACATTTCGTTTGCACTTGTTACGTTAGTGCGATGAATGTTAGCATGGTGTGTCTGTAAGGCAACCGGACCGGCCACTAATTCCACTTCAGCTCCTCTACGTGCACACTCCTCAGCCAAGGCAAAGCCCATCTTGCCCGTTGAGAAATTGCCGATAAAGCGTACAGCATCAATTTTTTCGTAGGTTGGTCCTGCTGTAATCAGTACACGACGCCCTGTCAAGTTGTTGGCATGTAAGGCTGAATCTTGTGCTTTAAAGAAATCGTCAATAGTTTTAAAGATAGTTTCGGGTTCCTCCATGCGTCCCTTGCCTACCAAGTGACTTGCCAATTCGCCACTTGCAGCCTCAATAATATGGTTGCCAAATGTGCGAAGTGTTTGCATGTTTGCTTGTGTTGCTGGGTGGCGATACATGTCAAGGTCCATGGCAGGAGCAATGAAAACGGGTGCCTTCATTGAAAGATAAGTAGTGATGAGCATATTGTCGGCAATGCCATTTGCCATTTTTCCCAATGTGGAGGCTGTGCAAGGTGCAATAATCATGGCATCTGCCCACAATCCGAGTTCCACATGGCTATTCCACGAACCATCGCGGTTTGAGAAGAAATCGCTAATAACGGGTTTTGAGGTGAGGGTAGAGAGAGTAACGGGGGTAATAAACTCTTTGCCTGCGGGAGTAATAACAACTTGTACCTCTGCCCCTGCTTTTATAAACAAACGAATTAGTGAGCAGGCTTTATAAGCAGCAATACTTCCCGTAATGCCCAATACTATTTTTTTACCTTTCATTCTTTTTCTGTAAAACTATAAGTTTAATACAAGTTTCGGATTTAGCAAATGCACGCCCGTCTTGACTAAATCCGAAATTTGAGTAAGTTTAATTGAAGAATCAGAATTATTAGATAAGTAGGTATTCAATATGAAACAGTTCTTTTCTGCATAGAAAAATGTTGAATACCTATTAAACAAATTATTCTTGTGTTCTTTATTGTCTAAAACTCCAATTTTAATTATGCCATCCTTAGTTTAATGCGCATAAAGGTTTGTTTGGTGTTTTGTGTAAAGTCACCTTGCATCACCCATGCAAAATAACCAGGGTCGCGACGCAGCACTTCGGTTACGGCACGTCCGCGATACTTACCAAAGTTAATGGTCTCAACACCTTGGTCGTTATACACAATACGCCCCGCTAAATCAACATTGCGGTTGCGACGTGAAAACTCTGCTAAAAAAGGAACTGAGTTTTTCAGTGTGTCGGCATAGCGGTCGAGTTGGGCTTCGAGCACTTCGAGTGTAGCGCGTGTGTCAGCCTCAGCTGTGTGTGCATCCGTTAGGTCTTTGTGACAATAAAACTTGTAGGCAGCAGTCAAGTCGCGTTTTTCCATTTTGTGGAAAATTCCTTGCACGTCAATAAATTGCGACCCTGTAATGTCATAATCAACACCAGCACGTATAAACTCCTCAACCAAGAGGGGAATGTCAAAATGATTAGAATTAAAACCAGCCAAGTCACAACCTTGAAATTCGTGTGCTATTTCGGCCGCCTTTTCTTTAAAGCGTGGACAATTTGCCACATCTTCATCATGAATGCCATTTACTGCGGTAGCCTCTTCCGAGATGTGATGTTCGGGGTTGAAGCGCAAAGTCTTCACCTCTTCCGTACCATTAGGATACACCTTAATATAGCACAATTCCACAATGCGGTCGGTAGCAATGTTCAGTCCCGTAGCCTCAATGTCAAAGAATATAATGGGTTTTGAAAGCGAAAGTTGCATGGTTGTTCATTATAAGTAGTTTGTATCGGAAATCATAAAAAAATGTTCCGAGAAAAATGCAAATGTGCGAACGTGTAAAAGCCCTACCTCAGCGCATTGTGCGCTTTATGGCATTTACACATTCGCATATTTGTGGGGCAAACGCTCCATAATAGGTTGTTAGTCGTTGAAAACCGAGGGCATGATTAGCATCAACACCTCTTGGTCTTCCGTCTGTTCAGCAGGAACAATTAAGCCTGCACGACTGGGATCAGAAAGTTTCAATGAAATTTCCTCAGAATCTATGTTGTTGATGAGTTCCAAGAGTACCGAACCTTTAAAGGCAATGCGCATAGGGTTGCCCGAGTAGTCGCAAAGCATTGATTCTTCAGCCGACTTGCCAAAGTCAATGTCTTGGCTTGAGATGTTGAGTGTGCTTGCCGAAAGATTAAACTTAACCAACACTGCCTGAGCATTGGCAAAAACCAACACACGACGCAAGGCACTAATTAAAGCTTGGCGGTTGATTGTTACTATGTTCGGGTTATTCTGTGGAATAACGCTGCGGTAGTTAGGAAAATGTCCTTCAACCAAGCGACTCATTAAAGCATATTCATCGCTCTTAAAGGTCGCTGTGCGGCTACCCAGTTTAATTTGTACATCACCATTTGCCTTGGCAAGCATCGCTTTGAGTAATGTGGCAGGACGTGTGCCCAACAAGTAGATGCCTTGTTCGTTAACGCCAGGGAGTGGCATGCGTGTCATTGCCAATTGGTTGCCATTGCTCGAAACCATTGAGATGCTTTGATCTTGAATGTCGAAGCATACCGTGTTGAGCTGAGGACGCAAAGCATCATTAGCAGCAGCAACAAGCGAACGAGAAATGCCCGATAGCAATTTGTGTGCATCCATCACGAGGTTCATGTTTTGCTCCTCGGTTTGTGTGGGGATGGGGTATTCGTCAGCACATTGTCCCATGAGTTTATATTGTCCGTTCTGATATTCCACAGTCAACTCGTATGTTTCTGGGTTAAGGTAGCATTCGAGTGGTTGATCGGGAATTTCCTTAATAGCATCCTGCAGCGTTTTGGCATTCACGGCAAAGCGCACGTCAGCATCACACTCGTTCAACTCTGCATATGCCGTGATAGTCGAGTCGTTGTCTGAGGCCGTAATGGTCAGCGAATTACCTTTGATGTCGAAGCAGAAGCAGTCGAGAATGGGCAAGGTATTCTTTTGCACAATAACACGTCCGATGGTCATCAGGCGTGATGAAAGGGTTGAACTGGAAATAACAAATTTCATGAGAACTGTTTTGGATGTTTTCTTTTTAATCGTTGTACTCCCCATGCACTATGTGCTTTAATCCCATATAGAACTTGCATACACAAGTAAATATTTTGTACTATTTGAGGATGAAGCGTACAACCTAATAATTGTAGGGCAAAATTACGAAAAAATGAAACGTGGAAAAAGTTTAATGCTTAAAAAAGCACATGTACGATATTTTTTCCGTAACTTCGCGTTATAAAATCAAACTATCAATAATCATTATGGAAATTTCTGGAAAAATTATCGTGGCTTTGGAGCCGCGTAGCGGACAGTCAGCACGTACAGGCAATAATTGGGTAGTACAGAGCTATGTAGTGGAAACACACGAGCAGTATCCCAAGCGTTGCGTGTTCGATATCTTTGGTGAAGATCGCATTAAGGAGGCAAACATCAAGGTTGGCGACGAAGTAACAGTTTCGTTCGATATTGACGCTCGCGAGTACCAAGGTCGTTGGTTCAATAGTGTTCGTGCTTGGCGTGTACAGCATGTTGTTGAAGGTGCTGGTGTGCCTGATGCAATGGCTGGTGCTGCTGTTCCTCCTGTAGCTGCTGCACCTGCTGCACCAGTTGCAACTGAGGCTCCTGCAGCTCCCGCAGCTTCAAACGAAACTGTAGATGATCTGCCATTCTAATATTGGCAGTATTTCATGATGTGCTAATGTGCTAAACGAAAAACGTAGCACATTAGCACATTTTTAGTATATCTTTTTTATGCGAAGAGTATTTAAGTATATAACCTATTGTTTGCTAACCTTTTTGGTTAGTACGGTGTTGACTGTAGCTGTTTATCGTTGGTTGCCAGTACCCATCACACCTTTGATGGTCATACGTTGTGTGCAAAACATTCACAATGGTGAAACGGCAGCCATACATCACAAATGGGTGCCTTTAAAGCAGATATCGCCCTATTTGCCTGTAGCTGTTATGGCTTCAGAAGATCAAAACTTTATGCACCATCATGGGTTTGATTTCAATGCCATACAAGATGCAGCTATCGAGCGTTTAGAAGGCAAGCGTTCGCGGGGTGGAAGTACTATTTCACAACAGACTGCAAAGAATGTTTTTTTGTGGCCTCAGTCTTCTTGGTTGCGTAAGGGCTTCGAGGTGTATTTTACAGTGCTGATTGAATTGATGTGGCCCAAAGAACGTATTATGGAGGTTTATCTCAATAGCATTGAGATGGGGCCTAATATTTATGGTGCTGAGGCGGTAGCTCAACGTCATTTTGGTTGTTCGGCTCGCAAACTGCGTCGTTCAGATTGTGCGTTAATAGCTGCCACGCTTCCTAATCCTTTGCGTTTTAGTTCATTAGCTCCTTCGGGATATATGCGTAAACGTCAAAAGAAAATTGAGCAAGAAATGAGGCATATTCCTTTAATAACTAAAGATGCTGCTAATAAATAAAGATGCTGCGCAAATTCCTTAATGCGCAGCATTTTTTGTACGCTCGGCATGAGCATTGTTATTGTCTAACGGGTGCAAGTCCTTAGTAAGCCCTAACCCAAGTTTCACACCTATCAAGCGACCTTATAAAAGAGACCCAAAAATGTACTAAGTTATTTTTTAACCATTACTTAGGCTGCTTTTGGGGAGGAACCTAAAAAAACTTACATTCTTCAAGAAAGTAATGTTCAAAAAATAACTTCCGCAGAAATAGGTAGTAATTTTTCATTAAAATCTTTTATGCGCCAGCCTCACCCCGTTAGGTAGGGTGTTCAAAATCCGCATTTTTTTCTGCATGATATTGAGGCTATTTTACCATCATATTCTGCAACAATATGTACGGGCTGAAAGCCCAAAAGCGCCCAGCCCAGGGCAAGCGAAGCGACACCCTGGGTCAAAGCACGTTAGTAAGTGACGCC
>ERZ1026874.524-NODE-524-length-23651-cov-56.162739_pt1 | contig 23651 bp, 10 predicted proteins | sample MGYA00380167_ERZ1026874 | MGnify/ENA primary metagenome ERZ1026874 (study PRJEB33269, sample SAMEA4719803) | human gut metagenome | biome: human-associated habitat; feature: organic feature; material: feces | place: Cameroon | collected 2013-10 ...
TTTATTCTTTTAAATTCAACATTCTTGTTTCTAAATCACGCTGCAAATCTACGAACTTTTCGTATAAGCACAAAATATTCTACGTTAAAAAACATAAATCAAGCTATATTTTAAGGTTTTACGATGTTTCCGTAATATAGAAACACAGGTGTTTACGAAATTATCGTAGAATTCACATTAAGAAAGTCTATATATAACAATGCACAAAAATACATAAGTTGGTACAATATCACATATCAAAAACCAATTGTTTTCATTATCTTTGCAAAAGAAATAATAATAACGCAACAAAACAATCCAAGCAAAACAATGAGAAAAAGACTATTACTGTTACTGCTCGCATTCATCGCAATCGTAAATGCAAACGCAGTAGAGCGAACCAAACTCAACTTCAATGGAGGTTGGTTGCTCAAGGTGGGTGACCTGAAAAGCGCCGAGTTGTCCAGCTACAACGACAAAGGTTGGAAACAGATTACGCTGCCTCGTGCCTTCAACGAAAAAGAAGCGTTCAAGGTTTCCATCGAACACCTCAGCGACACCATCATGTGGTATCGCAAGCACTTCCATATCCAAGAAGTGGGCGACCGCAAGTATTTCATCGAGTTCGAGGGCGTGCGCTACGGTGCCGACATCTGGCTCAATGGCAAGAAAGTGGGATATACCGAGAATGGTGTGATGGCAAGCGGATTCGACCTGACACCTTATATTATAAAAGGTGAAAACGTCATAGCCGTACGTGTGGATAACTCCTGGAACTATCGTGAGCGCACCAGCGGTCAGCGTTTCCAGTGGAACGACAAGAACTTCAATGCCAACTATGGCGGTATTCCAAAGAATGTGTTCCTCCACATCACCGACAAGCTCTACCAGACTCTTCCGCTCTACAATAATCTCAAGACCACAGGTATCTATATCTATGGCAGCAACTATGATATTGCGGGAAAGAAGGTAACGGTAAATGCAGAATCGCAGGTAAGGAATGAGGATTCCAAGTCTCGCTCTTTCCGCTTCTTCGCCAAGATTCTGGACGCTGACGGCAAGGAAGTGGGCCATTTTGATGGCGAAAGATATACCTTGAAGCCAGGCGAAACCAAGACAGTGAAGGTGAGCGGACTCCTGAACAACGCCCACTTCTGGAGCTGGGGATATGGATATCTCTACACCGTGAAGACCCTCTTGAAGGCGGATGACGGAAGCAAGATTGATGATGTGGTGACCAAGACCGGTTTCCGCAAGACCCAGTTCGGTGAAGGCAAGTTCTATCTCAACGACCGTGCCATCATGATGCACGGCTATGCGCAGCGCACCTCCAACGAGTGGCCTGGCGTGGGTATGAGCGTTCCTGCCTGGTTGAGCGACTACAGTAACAAACTGATGGTAGAATCGGGCGGTAACCTGGTTCGCTGGATGCACGTCTGCCCTTGGAAACAGGATATCGAGAGCTGCGACCGCGTGGGACTGATTCAGGCGATGCCAGCAGGTGATGCAGAGAAGGATGTCTTCGACCGCAGATGGGAACAGCGCCTGGAACTGATGAAGGAAGCCATCATCTACAACCGCAACAACCCTAGCATCATCTTCTATGAAAGCGGAAACAAGAAAGTGAGCCGCGAGCACATGCTACAGATGAAAGCCATCCGCGATGAGTTCGACCCTCACGGTGGCAGAGCCAGCGGCAGCCGAGAGATGCTCAACATCAACGAGGCTGAATATGGCGGCGAGATGCTTTACATCAACAAGAGTAAGAAACACCCGATGTGGTCAATGGAGTATCATCGCGACGAGGGTTTGCGTAAATACTGGGATGAGCAGAGTTATCCTTACCATAAGGATGGCGACGGACCATTGTATCGTGGCAAGCCTGCCCTCGAATACAATCACAACATGGATACCTTTGCAGCAAGCATGGTAGAGCGCTGGTTCGAATACTGGCAGGAGCGTCCGGGCACCGGCAAAAGAGTAAGCGATGGCGGTACCAAGATCATCTTCTCGGATACCAACACCCATCATCGTGGTGAGGCCAACTACCGTTCGAGCGGTGTGACCGATGCGATGCGCATCCCGAAGGATGCCTTCTTTGCTCATCAGGTAATGTGGAATGGCTGGGTATCTCCTGAAAAAGACGCCACCTATATCGTAGGCCACTGGAACTACAAGCCAGGAACCATCAAGCAGACAGAATATGTGGTAAGTACCGGCGACGAGGTAGAACTCTTCGTCAACGGTAAGAGTCTGGGTATGGGCGAACGCAGCAACCAGTGGCTTTTCACCTGGAAGAATGTACCTTTCGAGGCAGGCAAGATTGAGGCTGTGGCTTATACATACAATCATGCAGATGAGAATTCAAAAGATTCAAAAATCAGGAAGGAGTCAAGCCGATATGCCATCGAAACTGCGGGCAAGCCTCATCACATCAAGCTCACCAGTATCCAGAACCCGGAAGGTTTCAAGGCTGACGGTGCCGACATGGCACTCATCCAGGTAGAGGTAGTTGATAAGCAGGGCAGACGCTGTCCACTCGATAACCGCACCATCCACTTCAACTATCAGGGCGAAATGGAATGGATTGGCGGATTGGCAACTCCTAACGAGGAAACCCAAAAGGCACTTGCTGCCAAGAACCAGAGCCTCGTGGTAGATAAGAACGAAACTACAGAGCAGAAGGCAGCCCGCAAGGCAGCTGATATTCTCGATTCAACAGATAGCGACAATACCTTCGATAATTACATCGGAAAGATTGATTTACCTGTAGAATGCGGCGTGAACAGAATCTTGATTCGCAGTACCGTGAACCCAGGAAACATCACAATCTGTGCAGGTGCTGATGGCATCAAGGGCGTGGCGAGCATCAACTTGCAGACCCAGAAGGTGGATATCGAGCACTATCTGCCTCAGTTCAGCTTGAAGGGCGACCTTTCTCGTGGCGAAACACCATCTACCCCATCCTATACCGATATCAAGGAGACCATCGATATCACTGGTGCCACTGCTGGCGTTAACCAGGAAGATGCCCAGAAGACCTTCGACGACGATGAAACTTCTGAATGGAAGAGCGATGGCAAGCCAGAGAATGCCTGGATCACCTATCAGTTTGCCAAGAAAGAGAAGGTGGATGAAATCACCGTGAAGCTCACGGGCTGGAGAGACAAGATGTATCCGCTCGCCATCTTTGCCGGCAAGAAGAAGGTTTGGGAGGGTTACACCTACGCCTGCCTCGGCTATGTTCACATCAAGATAGACAAGCCAGTGAAGGCGAAGGATATCACCATCAAGATGATAGGCGATGCCAAGAGCAAGACCCAGCTCAGCGATACCAAGGAGCTGGCTGGCGGCAAGGCAAGCACCCTCGATTTCATCGGAATCAAGAAGGGCAAGCCGGTATTGAGAATCGTAGAGATTGATTTTCTGAAGAACAAGTAAGAAAGAGTTCTTCAAGAACGATATGATTTCATCAAAGTAAAGATAATAGTAAAGATAATCGTAAAAAAGAAAGCTAGCTACTTCAGTTGAAGCAACTAGCTTTCTTTTTTTATTTCATTCAATTCATCAGATTATTTGCCTGTTCGATACTTCGTTGGACTCACGCCAAAGAAGTTCTTAAACGACTTACTGAAGTAATACGGATCGTCAATACCTACCTGATATCCCACTTCGGCAACCGTAAGTCTATCATCCTTCAAAAGTTCTGCCGCCTTGTTCATGCGCAGGGTGCGGATGTAATCATTCGGTGTGGTACCCGTAATACTCTTCATCTTCTTGTAGAAGGTGGTGCGACCATATCCCATACTCTCGGCAAAACTGTCGATATTGAGCTGCGGATCTGTGATATGCTCAGCAAGCCAGGCATCCAGCACAGCTTGGAATTTCTTGTCCTGTTCGTCCCTGATTACCTCAGGAGCCACAGCCTTGGCGCTACCTGCAGGTTGCTGTCCATACACCTGCTTCAAATGGTTTCGCTGTTCCAGAAGCTGACAACAGGTGGCTATCAGGATGTCGGTATGGAATGGCTTCTCTATATAAGCATCCGCTCCTGCATCTATACCCTTCAGTTTCTTGTCGTCTGCAGTAAGTGCCGTCAATAAGATAAAAGGTAAATCGGCAAGAGTAGAATCACTTCTCACCTTCTTCACCAACTGATATCCGCTCATTCTAGGCATCATCACATCACTCACCACCAAGGCAGGCTTCTGTTCCTGCATCTTTTCCCAAGCTTCCTGCCCATCAGCAGCCAGATCTATCTCGAAATAACGCTGCAACTCGTTCTTCAGGAACTCCCTCACATCATTATCATCCTCTACCACGAGTACCCGATAATGATTCAGCGGCTTAGGCGGCATCTCCCGGTATTCCATCTCCAGGGCAGTGCGCGGCTTGCTGTTCTCCTCCTGTGTCACAGCATTATCCACAGCCATGAAGTCTTTCTCCTCATACACCTTTTCATCCACAGGCAGTTCTACACGGAAGATACTGCCATGAGGCTGATTATCGTGATAAGAGATTTCTCCATGATGCACACGCACAAGTTCTGCCGTAAGATGCAAACCGATGCCGATGCTATCGTGTGAATAACTGCTGCGGTTGAAACGCTGGAAGAGCAAGTCTTGCTTCGCTTTCTCAACCCCCACTCCCGTATCTTCTACCGATATGAGCAAATGCTGATTGGCATTCAGCGATACGCGCAGAGCCACATCCCCATGACTCGGGGTATATTTCAGTGCATTCGAGAGGAGATTGTAGATAATCTTGTCCAGATAGTTGCGATCCACATACATCTCGTAACTCTTGTCGAAAGGCAGGAACATAAAGTTGATATGCTTACCCTCGGCAATATTGCTGAAGTTCAAGAAGATGTCTTGCAGAAAGGCGATGACATCCGTTTTCTCCAAGGCAAGCTGCAGCTTGTCGTTCTGCATCTTTCTGAACTCCAGGAGCTGGTTGATGAGTCTCATCATTCTCTCCACACTCTTCGCCATCGACGAGAGTGGCTGCTTCATCTCTCCCGGCATCTTATCCACGGTCTTGAGTCGGTCCATATCACCCTTAATGATCGTAAGCGGCGTACGGAACTCGTGCGAGATATTGGTGAAGAAGCGAAGTTTATACTCCGTGAGCTGGTTTTCCACCTTCACCTTGTTGCGCAGATTATTGATACGGCGGAAGTTGACATATACATAATAGATGGCGAGCGCCACGAGTGCTATATATATAAGGTATGCCCACCAGGAGGCATAGAAAGGCGGGCGCACCTCTATCTTGAGCGTCACCTCTTCTGGCGACCACACGCCGTTGGCATTGCAGGAACGCACGTGCAGGGTATAATGCCCCACCGGCAGATTTCGATATTGCGCAAAGTTGATGCGCGAGAGATTGCTCCAACCCTTGTCATACCCCTTGAGATAATAGGTGAATGAGCTACCATTCTTCTTGGCATAATAGAAATCCGAGAAATAGAAGGTGAGCGAATTCAGATGATAGCTGATGGAGAATTCCCGGGCACGGGTCAGTGTACCATCCAATCGTGCCTCGTCTTCTTCCAACTCTCCGATAGAGATGCCATTTGCCTCTATCTTGGTAATCGCCAGAGGGAAAGCAGGCTTGCTCTCGTGGATATCACCCGGATTGAAGATCATCACACCATGATGGGTGGCAAAGGCAAGGTTGCCATTGTCCAACTCCACAGCATTATCCTCCGTACAGGCATTTTCCAGTGAGTTGGCACCAAAATAGAAGTTATTGAACGTACCCTTGCGGAAACGGGAGATACCGTTATCAGTACCCAGCCACACATCTCCCGACTGTCGATGTTCCACGATGCTCTGCACATTGTTATCTGCTAAGCCATCACGGGTGGTATAAGTAATGGTATCCTTTCCGTCTATCATCTTCACACCGTTTCCGATGCTTCCTATCCATATTCTTCCCTTGCTGTCCTCATACACGCTATGTACCTCATCGTTCACCTGGTCTGTAGGCGAAACATGAATCATCTGAAAAGCCTTGTGATTACGCAATATTTCATCGGGATTGAAACGCAAGGCTCCCCGGCTGGTGCAAAGCCAGATGTTGCCCTGCTTATCCATCTCCATGTTGCGAGCCTGCAACGACTTACTCTCAATCACATGAATAAACTTCCCGTTCAGATAAACTTCCAGTCCTGAACCGAAAAGCGAAACCCACATGCGGTTCTTCCTGTCAAAGAGAATATCGCTGAGTTTACCCTTTCCCAAAGATGCAGGATTATCAGAATACACATGATTCCTGCCACCATCAACATCGAAGATTCCGTTCTTGCGAGTACCCACATAAAGCTTACCCTTGGCATCCTGAGCCACAGCTGTTACATCATCATGATAGCCATCGAAAGACCGAAGGTTCTTCAACTGTCCATCCGCCACCTTACTGCCATTCTGCATGTTGCTGAGATAAATACGCTTGCCCACACGCTTGAGAAGGCGAACATCATCTTCGTGATTGATACCCGACTTATCACCATTATAATATAGATAGCTGGCCTCCGACTGGGCAAAGTTGATGACATACACACCCATATTCTCCTGAGATACCCAGAGATTATGTGCCTTATCAACAAAAGTGGCATATACATAAGGAGATGGGAGAAGGTCGGCATACGACTCCAGTTTTTCTCTTTGGGTATCATAAGAGAAGAGTCCATTTCCATTAGTGGATATCCATAATTTTCCATCACTTGCTGCATAAAACTGATAACGTGGTTCACTGTTCAACTGCAAGAGATGCTGATTATAGATGCCCTCGAAATGATATGTCTTCTTAGATGTAAGATAGAAGACGTCGCTACCATCCAAGGCAAGAACGATGGCATTGCCCATGTTATCCAGCACCACATGAGGCTGCTTAGGATTGTAAGCAGAACGAACCAGCTGTCTTGATTCGAGCAGATACTGATAGATGCCATCATTGGTGGTCAGGAAGATGGAGCCACCCCAATAGGAGGCCTCCGTTACCTTGCGTACCGATTTATTGACGAAGGCAGAAAAGATATTAACAAACTTTCCATTTTTATATTGATAGATGGTACCATCACCAGCCACCAAAAGCTCCTTCTTTTCTGCCTGAATGTAGTTGATTACATCAGAAACAGGGAGCGACATTTTGACTGAAGCAAAGTTCTTTCCATCAAAACGGATACGCTTTCCCTCACCCTTCTCGTTCCAAACCATCATCTCGGAAGCAGAAAGAAGGGTGTAACCTTTGATGGGTTGACCATAGCTGCCATTGCCCGTGAAATCTACAAAGGCATTTTTCTCAATATCGTAGCAGCAATAGAGACGACCACGAAGACGAATCCACAAGAATCTGTCTCCCCATGGCTTGATGCTCAAAATGCGGAAATCCTGCATGAACTTACGGTTGCCCACAGTGGAGGGCTTCAACACTTCTGTTTGATAGCCATCATAGCGAGCCAATCCTGAAGTGGTGGCAAACCAAAGGTAACCATACTTGTCCTGTTGTATCGTACGAACATAATTCGTAGGCAATACATTGTCAACAGAGAGTTGATATACACTCTGTGCACCAATCTTGAGTGGCAGAAAAGTTGCCAGCAGCAACATCATAAAGCCCACAATACGTAGAATCATCTTTTTATTCATTAGCCAGTTTTTTAATCGGTTTATATGAAATGTGTTGCAAAAATAGCGAAAAAACTTGTATTTATGTACAAAAACACAAAAAAAAGAGGTTCTGATGCGGATATTTTCCATCAATATGCACAATCGTACATTTGCGTTCCTTGATTTCTGAGTACTTTTGCTGTAGAAACCAGACATGGCATCACTTGAATACAAGCGATAGCCTACCTAGCAAAAATTCATTTAGTATAAACAATAATAATTATGACTGCAGAAAGTAACATGAAAAGAATATTCATCATAGCATTAGCCCTACTGACCCTGGTGTTGAATGTAAATGCAAAGATTCACACCATAGGTGATTCTACCATGGCAGACTATGATCAGAGCGAACCAGACCAGAAAGGAATGTATGGATGGGGACAAGTATTTGGCGATTATTTCAAGTATGTAGATACTATCAAGCAAATGTTCATCGATGATGATGACACCGAGAATGGCACCTACAAGCAATACGCCAACCGTGTGAATGCCGATATGTATCTCTATCCTATCCCACAAAGTCAGATAGAAGTTCGCAAGGGTCTCTATACCCAGAACAAGGGATACTAAAAGCCGAATTTCATCTCAAAAATGAAGGATGAATTGTTTTTCTACACATAAATTCATGTCTTTATAGGCATAATTGACATAAAAAGGCGTGGTTTCGAACGATATAACCACGCCTTTTATTTTTTTATTGCGTAATTTTGCAGACAAATAAAATAACAACATAACAATACTATCAGAAGATGAAGAAATTAATCTGCATTTTATTCGCAGCCATGAGCCTGATGCCAGTGGCTGCCAAGAAACAGCCTGCCGTGGTCATCCTCACCGCAGGTCAGTCGAACACCGATGGAAGAGTGATGAACTCAGAACTTCCTGCCGAGATTCAACAGCAGAAATACAAGTACTGCCAGTGGAGCTTCGGTTCCAGCAGTCTTTCAGGAGAGGGCAAGTTCGAGACCTTCTGGCCTCGCATCAACAACAAGAACAAGTCGGGCCGCTGGGCTTACGATGCCATCGTATATTGGAACGTAGAGAAGAAACTGAAGAAGAACTTCTACGTCATCAAGGAGAGTCTCGGTGGTACAGCCATCGATACGCTCTGCACCAGCACCAGCAAGCAATATTGGAATGCATCGCCTGAATATCTCGCCAAGAACGTTGCCTCAGACAAAGGCGGAAAGAGTCTGCTCAAGGCCTTCACCGAGAATATCGGTGCCTGCATCGACAACCAGCTGAGCCATCTGCCAGAGGGATATGACATCAAATTCATGCTCTGGCATCAGGGAGAAAGCGACCGCCATCAGGCTAAAAACTACTATCACAACCTGAAGCAGATGCTCACTTATATCCGCACTTATCTCGTAGAGAAAACAGGCAAAAAGAAGTATGCCAACCTACCTATTATAATAGGTGGAATCTCGCACAAGAGCAAGCAGTGGAGCCAAGGCGTGGAAGATGCCCAGCATCGACTCGCCCAGGAGGATAAGAACATCTATGTGGTAGATGTGCCGAACGCCAGCCTGCGCAGCGATGTTCTCCATTTCGATGCCGAGGGTGCTCAGGAGTTAGGCAACAAGATGTTCCAGCTCATCGAGAAGAAGAAACTTCTCAAATAAATTCTTGATACCTCGCATTTTGCGAGATATCAAGAACAACAAGATTTTTAGGTAATTCCCATAAATTCTAGCGACGCACAGAAACGATGCATCGCTAGAATTTATCTCTCAAAAAGATAAACACCTTTTCTTATACTTCTTGCAAAATAAACAGAAAAGGCATCCTCTGAAGAAGAAAAATCGATATACTACATTTTAAACCTCATTTTTCATTGTTTAAAGAGCTCAAAAAGTACAAAAAGGTCAGTTTTTGTACAATTATACATCATTTTTAGGAAAAACAACGCTAAATTTGCCATCGAAATCATAAAATAATATGTTATAACTATTAAACAACTAATTTATGGATAAAGTGAACAATCAAGACAGGGCGTTGGCAACAACCTGGAAACCATTTTCCAAAAGATTGCTAACTATGGCTTCAGCCATAGCGATTACTGCTAGTGCTTTTGCACAGTCAAGAACCATCTCAGGTAAGATTGTAGATGCCAATGGCGAACCGGTCATTGGAGCTTCAGCTATCGTGAAAGGCACATCCAATGGCAGCATTACAGATTTAGATGGTAAGTTCTCAATCAAAGATGTACCAGAGAACGGAACTATCACTGTAAGTTATATTGGTTATAAATCACAAACTATTTCCGTGAAGGGGAAAAATACAATCAGTATCGTCTTGCAGGAAGATAATACCAGTCTGGATGATGTCATTGTAATCGGTTATGGATCCGTGAAGAAAAGCACGTTGACTGCTGCCGTTTCCAAGATGGATGCCAAGGGCATAGAGAATCGTACCTTGGCACGTGCGGAGACAGCCCTGCAAGGTCAGCTTGCCGGTGTACAGGTGCGAACCACCAATGGTGAGCCTGGTGCAGATATGCAGATTCGCGTACGCGGTGCAGCTTCAGTCAATGCCACATCCGACCCATTATATGTAGTAGATGGTGTACCTATGGACAATCTTAGTGGAATCAATCCTGCCGACATCCAGAGCATTGAGGTTTTGAAGGATGCTGCTTCAGCTGCCATCTATGGATCTCGCGGCTCCAATGGTGTTGTTATGGTAACAACCAAGAAAGGAAAGAGTGGCAAGCCGCAGATTTCGTTCAATGCGCAATATGGTATCCAGCAGATGGAAAAGAAGCTGGATATCTTAAGTGCTACAGAATGGATGGAGTTCCGCTTGAAATACAATGATGCTTATTATTTGTCACAGGCAAAGACTAAGGGAGTAACCAATGCCAGCATCAAGGATAGTAATGAAGTGCGTCTGAAGAATCTGAATCTTGCAGCCCCTAATTATAAGGTTGTTCTGGATGAACGTTGGTTCCAGTATTTGAGCCAGGACATCCGTGATGCTCATACTTATACAGCTACAGATGAGCCATTGTCGCTGCTCGATTGGCAGGATGAATTCTATCGCAATGCGGTCATCCAGGACTACAATATAAATGTGGCTGGTGGCAGCGACCGTACCTCTTATATGTTCTCTGGTGGTTATATGAATCAGGAAGGTATTGCGCGAGGTACTGGCTATGAGCGTTTCTCTCTTCGCACAAAGATAGAATCCAAGATTAATAATTATATCACGGTGGGGCTTAACCTTGCTCCAACCTACATTGTTCAAAATGGCTCCGGAATGGCTAATGGTAAAGATTCGCAGGCACATCAGGTATTGGTCTTTGCACCAGTATCAGGTCCTGGTATCGGCTATATGACAAATGCCAATGGTAATGAAAAGTATCTTTGGGGCAGTCTGAACCAGTCGAGTCCTACCTATTATATGGATGTCAACACCAATCAGAGCCGCATTATGAAGCTGGCAGCCAATGGCTTTTTGCGTGTTTCTCCTATCAAGAACCTGAGCGTAGAATTAACAGGTGCCGCTCAATATTACGACAAGGATGCCAACGCCTACTATACCACATCTGCTTCCAAGAATTGGACATTGGGCGAAGGTGCCAAGTCTTCCGGACGTCATCAGACAGCACGTTATCTGGAAACTCTGTTACAGGCAGTTGCCAACTATAACTTTACATTGGGGAAAATTCACGATATCAATGCAATGCTTGGTGCTTCTACGGAGAAGACCAGTGTTGGCTATAATACAAACCAGAACTTTAGCGGTCCATTTGCAAATGATGTCATCCAGGGTTCCTTCGATGGTTCAATAGTGGGTGTATCTGACAATACCGTAACAGAACTGACTCCCAAGAAGCTGACTTCCTTCTTCGGACGTCTGCAATATAATCTTGCCGAAAAGTATATGCTTTCTGCCAGTTTGCGTTATGATGGTTGCTCAGTATTCGGTTCCGACAACAAGTGGGGTGTATTCCCAGCTGCATCTGCGGGATGGTTGGTGTCAAACGAAAAGTTTTTCAAGAACTGGGACATCAAGTGGTGGAATACGTTCAAAATCAGAGCCAGCTATGGTGAAACCGGTAATAATAATATCAGCAATACAGCAGCATACCCAACATTGACAGCAACTTCCTATGTCGGTCAGAATGGTTACTATACCTATTCTTTGGGTAACAACAATCTGGGCTGGGAAAAGACCAAGAGTACTGACGTGGCTGTAGATTTGGCTTTCTTCAATAACCGTATCCAGTTGTCCTTCGATTACTATACCAAGAAGACTACCGATTTACTCTATCAGGTGCCAGTGCCTGGAGCTTCCGGATTCTCAACAATTTGGGACAATCTAGGTGATATTGACAACCATGGTTTCGAAATAGAGTTGAATACCAAGAATCTGATTGGTACATTCAAGTGGGATACCTCTTTCAATGTATCGTATAATCAGAATGAGGTAAAGTCGCTCGGAACAGATAATACTCCCGTATATTCAGGTTTCAGTGGCAGCAATTATTCCAATGTGCTGATGGTAGGCAAACCTATCAACACATTCTGGATGTACGATGCCGTAGGTGTCTGGAAAACTCAGGCAGAAATCGATGCCTACAGTGCGGCTCACAATGGCACACCGGTTACCTTCGAGGGCAAGACCATCAAGCCGGGCGATCTCCGTTATCGCGATGTGAACAACGACGGCAAGTTTACTGCCGATGACAAGGATTTTCTGGGACAGCCTGCACCTAAGTATATTTTTGGTATGACCAATACCTTCCACTGGAAGGATTTCGATATGTCTGTATTGATGACAGCACAGACTGGCGGTAAGATTTTCGGTGTGTTCGGCAGAGCTAACGACCGTCCTGGCATGGGTGCATCATCCAATGTCTTGGGACGATGGAGAAACGCATGGTGGAGCGAGGAGGAACAGGGAGACGGCAAGACTCCCTACATATTGAGTACTACAACCGGTGCCACCATCGATTCCCGCTGGTTATATTCTTCAGATTACCTGCGTATCAAGAATCTGACTATCGGCTACAAGTTGCCTATCAGTCCTAAGTTGATCTCATACGCCCGCATTTACTTCTCTGTAGAAAACCTGAAATGCTGGAACCACTATTATGGTGGTTATTCGCCAGAAGCAGCCAATTCAGCTTCCAGCTCAGTACCTGGTGGACAGAGTGCGTTGGGTCTTGATTATGGTAGCTATCCATTATCACGAACCTATACGCTTGGCATTAACATCAATTTCTAACCAATCATTAAAATTCAAAGAATATGTTTAAGATTAAGAATATATTATGGATGGGTGTTCTGGCTTTGGCCTGTGCATCATGCAGTGATGATTACCTGACAACACCCCCATCTAATCTGATTTCATCAGAAACTTTTTATAAAAGTGCTACCCAGTCAGAACAAGCCATTATAGGTCTTTATGCTGATATGTCAACCCTTGACTTGAATGGATATATTTATCTTTCAGAGTGCCGTTCGGACAACCTCTGGGTGGATCCACACCCAAATGCCTTGAAAGAATACTCTGAGATTGGTACTTTCCGTGCCAGCTACGATATTGTTACTTTCAACCAAGTATGGAACTTGCTGTACAAAACCATCTATGATGCCAATGTAGTATTATCCAAGATTGATGGCACAGAATTCAAGTCAGAGAGTACCAAAGAGCAGTTTACGGGTGAAATCCGCTTTATGAGAGCCTGGGCATATATGGAATTGGCACGCCTCTTCGGCAATGTGCCTATCATAGACAAACCTGTATCTCCTGCAGAATCTAAGACTATCAAACAGTCTACAGCAAAGGAAGTTTTCAGTAAGATGGTGATTCCAGATCTTAAAGAGGCTGTAAACCTCTTACCTTACAAGAACAAGATGGTTAGTGCTACAGGCTCTTCTGTAAGTTCAGAAGGTCGTGCAGACAAGATTGCTGCTCAGGCGATGCTGGCACGTGCCTATATGACCATGGCAGGTTATCCTTTCAATGATACCAGCGCCAAGTCATCAGCCAAAACGCTCCTCAAGGAGATTCTTGGCTATTCTGCACAGAACAGCAATGCCTATTGGGCACCAAACATTGATGAATGGAGAAAGCAGTGGACACCCAACTCAGACTATTACAATAAATATAGCATTTTTGCCATTCAGCACCGTTTGAAGGAAGGTCGCAGCGATGTTGTTTTCAACATGACCCCTGGACTGGCTCCATCTTATACATCAAAGCGCATCTATGGCAATCATATCTATGTAGAGAAGAGTCTGGAATATGAATTTGAGCGTACATTCTCTAATGGCAACAGAGATTTGAGAGGTATCGGGTATAGCACCCTGGAAAGCATGGCTGCCGAGAAAAACTTTAATGAGTATGCCAATTCCAAAGGTTCATATACTACCGATGAAGGAAAGACTGTAGATGTCTATGAAAAGACTATCTTCTATAAGTTTACTCCATCCAAACATAAGATGGCAGCTCTCGGAATGTCGTTTGATGAGAGTCAGATGAAGAACGATTCAGACTGGCCTATCAATTATCCAATTCTCCGACTTGAAGACATGATGTTGATGTATGCAGAGATTCTTACTGAAGAAGGAAACATCGATGAAGCCATGAAGCTGGTGAATAAAATTCGCAAACGTGCAGGTATCGATGATACTGCCGCTTCATCAAAGGAAGAAGCCATGAAAGCCATCAAGCGCGAACGTCGTCTAGAACTGGCTGGTGAAGGTATCCGATGGTTTGATGAAGTACGTTATGGAGAGTGGAAAGAACTGACCGAAAAGATGTTCGATCGCTACAATAATCCTGACGGAACGGATAAGGCTGATATAAGAAACTATCTTTGTCCTATTCCTCAAAACCAGATGATCACTGTTCCTGGTCTTTATAACCAGAATGAGGGATATTAAAAAGACTCAACAGATATATTCATTATAGAGTAAAGGTTAGATACCATTTATGAGGTTAATTGGTTTATTTTTAGTTTGTTACTTGAGCATGGTACCTTCGGGTATCCATGCTCAACAAATTTCCATCGCCAAGTATGCCGACAACTGTCAGGCAGCCATCTCCTTCACCTTCGATGATGGATTGAAGGAGCAATACTCCATCCTCTTCCCGAAGATGAAAGAACTAGGTATCAAGGGCACCTTCTGCCTCATCGGTTCCCGTATGGAGTTTCAACCCAAGAATCCTGAGAAACAGACCTTCTCGTGGGAACAGGCAAAGGAAATGGCACAGGACGGGCAAGAGATGACGAGTCATAGCTACAATCACAAGAACGTTACCAAGCTGACGGCAGAAGAGCTGCGCTACGAGGTGCAGCACAACGATACACTCATCTATCAGCACACCGGCATCTTCCCCCGCACCTATTTCTATCCAGGCAACAGGAAGAGCGACGAGGCGGTGGCATATTGCAGCAAAGATCGTGTGGGAACGCGAACCTTTCAGGTAAGTCTTGGCAGCAAGCGCACCCAGGAATGGTTTGAGAATTACCTGCAAGGAGTAATTGATAAAGGTGAATGGGCAGTAACGATGACCCACGGCATCCGCATGGGCTACGACAGTTTCGGCGACGAGACCCGCCTATGGAAGATGTTTGATTACGCCCTGGAGCAAGCCCGAAGCGGGAAGCTCTGGATTGCTACCTTCCATGATGTAGCGGCATACCAGCAGGAACGTGATAACACCACCCTAAAGATAAAAACCAGAAAGAACCAAGTGGTGGTTACCCCGAAGATGAAACTCAACAAAACTATCTTCCAGGTGCCACTCACCCTGGTTTTGGATTTCCAACCCGTCAAGGCGATGCAGGACGGAAGGGAGATTCCTGTCAAATACAGAAACGAGAAATATCTGATTCAGATAGAACCATCAAAAGGAAGAGATATTCTTCTTTTACTTAGAAAAGAACAAACCCTTGGCAGAGAAAAGAACAAACTTCGAACGAAAATACAAGATATTAAACGAAAAAACGAGAAAACATCGGATAGTTTTCGTAACTTTGTACCATAATAGAAATAATAATAACGCAACAAAACAATCAAAACAAAATTAGAATGAGAAAAAGACTATTTCTACTTCTACTCGCTTTCATCTCGCTATGCCAGATGTATGCAGTAGAAAGGACAAAGCTCAATTTTAATGGAGGATGGTTGCTCAAGGTGGGCGACTTCCAGGGAGCAGAACAGGCGAACTACCCAGATGCCGGTTGGAAACAGATTACGCTGCCTCGTGCTTTCAACGAGAAAGAAGCGTTCAAGGTTTCCGTTGAACACCTCAGCGACACCATCATGTGGTACCGCAAGCACTTCCATATCCTGGAAGTGGGCGACCGCAAGTATTTCATCGAGTTCGAGGGCGTGCGCTTCGGTGCCGACATCTGGCTCAATGGCAAGAAAGTGGGATATACCGAGAATGGTGTGATGGCAAGCGGATTCGACCTGACACCTTATATTATAAAAGGTGAAAACGTCATAGCCGTACGTGTGGATAACTCCTGGAACTATCGTGAGCGCACCAGCGGTCAGCGTTTCCAGTGGAACGACAAGAACTTCAATGCCAACTATGGCGGTATTCCAAAGAATGTGTTCCTCCACATCACCGACAAGCTCTACCAGACTCTTCCGCTCTACAATAATCTCAAGACCACAGGTATCTATATCTATGGCAGCAACTATGATATTGCGGGAAAGAAGGTAACGGTAAATGCAGAATCGCAGGTAAGGAATGAGGATTCCAAGTCTCGCTCTTTCCGCTTCTTCGCCAAGATTCTGGACGCTGACGGCAAGGAAGTGGGCCATTTTGATGGCGAAAGATATACCTTGAAGCCAGGCGAAACCAAGACAGTGAAGGTGAGCGGACTCCTGAACAACGCCCACTTCTGGAGCTGGGGATATGGATATCTCTACACCGTGAAGACCCTCTTGAAGGCGGATGACGGAAGCAAGATTGATGATGTGGTGACCAAGACCGGTTTCCGCAAGACCCAGTTCGGTGAAGGCAAGTTCTATCTCAACGACCGTGCCATCATGATGCACGGCTATGCGCAGCGCACCTCCAACGAGTGGCCTGGCGTGGGTATGAGCGTTCCTGCCTGGTTGAGCGACTACAGTAACAAACTGATGGTAGAATCGGGCGGTAACCTGGTTCGCTGGATGCACGTCTGCCCTTGGAAACAGGATATCGAGAGCTGCGACCGCGTGGGACTGATTCAGGCGATGCCAGCAGGTGATGCAGAGAAGGATGTCTTCGACCGCAGATGGGAACAGCGCCTGGAACTGATGAAGGAAGCCATCATCTACAACCGCAACAACCCTAGCATCATCTTCTACGAGAGCGGTAACAGGGGCGTGAGCCGCGAGCACATGTTGCAGATGAAAGCCATCCGCGACGAGTTCGACCCTCACGGCGGAAGAGCCAGCGGCAGTAGAGAGATGCTCAACATCAACGAGGCTGAGTATGGCGGCGAGATGCTTTACATCAACAAGAGCAAGAAGCGCCCGAGGTGGTCGATGGAGTATCATCGCGACGAGGGCTTGCGCAAATATTGGGATGAGCAGAGCTATCCTTACCACAAGGAAGGCGACGGACCTCTGTATCGCGGCAAACCTGCCTTCGAATACAACCACAATATGGATACCTTTGCTGCAAGCATGGTAGAGCGATGGTTTGAATACTGGCAGGAGCGTCCGGGCACAGGCAAGCGAGTAAGCGATGGCGGTACCAAGATTGTCTTCTCGGATACCAACACCCATCATCGTGGTGAGGCCAACTACCGTTCGAGCGGTGTGACCGATGCGATGCGCATCCCGAAGGATGCCTTCTTTGCTCATCAGGTAATGTGGAATGGCTGGGTATCTCCTGAAAAAGACGCCACCTATATCGTAGGCCACTGGAACTACAAGCCAGGAACCATCAAGCAGACAGAATATGTGGTAAGTACCGGCGACGAGGTAGAACTCTTCGTCAACGGTAAGAGTCTGGGTATGGGCGAACGCAGCAACCAGTGGCTTTTCACCTGGAAGAATGTACCTTTCGAGGCAGGCAAGATTGAGGCTGTGGCTTATACATACAATCATGCAGATGAGAATTCAAAAGATTCAAAAATCAGGAAGGAGTCAAGCCGATATGCCATCGAAACTGCGGGCAAGCCTCATCACATCAAGCTCACCAGTATCCAGAACCCGGAAGGTTTCAAGGCTGACGGTGCCGACATGGCACTCATCCAGGTAGAGGTAGTTGATAAGCAGGGCAGACGCTGTCCACTCGATAACCGCACCATCCACTTCAACTATCAGGGCGAAATGGAATGGATTGGCGGATTGGCAACTCCTAACGAGGAAACCCAAAAGGCACTTGCTGCCAAGAACCAGAGCCTCGTGGTAGATAAGAACGAAACTACAGAGCAGAAGGCAGCCCGCAAGGCAGCTGATATTCTCGATTCAACAGATAGCGACAACACTTTTGATAATTACATCGGAAAGATTGATTTGCCTGTAGAGTGCGGTGTGAACAGAGTCTTGATTCGCAGTACCGTGAACCCAGGAAACATCACAATCTGTGCGGGTGCTGATGGAATCAAGGGCGTAGCGAGCATCAACTTGCAGACCCAGAAGGTGGACATCGAACATTATCTGCCTCAGTTCAGCTTGAAGGGCGACCTTTCTCGTGGCGAAACGCCATCTACCCCATCCTATACCGATGTCAAGGAAACCATCAATATCACTGGTGCCACTGCTGGCGTTAACCAGGAAGATGCCCAGAAGACCTTCGACGACGATGAAACTTCTGAATGGAAGAGCGATGGCAAGCCAGAGAATGCCTGGATCACCTATCAGTTTGCCAAGAAAGAGAAGGTGGATGAAATCACCGTGAAGCTCACGGGCTGGAGAGACAAGATGTATCCGCTCGCCATCTTTGCCGGCAAGAAGAAGGTTTGGGAGGGTTACACCTACGCCTGCCTCGGTTATGTTCACATCAAGATAGACAAACCTGTGAAGGCGAAGGATATCACCATCAGGATGATAGGCGATGCCAAGAGCAAGACCCAGCTCAGCGATACCAAGGAGCTGGCGGGCGGCAAGGCAAGCACTCTCGATTTCATCGGAATCAAGAAGGGAAAGCCGGTATTGAGAATCGTAGAGATTGATTTTCTGAAGAACAAGTAAAAGAAATATCTGATTCAGATAGAACCATCAAAAGGAAAGGTGATCATCAGCCGATGACCACCTTTTTCTTTTCTTGATACCTCACGTTTTGCGAAGTCTTCTTTTTTATCCACTTCCTAGACTTTTTGGCAAAACACCTAGCATATTTGTACTATTTTACATTTTTAAGAATCATAATACTGCTATTATTGGGTATTTTTCGCTATCTTTGCAAACGAAGAATAAACAATTAAGAACAACTTAATAAAACCCTATATGATGAACAATAAAAGAAATCATAAATTCATAGGATTATCCTTTGCCATGGCTTTGATGTCTTCACTCAACTGCCAGGCACAGTTGCTCCCTACCCCTACGCAGGAAGCCAAACCGGGCGTAAGATGGTGGTGGATGGGGTCTGCCGTGGATCAAGAGAATCTGAAGTGGAACCTTGACGAATACGCCAAGGCAGGTATCGGTGCCGTAGAAATCACACCCCTCTATGGTGTGCAGGGCAACGACAAGAACGATATCCCTTATCTCTCGCCTAAATGGATGGACATGCTCAAATTTGTAGAGAAGGAAAACAAGCAGGTGGGCATTGAAACCGATATGGCTACAGGAACAGGTTGGCCTTTCGGTGGTCCTTGGGTACCTATCAGCGAAGCGGCATGCAAGGCGGTGTTCGTAGATACCATCGTGGATGTGAAGCAGAAACTGATGGAGATAGAATTCAACGTGCCACAGAAAGAACGTGCCTTCGCCAAGCTGAAGGTCATCAAGGCATTTCCTGTGGAAGGAGAAAAATACAAGAAACGAGTCATCGCCCTCTATGAGAGCCGTACCCGACAGAAGGTGAAACGTGCTGCTCCTGGAGGAGAAGGCTATGTAATCGACCACTTCGACTCTACTGCCGTGGCTAATTATCTGCAGCACATCGACAGCGCCTTCGTAGCATCGAAGACTCCATATCCTCATACTTTCTTCAACGACAGCTACGAGGTGTATGGCGCCAACTGGACTCCTACCCTCCTGACAGAATTCGAGAAATATCACGGATATAAACTTCAGGATAAGTTCCCAGAGTTCCTGGATGGCGATGCCGTAGTGGTAAGCGACTACCGTGAAACCCTGGGCGACATGCTGCTCAAGAACTTTACTGAACAGTGGACTGCATGGGCGAACAAGCGTGGCGCCATCACCCGCAACCAGGCACACGGTTCACCAGCCAATCTCATCGACTGCTATGCGGCAGTGGATATCCCAGAGATTGAAGGCTTTGGACTGACCGACTTCGGCATCAAGGGACTGCGCAAGGATCCGGGCAAGACCCGTCCTAACTTCAGCGACCTGAGTATGCTGAAATATGCCCCATCAGCTGCGCACATCACCGGAAAGAAATATACATCCAGCGAAACCTTCACCTGGCTCACCGAGCACTTCCGCACATCCCTGAGCCAGATGAAACCGGATATGGACCTGATGTTCTGCGCCGGCGTAAACCACATGTTCTTCCATGGCACCGCCTATTCGCCTAAGAACGATACATGGCCAGGCTGGAAATTCTATGCTTCGGTAGATATGAGTCCTACCAACAGCATCTGGCGCGATGCTCCGGAACTGATGAAATACATCACCAACTGCCAGACCTATCTGCAGTGGGGACAGCCAGACAATGATTTCCTGGTTTATCTGCCTGTAAGAGATATGTGGCGCAAGGATACCAAGAACTGGCTGATGCAATTCGATATCCACAGCATGGCGAAGAAGGCACCTGAGTTTATCAAGGTGATTCTCGACATCGACAAGGCTGGATTCGACTGCGATTACATCAGCGACAAGTATCTCCGCACCTGTACCTTTAAGAATGGAATGGTAGAGACGGCTGCCGGAACCCGATACAAGGGCATCATCATCCCTGGCAACAATATCATGCCAAGCGATGTGATCCAGCATATCTCAGCCCTCAAGGCACAAGGCGCCAAGATTATCAAGGGTGACAACATCAAGGCGATGGAACAGGCGGCAAAACCGGAACTGATGAGAAAGGACCTGGGCTTGAAGATGATCCGCCGCAACAACAGTATCGGCCATCATTACTTCATCGCCAACCTCACCAGCAAGGATATCGCCTCTACCGTAGCTTTGGCCGTGAACGAGAAGCATGGCATCTGGTACAACCCTATGACGGGCAAATACCATGAGGCAACCATCGGCGACAAGGGTATCCAGCTGAACCTGAAGAGTGGCGAGAGCCGCATCCTCATCACCTCGGATAAGCCTGTAAGCGAGTGGAAACTCGGTTCCAAGGTGAAGGTGAGCGAAAAGGAGAAGTTTGCGGCTGCGGATAGCAAGACCATCGATCTGACAGCCAATACCTGGAAACTGTCATTCACCGAGGAGGCTCCTAAGGTGGGCGAAACCTTCAACCTCAAGGGCGTAAAGTCTTGGGAAGGTCTCAGCGACAAGGCGAAGGTGATGATGGGAACAGGTGTTTACGAAACCACCATCAAGCTATCGAAGGATGATGCCCTGAGACAGTGGGCTATCGACCTGGGTGATGTACGTGAAAGTGCCCGTGTCTATATCAATAATAAATATGTAGGCTGCGCCTGGGCTGTACCATATATCCTCAACTGCAAGGATGCACTCAACAAGGGCAAGAACATCATCCGCATCGAGGTTACCAATCTGCCTGCCAACCGCATCGCAGAACTCGACCGTCAGGGCGTAAAGTGGCGCAAGATGAAGGAAATCAATGTGGTGGACATCAACTACAAGAAGACCACCTACGAGAACTGGACTCCTGTGCCAAGCGGACTGAACAGCACCGTGAAACTCGTGGAAATCAAGTAAATAATCATAAGTCAAGAATTAGAGAATCCAAGATTTTGTTTCTCTAGTTCTTGACTAAAACAAACAATAAACAATAAACATTTAATAACAAGACAAATGAAAAAACTGATCTTTTCATCGCTCTTCATGCTCCTGGGTTTGACCTCAATGTCTGCTCAGACCGCGTTGCAAAAAGAAATCCTGGAAGTAGCCCATCGCACCAACAACTACTTCATGACGAAGTACAGTGACCCTACTCTCGACACATTCGTGAAGAAAGTCCGCACCAGCAACCTCTGGACCCGCGCCGTGTATTACGAGGGATTGATGGCGCTTTACGAGATTGACCCTCAGCAGCGCTATCTCGACTATACCGACAAGTGGGCGGATTATCACAAATGGACAGCCCGTGGCAGCGTGAACGATACCGATGCCGACAACCAATGCTGCCAGCAAACCTACATGGACCGCTACGTTCAGACCGGCGGCAAGAAGGACTTGAGCAAGGTAAAGGAGAACCTCGACCATCAGATGGCCACCAACCGGGTAAACTACTGGACTTGGATTGATGCGATCCAGATGGCGATGCCTGCCTACGCCAAGTATGCCAAGATTACCGGCGAGCGCAAGTATCTGGATTATGCGATGAATTCCTATAAATGGAGCCGTGATACCCTGGCTAACGGTCTCTTTAACAAGAAAGAAGGTCTCTGGTGGAGAGACAAGGACTACGTGCCACCTTACAAGGAGAAGGATGGCAGCAACTGCTACTGGAGCCGTGGCAACGGCTGGGTGTATGCAGCCCTGGTCCGCGTGATGGAGACTTTGCCAAAGACCGACAAGTACTATCAGTATCTGAAGAAGGATTTCATCTCTATGAGCCAGGCTATTCTGAAATGCCAGCGCAAGGATGGCTACTGGAACGTAAGCCTCGTCTGTCCTGCCAACTATGGCGGTCCTGAGATGACCGGTACAGGTCTCTTCCTCTATGGTATGGCATGGGGTGTTCAGCAGGGCATTCTTCCTAGAGCCACCTATCAGAAGGCGATGGACAAGGCATGGAAGGCGCTTGCCGCATCGGTTCACGAGGATGGCTTCATCGGCTACAACCAGGGCACAGGAAAGGATCCTGCAGCCGGTCAGCCTGTCACCTTCACCTCTGTTCCTGACTTCGAGGACTACGGCACAGGTTGCCTCTTGCTCGGCGCAGCAGAGTATTACAAGCTTGTAAAGGTAAAAAAGTAAAAAGGTAAGAAAGAAACAAATCATGAAGAAATATATCTGGCTGATGGCTTGCCTGGTGGCGTTTTCGCCACTAAGCGCCAACGCCGCAAAGAAACAGAAGAAAGCAAAGAAGGCACAAACCGAACTTTGGCCTGATGGCACAAAGATGGATGCCTGGTTCAGCAACGCCCAGAAGGTGAACGTAGATACCCTGGGCAAGAAATACATCCTCACCGACTATGGCGTAAAGACGGATAGTACCCTGATTCAGACCCAGGCCATCCAGGCTGTCATCGACCGTGCAGCCAAGGATGGCGGCGGTGTCATCGTGGTTCCTGCCGGAACCTATCAGAGCGGTGCCCTCTTCTTCAAGCCAAAGACCCATCTTTATGTTTCAGAAGGCGGAAAACTGAAAGGAAGCGACCGCATCGCCAACTTCCCCGTGGTAGAAACCCGCATCGAGGGCGAAACCTGCAAATATTTCTCAGCCTTCATCAATGCCGACAAATGCAACGGCTTCACCATCGCAGGTCCCGGTACCATCGATGGCAATGGCTATCACTATTGGGAGGAGTTCTGGATTCGTCGCACCTGGAACCGACAGTGTACCAACAAGGATGCACAGCGACCTCGCCTCGTCTATATCAGCAACTCCAGCCATGTCACCTTGCAGGATGTACACATCCAGAACAGTCCGTTCTGGACCAACCACATCTACCGTTGCGACCACGTCCGTTTCCTGAATTGTACCATCTTCGCCCCTACTTCCGGCATGAAGGCACCAAGCAGCGATGCCATC
>ERZ1026874.537-NODE-537-length-23444-cov-11.488649_pt1 | contig 23444 bp, 21 predicted proteins | sample MGYA00380167_ERZ1026874 | MGnify/ENA primary metagenome ERZ1026874 (study PRJEB33269, sample SAMEA4719803) | human gut metagenome | biome: human-associated habitat; feature: organic feature; material: feces | place: Cameroon | collected 2013-10 ...
CACTCATTTTTTAATTGTTAAAACGGTGTAAAGTAAATCTGTATTAAGTCAATGCTTTGCTTGTTTCTTTTATTGTTGTATGCCTATGAAAAGCATAAGATGTACAAAAGTGGAACAAAAATGAAAGGACATAAAAACAAAAAAAGAGATAACTATCTGTATAATAGATAATTACCTCTTTGTGGAGCTGGTGGGATTCGAACCCACGTCCAAACAGGGAAACCATATGCTTTCTACATGCTTATTCCAGCCTTCGGTTTTCGTGCTGCGACAAGACCTGGACCACCAATCGCAACCTTATCCTCTAAAACTTCATCCGTGCACCGAGGCATACACAGACTATTTCCGATTTACCTGCACCGCTTGACCCTCAGATTCGGAACAACATCCTTGGAGCGATGTCTCGTTCCGCCAACCTTGTGGCGGAATAAAGCTAATCTACTGTACTTCGATTAAGCAGCGAGAGCGTAGTTGTTTTCGCCAATTAAATTTTTGATCACTCAGATTAAGGAGCTAGCCATCGAGGCTCCGCATGCTTACATACCATTTCATCCCGCTGTCAAATCCAGTCAACCCCGAGATGTTGTATATTAACTTTGCAAAGTTAGTACAAATGACTGAAACTGCAAAATAAAATGGCAGGATTTTGCATGTGTGTGGACAACTTTTCCTTTTCATCCTATTTTGTTTCTTAATAACATGTTATACTATTTTATTCGTTGTCCAAATTTACGATTTCCCAATAGCCACCAAAAGTGGGTGAACCAACTCTTTTTAGAGTACCAGTTTCTCTTAGTTGACGTAGATTCTTTTCAACTCCTCGTGTAGAGATATCCAACTCCATAGCAATTTGTGGAGCCGTTATTTTGGGATCTTTTTTTATCATTTCTATAATTTTATCAGTTGTTTTCTGGCGTGTTCCCGAACTTTTTCCGTTTGTCTCCGAACTTTCTGGCTTAGTTCCCGAACTTTCTGGCTTAGTTCCCGAACTTTCCGAACACCCTTCATGTATAGGGATAGTAATCAAGAAAGTCAAGCGATCATCAGTTGTTTCAAAGAAGGCGCGTGGCGACCCGTTCTCTGCTAACTTCGCTTGAATTGTTGGAACACCGGTTGAACGACCTTCTGTTAGGTCGAGTTCTTTCAAGAAGTCGCCTAAGGATTGTTACTTATTATTTTGAAAATAGTTTCCGTAGTATCGGTAAGGGTTTTTGTAGTAGTTTCCGTAATAACCGTAGTAGTTTCCGTAGTGATATTTGTGTTGTTTTCCAGTTTAAGATGTGTTTCAATTCTATTCTGCCGTGCTCAGAACTACTCATAAAGAAACTGAAAACAAAGTGATGATTAATTGGTCAAACATTTTGCCGTATGAATTAATTGTAGTAGATTTGCGGTATAAAATAAAAAGGAGGAAAGATTATGAATACTATAACCATTGACAGTAATACATACAATAGTATTGTGCAATATGCCAAATTGAACAATATCAGTGTAACAGAGGCTGTTGTGACAGGACTTAATTCTTTTTTGGAGAAATTCAAAGAAAAAGTAACAGTTAAAGATAAATATTATATATCTCCCGAGGTGAAAGCTTTGGAGGTAGGGTTTAAATGCCCACAGGATTTGTCTGATGATTATAAGAATGAATTTCATGAATCTCTAAAAAATAAATATTTATGAAGTTCTTTTTGGATACGAATGTCTTGATAGATTTTATTCTGGAGAGACCGTTGTTTTATCAACCTGCAGCAATGATTATTTCTTATGCTGTAGAACGGAAAATAGAAGTCTGTGTTTCTGCATTGTCTGTAGTGACAGCTAATTTCATTTGTGTGGAGCGCTGTAAAATGCCATTAGATGTTTATAGACTAAAGATGAATTTCTTGCGGGATATTATAGACATATGTTCTGTTGATTCGTCAGATATTTATCGTTCTTACGATTCCAATTGGAAAGACTTTGAAGATGGGGTGCAGTATTTTTCAGCAATGAGAGCAAATGTGGATTATCTTGTTACAAGAAATGTGAAGGATTTTGAAGAATGTGAGGCAAAAGTAATTTCTGTAGACGAAGCATGCAAACTTCTTAAATTTGATAAGCAATGAAGGCATTAAGTTTGCCTACGTAATTTTATTCTGTAACGTATATTGAGATATCTAATGTGTATCTTTGCATTTGAATCAATAATAATACTACTAAGTAATAGTTCAGAATTATCTTTACATATAGTAGGAGGGTATGGCATCCTTGCCATACCCACTAAATAGGTTGGACAATCATGGCAGAGTGAGTATGGCAGGGATGCCATACCCTCCTACAGATTGCTACTCATATATAAAAATAAATATGAGCTATACTTATTATGTAAGAAACAAATAAATTTATGGAATCAAGATTATTTCAAGCCTTAAAAGCTTTCAAAGGCGCAGAAGGTTGTGAAGCAAACCTTTTTGAAGAGTTTAGGAAAATAGCAGAAGCAGCATTCTTCTCTGGCTATTTTCTTATTAATGGCGGTTGCAAGGATGCATATAAACTCAAATTATCCTGCATCGAATTCTATTACCACGAAGATGAGGGTACTATCAAAGATGAAAAAAAATATCTGAAAGGGAAAGATGAATTTGGCTATGCTTTAGGTGCTGTATGTCCAAATCCATCTGGCGTTGATGTTTTGTTTGATGATCCACAAAAGAAATATCATGCGTCTTTCTTGATTAGAGGCTATAAAGCTATTGTGCCTGGGGAAAAAGAATGGGAGAATAATGAAAAAAGAAAAGATTGGGCTCCTCATGATTTTTGGTATGATTTATTTGGTGGAGCAAATATGCTAAGCAATGGCAAGTTTAGTATAGAATGGATAGATGAGCCTGATGAAACATCGGGCTATGCAGAACCTATGCAACGAATCAATATAAACGACAACAGATTATGGGGATTTAAACGAGTTGAAAAGCTATGATAACAGAACAATATAAAGACAAAGTGTTTTTTTCACAGTTGCTACGTACAGATTATCCCAATATCTATAAGGATGTTTGTGAAATTCTGGATGCTAATAGTGTAGCGCATGAAACGCTTCCTTTAACTAAGGATTATTGGTGTCGAGATTATATGCCAATACAATTTGCATGTGATTATTTCTCTCAATTTGTCTACAATCCCGACTATCTAAAAGGTAAGGAAAAATACATTACTGATGTAGATAAAGTGATGAATAAGATTGAAGATAAGAATTTTACCATCAATCATTCTTCTTTGGTTATTGATGGTGGAAATATTGTTGTTGGCGAAATAGAACAACCAAATACTTACACCACTAAATCCTTTATTGTAATGACAGACAAGGTGATGATAGAAAACGAAGGATTATCTAAAAAGGAGATAGAATCTAAAATTCGGGATTCTTTCAAACCTAAAGAATGTAATTCAACTATTGATGAAATAACTATAGTATGGTTGCCATGGGATAAAAAGGATGTTTGTGGGCATACGGATGGAATATTAAGATTTGTCGGCGCACAAAAAGATGGCAAACCTGTAGTGTTAACTAATCTTTCAGTATATGATGATGGTATTGCTACTCAAATGCGTAATATCTTGATGGAACATTTTTATGTTATAGAGTTGAATCTTTCTGAATATAACGAATTAAGTTGGGCATATATCAACGCTCTTCAGACACGTGATGTTATTATTGTTCCAGGAATTGGCAATACAAAACTTGATAATGAAGCAATGAGTCAATTTATTGCTTTATATCCAGATTATAGAGGAAGGATTTATCAAGTTCAGATGAAAGAATTAATCGAGAAATTGGGAGGAGCTTTGAACTGTTGTACATGGACAATTAGTGAAGATATGTCAAAATTGCATCACGATATAGATAATGATAAAAGATACAATTCTATTATAGAGAAGTATCAGAAAGACTCTAATAGTGTGTGCTTTGATGAAATCCAATTCCTTGGCGACTACCATCCTAAAAAGCTTGAGAATGATAGTAAGGAATTGAATCGCTTATATTATGGGTTTTAGTACACAATTCGTCATAGTCTTATAGTTGAATTTATCGCTTTATGATTTTTAAGTGTCGTAATCTACAGATAAATATGAGCTATACATACTTACTGTATGAAACAGATATATAATTTAGGTTTCTGTATCACATGAGTGTTACTGCAGTGTCAGTCAACAGAAACTCCAGTACCAGACGTGTGAAACTCCAGTATCAGTTGGGTAGTATTGAATCGGTACTCGAATATCACAACGATAGAAATTGTCTATTAAAGTATAGCTGATATCTTTTATGTATCTATAATAAAAGCATTATCTTTGTACCCGAAATCAAAACAACAAATAAAATATCAATGAATAATATGGAAACAAGAAAGGAAATAGCAGCAGAAAAGAAACGTTGTGGTTCGCATAATTGCACCCAGGCTGTGCTCTGCACCTACCACGACTTCGCCGGAATGGAAGAAGAAACCATCAAGAATGCTGGCAATGCATTTGCAGCAGGAATGGGTAATATGGAGGGTACTTGTGGAGCTCTTGTTGGGGCTGGCATCATACTCGGACTTGCCACTCAGGACAAGGCGAAATCTATTAAGGGTATGAGACAAATTATGGATAAATTCAAGCAGCGCAATGGTGCCACGCAATGCAAATTGCTAAAAGGTGCGGGTACAGGAAAGGTGCTTCGCGAATGTCCTCTTTGTGTGGCCGATGCTTCTGAGTTTCTGGAAGAAATCCTGGAAAAGGAAGGCGTACAGAAGTAACAACATGGCTAAGTATAAAGCAATAAACGAGCAAGACCGCTGCGTGGCATATCCCTATACATTAGGGAAGATAGTATAAAAGAGCGGATGCTCAATACCATTGTCGACTGTATGAAGGAATTTATGCCATCACAGATGATGAATGACGGCATTTGGAAATATGGGATAAGACTATAAGGATAATGCGCGGTATCATAACATTGGTTTTGGTGCTGAAATCGGTTTAATTGACATATAATTCTTTGCGAAAATTTGATTATTCTGATTTATTGCAGTATCTTTGTTGTGAGGTTCGTATTTTAACAAAATAACAATAAAGAGCATGGCAAAACAGAAGTTACCTTTAGGAATTCAAGACTTTGAGGAACTGCGTAAAGGCAATTATCTTTACGTGGACAAGACCGATATGCTTTGGAAAATAGCCAATGGCGACAAGTATAACTTTTTGAGTCGTCCGCGACGCTTTGGCAAATCATTGCTCACCTCAGCCATGCAATGTTATTTTGAGGGAAAGAAAGAGTTGTTTGATGGACTTAAGATAATGACATTGGAGAAAGAATGGGTGAAGCGTCCTGTTCTTCATTTCAGTATGAACCAAGGCGGTTCTAATGCCAAGTCGTTATCGCATTATCTGGATGACACTTTGTCTAAATATGAAGATATATATGGCAGACGTCCAACTGAGGCCACGCTCAACAACCGACTTACTGGTATCATACAAAGGGCATACGAGCAGTCGGGTGTACAGATTGCCATCTTGGTAGACGAGTATGATGCACCTCTGCAACATTCCTTCCAGACTCCTCGTCATGACGAATGCTGTAGTCTGTATCGTGACTTCTTCACCGGACTCAAGGACTATGGCTATTGTATCAAGTGCGTGTTCCTCACAGGCATTACGAAGTTCACACAAATAAGTCTGTTCAGCGTGCTTAACACGGTGACCAATATCAGTTTCTACAACGATTATGCTACTGTTTGCGGATTGACAAAGGATGAGATAGAGTCGTGTCTTGGCGAAGAGTTGCAAGAACTTGCCAATAAGAAAGGCTGGAATATGGAAGAGACCCTTTCAAGATTGAAGGATATGTATGATGGCTATCATTTCTCCGAAAGTCTGCAAGGTGTTTACAATCCTTTCAGCGTGCTGTGCGCCTTGAACGAACTGCGCTTGAAATCGTTCTGGATAGCAAGCGGTGCCACTGAGATGCTGCCTAAGATACTGACCAATTTTGAACGTGATGTAGAGAAACTGGATGGTTCGCTCATTGATATGGACTATATTGAGACGTCGGATGTCAATACGACTAATCCAAAACTCTTTCTTTACCAGTCGGGCTATCTTACAATAAAGAATGTCATTGAGGATAGTTATGTACTTGGATTCCCAAATCGTGAGGTGAAAAAGGCGTTGTTTGAATTGGTTATTCCGATAATGTTGAAAAAAGATAAGGACGAGACCGAGAATGCAATACGCCTGCCGCTATCCAACAAATCATTACCCGTCACTATAAAGATGCATATTGTGCAAGTCATAAGTCGATTGTAGGTTTGGCGTTGGTATTTGATAAAGACAATCGGGGCTTGAAAGATTGGAATAAGGTTTAGTATTGGTGTATAACGACCTTTGGTTTAGCTGAAGCCATTATGTATTTGCTAAAAGGTGTGGGCACAGGAAAGGTGCTTCGCGAATGTCCTCTTTGCGTGGCTGATGCTTCTGAATTTCTGGAAGAAATTATGATTACAGGTATATAGGAAGAAAAAAGTGGAGGGATAGACAACAAATTAAGGCTTTTTAAGTTATATATTATATATGATTTAGGAAGCTGAATAAAAACAATAAAATCAACCGTTTAAATGATGAAAAGATTTTTCATGTATCTTCTGGTGGCCATGCTTATGCCATTGGCGGCAATGGCACAGTCGATGACCGACGACCAGGTGATGGCGTATGTTGCCAAGGAACATGCCGCAGGCACGTCGAATGCGCAGATAGTGACGCAGCTTATGCAGCGTGGAGTGGACATACAGCAGATAAGACGCGTGCGTAATAAGTACGAGAAACAGATGAAGCAAGGCTCAACTGCCAATGTGGCTGTAGGAGTTGCCGAAAAGGACGATTCGCGTATGCGTACCAACAACGGAAAGAAACGTTCTGACTATGGTGAGGAATCCGCCAAGGAAGCGGCTCCATATTCCAACTATCGCGTGATGGCTGAGCGTGACAACACGTATGAGCACACCTATGACGAGGACGACCAGGAGTATATGGACTATCAGACCGAGTTGGAGGGATTGGTGCCCAACGATACGGCTACCATTGTGAGACAATACTATGCCGAGCTGAAAAAGAAGCGCAACAAAGTGTTCGGACGTGACATATTCAACAACAAGGACCTCACTTTCGAGCCTAACATGAATATTGCCACACCGCAGAACTATCGACTTGGTCCTGGTGATGCCGTGATAATCGACATCTACGGTGCATCACAGAAGACAGAACAGTGCACGGTGTCGCCCGATGGTGAGGTTACTATCGTGGGCTACGGCCCAGTGCAGGTGAGTGGTCTCACTGTTGCTCAAGCCAATGCCCGTTTGCGCTCAACACTTGGCTCGCGATATGCAAGCAGCAAAATAAAGCTTACTGTGGGACAGACACGCACCATCATGGTAAATGTGATGGGCGAGGTGAAGTTGCCTGGCACATACACTCTGTCGGCATTCGCAACTGTGTTCCATGCACTGTATATGGCAGGAGGCACAAACGACCTCGGAACATTGCGTAATATTAAGGTGTACCGCAACAACCGACTCGTTACTGTGGTTGACATCTACGACTATATTCTCAATGGAAAGCTGACAGGCAATGTACGTCTTGCCGACAACGACGTCATCGTTGTGGGACCTTACGACTGTCTTGTAAGCATTTCGGGCAAGGTTAAGCGACCTATGCTCTATGAGATGAAGCAAAACGAGTCGGTGGCGTCCGTACTGAAATATGCAGGCTCGTTTACTGGTGATGCTTATCGCAAGGCGGTACGTGTGAACAGAAAGACGGGCAAGGAATACGCTGTGTTCAACGTAGGCGAGTTCGATTTCTCAAGCTTCCATATTGCTGATGGCGACTCTGTGACAGTAGATTCAATACTTCCGCGTTATGAGAACACTGTTGAGGTGAAAGGAGCCGTGTTCCGTCCGGGTATGTACAACTTGGGAGAGCAGGTGAACAGCGTGCGCACACTTATTGAACATGCAGAGGGAGTGACCGAGGCTGCCTTTGTCAACCGTGCTGTGATGCACAGAATGAAGGCCGACCGCACTCTCGAAGTAGTGAGTGTTGATTTGGCAGGCATCATGAGCGGCAAGGTGGCCGACATACCATTGAAGGAGAACGACGTGCTCTTTGTGCCCACAAAGCAAGACCGACAGGAGCAGCGCACCATAACCATCAGGGGCGAGGTGCAGTATCCTGGTATATACAAGTACGCTGACAATGAGACAGTGGAAGACTTCGTGCTTCAGGCAGGCGGACTTACCGACAAGGCATCGACAATAAACCTTAGTGTGAGTCGACGTGTGAGTGACCCTAAGGCACTTGCTCCCGATAGCGTGATAGCCAAGACCTACACACTGGCATTGAAGGATGGATTTGTTATTGATGGAGAGCCTGGCTTTGTGCTTATGCCTTTCGACGAGGTTTATGTGCGCAAGAGTCCTGCCTACATGGAGCAGAAGAATGTGACGATTGAAGGCGAAGTGATGTTTGCGGGTACATATACACTCACAGCTAACAACACACGCTTGAGCGATCTATACAAGCGTTCGGGTGGTAGCAACGGATTGGCCTATATACGTGGCGCGCGCTTGATGCGACGTGCAACCGAGGCTGAGAAGGCCCGTATGCGCACTGCATTGCAGATGGAGCAGGAACAGCAGCAGAAGAATCTCTTGCAGCTTGCAGCCAGCACCAATAGCAGCAGTCTGCAGAATGTGGCTGAGGGTGCAAAGAAGGCAAATATATCTAAGTTTAATGTGCCTGATGAGTATCCCGTGGGCATCGACCTTGAGGCAGCTATCAACAATCCTGGTTCGGATGCGGACATGGTGTTGCGCGAAGGCGACAAGCTGGTAGTGCCGCAGTATAACGGAACTGTTAAGGTGAATGGAGCTGTAATGTATGCCAATACTGTTGCTTTTGAGCAGGGCAAGCGTGCATCCTACTACATCGACCAGGCTGGAGGGTATGCCAACGATGCTGTGAAGAGCAAGGGCTACATTATATATATGAATGGTAAGGTGGCAAAGCTGAGCAAGGGTGCCAAGGTGCAGCCGGGATGCGAAATCGTGGTTCCTGCCAAGCTGAAGCGCAAGATGAGCGTGGCCGAGACAATGAGTCTGGGCTCAAGCATGTCGTCGATTGCAGCTATGATTGCCACTATTGCAAATATGACAAAATAAAGACATAGAGAGGCAATAACAATGAAACATGAGACTGGTATCTTTGTGAAGACTAAAAAGATGTTGCTTATGAGCATAAGGGTCTTCCTTGGATTGATGTTGTTTGTGGGGCTTGTCAGTGGCAAACCCATCGACAAAGGTTTAGTGTTGAAAGGTAGTGTAGTAGACAACGAGGGTAAAGGCATTGCTGGAGTTGTGGTTAACAACGGACGGGAGTTTTGCCTTACCGACAAGAATGGCGCATGGCAGTTGCCCACTGACACTGCCGTGAGCAAGTTTGTGGCTATTTCCACTCCACGCGAATACAAGTTGCCTCAGACCGATGGCATAGCAGAAGGATTCTACATGCCTGTGGCTGAGGCTATGGCAGAGAGTCCTAAAGCCAAATTTGTGTTGCACAAGCGCGACACGGTGGTAGACAAGTTCTACTATATTGCCGTAAGCGACCCTCAGATTATCAATGCTCACGACATGAAGCGATGGCGCAACGAGACGGTGCCGAGCATAATGCACACTGCCTCGTTGCTGCAAAAGACTGGCGAGGTGATAGGTATGTCGTTGGGAGATTTGGTGTTCGACAACATGAATTTATACTCTCAGTACAAGCAGTCGATACGCAGCCGCCGCATGACATTCTTCCAGTGCATAGGCAATCACGACCTACAGAAAGCCTATCCCGACCTTCATAACTCTGAGCTTGGAGCTGAGCACTATGCCGAACGCGTGTTCGGAAAGTTTTTCGGTCCAGTGAACTATTCCTTCAACATTGGCAAGTGTCATGTGATAACGATGAAGAGCATCAACTATCGAGGTAACTGCAAGTATGAGGAGGAGATAACCGAGGAGGACATGCGCTGGCTTGAGCGCGACTTGAGTTATGTGCCAAAGGATGTGATGGTGATATTCAATATGCACGCTCCTGGATGGAACTCAATGGAGACTATCGACAACATTGAGAATGCCGATAAGCTTGCCAAGGTGCTTGCGCCTTACGTATGCCATGTGTTTGCAGGACACACTCATTTCTTTGAGAATGTGGAGGTCACTCCCCGTCTCTATCAGCACAATATAGCTGCTGCCTGCGGCGCATGGTGGACAAGCAATCTTAATCGCGACGGTGCTCCTAATGGTTATATGGTGGCTACCGTCAACGGCACGGAGATGACATGGCAGTATCGACCTACCAATTCCAAGACAATGGTGCAGATGCGTGTCTACAAGCCTGGCGAGTTTCGCACACAGAAAGAGTATGTTGTAGCTAACGTTTGGGAGTGGGATACGCATTGCAGAGTGGTATGGTATGAGGATGGAAGATATATGGGACGTATGCAACAGTTCATCGACAACGATGAAGCTTTCCTGCTGACCAAGCCACGCCCTCATCAGCTTGCAAAGACACAACACTTGTTCAGGGCAAAGCCTACGTCGAAGAAATACCGTACTATCAAAGTGATTTTTACAAATAGGTTTAACCAGAGTTATACCTATACTATAGTCAATAGGAACAATCGACCGTTCCTGTTGGATAAATAGGAGTTAAGGAGTCAGGACTCCTTAACTCCTATTTTTAGAACTGCAACTCCACAACCTTGTCAATATCAGTAGGCACCGCGTCAAGAGCAATCACTATGCCCCCTTGGCACTTCTGGAATTTCACCGCTTTGCGTGATACAAAGTCAACGGCTTTCTTCACGTTTTTGCCTTCCAACGGAAGGAAGAGAGCCTTGTCCTTAAGGTTGAGTATATGTACATACATGCGATTGTTCTTCTCTGTGGTCACGCCCCAGTCGTGAGGAGCAATCATTCCACCGCGTGTGCCATATATAGTCTCGCCGTAAGTCTTCATCCATTCACCCATCTCCTTCATTCTTTCCACTGCTACAGCAGGCAGACAGCCGTCTGGCTGCGGGCCAATGTTCATGAGCAGGTTGGCATTACGGCCAGCGGCTTTCACGAGGTAATGTATGAGAGTGCGTGTCGACTTGTAGTTCTGGTCGGTGATTCTGTATCCCCACATACCGTTCATTGTTTCGCATGTCTCAAGCGGAAGTTGGCTTATCTTCTGTCCTGAGAGTCCGGCAGTGTTCTCGCCTGGCAGATCACGCTCGAACATCTGGAAGTCCTCACCCTCAAAAGGAGTCTCGTGATGGTTGTTGCCGATAAGGCAAGCTGGCTGCAATTTGTGGATAAGTGCATATTGCTCTGGCAAACGCCAGTCGAACGATGGGTTGAAGTCCTGGTCCCACCATCCGTCAAACCATATTGCTCCCACCTTGCCATAGTTGGTGAGCAGCTCAGTGAGCTGGTTGTTCATAAACTTATAATAGGAATCCCAGTTCTGTGCCTCCTTAGGGCGACCCGTTCCAAGTCCGGTGCGGCCTAAAGGAGCGTCTTCTCGCTGCCAGTCGATATGCGAATAGTAGAAGTGGATGTCTATGCCTTGGCGGTGGCATTCGTCGGCAAGTTCCTTCACGATGTCGCGCTTGAAAGGAGTGGCATCTACGATGTTGTAGTCAGAATACTTGGTGTGGAACATTGAGAAGCCCTCGTGGTGGCGTGTGGTGAAGCAGATATACTTGGCTCCCGAAGCCTTGATGGCCGACACCCATTCCGCCGCATTGAAGCGCGAAGGATAGAAACCGCCGGCAAGTTTGGCGTACTCCTTGTAGTTGATGTCCTTGTTGGTCATAGTCCATTCGCCAGTGGCAAGCATACTGTACAAGCCCCAATGCAGGAAGATGCCAAACTTGTTGTCCTGGAAATGCTGGCGTGCCTCAAGGTTTTCCTTTGTTGGCTGATAGCCCGGTTGTGCCTGTATTGTTGGTACTGACAATGACAGTGCGAGTAGCACTGAAGTGAAAAACTTCTTCATAGATTACGTTTTGTATTAAATGGTTTGTTTAGTTGTTTTCTTTTTCCTTGGTTCTCGGCAACACGAGGTTCAGCACCACACCGATGACAGCCGAAAGACCAATGCCTGAGATAGCGAACGAGCCATTCGAGAGCACAGCTCCGCCCAAGCCCATTGTGAGCATCACCGATATGATGACGACATTGCGTGTGGCGTTCATGTCCACCTTGTTCTGCACAAGATTCTGCACACCCACACTGGCAATGGTGCCGAAGAGTAGCAGCATTATGCCTCCAAGCACAGCCTGAGGTATCGACTGCAGCAGAGCACTAAGCTTGCCCACAATGGAGAAGCAGATAGCAGTAGCGGCAGAGATACGGATTACTGCAGGCGATGTCACCTTAGTAATCGACATGGCTCCTGTCACCTCTGAGTAAGTAGTCTCGGGAGGACCACCAAGGAATGCGGATGCAAGACAGGCTGCACCGTCGCCAAGCATGGTGCGATGTATGCCAGGGTCGGCCACGAAATCCTTGTTGGCTACGGCTCCAACAACATACACGTCGCCGATGTGCTCAAGCACGGGAGCTATGGCAACGGGTATCATATATAGGAAAGGTGCCCATTGGAAGTGGGTTATGGTGTCGAAGCTTACGGGCATGGCTATCCACGAAGCGGCAGCAACACCGCTGAAGTCAACCTCGCCCATGCAAACAGCCAAGATGTAGCCTACGATGACGCCTGAGATGATAGGCACAAGTTTCATCATGCCACGGCAGAAGGTGAGCACAATGATAGAGGTGGCAAGTGCCGAGAAAGCGAGTATCCAGTTGGTTTTTGCCATATCCACTGCACTGCCCGAAAGCGAGAGTCCGATTAGAATGATGACCGGACCGATGACAACAGGAGGGAAGATGCGGTCGAGCAGACGTTTGCCCTGCCATTTCACCAAGGCACTCACCACAAAATAGACGAGCGACACGGCGGTGAGTCCGGCAAGAGTGCCTGGCAGTCCCCATTGTTTTGTTGCTGCTATGATAGGTGCAATGAAGGCAAACGACGAGCCAAGGAAGATGGGCACTTTGCCTTTGGTGATGAAATGGAAGATGAAAGTGCCGATGCCGGCGGTGAAGAGAGCTGTGGCAGGATTGATTCCGATGAGCAGAGGCACAAGCACAGTTGCGCCGAAGGCTACAAACAGAAACTGAATGCCAACGATGGTTTTCTTCACAGGTGATAATTGTTCTGTGTTCATTTGTCTGTTTTTTGAATTTGTTTTATAGATGTTTTTTTAGATATTATGTCAGTTCAAGTCCCATCGATTCCACAAACGCCTTCACTTCTTTTTGTTTCATCAGTTCGTCGAACACTTCTTTCTTGGTCATGCGTCGGCTTATCTCCTCGGCTTCGGCAAGTCGCAGCGTGATGTTCACACTGCCGTTGTGCAATGTCTTGGCAAGTGTAGCGCGTATGCGTCCCTTGATGTTAGCCACTTGGTCGAGTAGCATTTGGTTGTCTACCACGATTTCGATGTTAGGGAAATCGGCGATGCGTGGTTTCATGTTTTTCATTCTCGACGCCAAGGCTATCATCTTTTGCGGCATACGGTTGCACATCGACAGCCATTGCAGGTCGAGCATGTCCTGCGTGAACTCCTCATTCTCCTCTTTGTTTGTTATCTCAGCCTCCTTCTTCACCTCAGTCTGCTGCTTTTGTTGCAGACTTTGAAAGGTGATGCCAAGTCCTGACAGTTTCAGTGCAGGACGTTTCGGAGCGTTGTTTGTCGATGTGGAGACAGTTGCCGAAGCGGCAGAGCGTGGCATGTGTGCTGCTGTCATCTGTGCAGTAGCCTCGTCCATGGCAGTAGCGAGAACTGCAGCGTCGCCATTGGGCACGGCAATAGTGGCCGCTGCCTCTGTGGTTCTTGAGGCCCGGCTTAAGTTCTTGCCCGGGGCAGCCACCTGCTGAGCCGCCGTAGTCCGGGAAGCCATAATATGTTTAAACAGGGATTTTAGTCGTTTGGGGCTACGCCCCGCACCTTCCGAAGCGTCTTCAGGTTGTGTTATCTGTGCCACCTGGATGAGCGTTAGCTCTACAAGCAGTCGCTTGTTGCTGCTCTGTCGGTAGTTTAGGTCGCACTGGTTCATCAGTTTCAATGCGGTATACAGGAAGCGCACGGGGCAGCGTCTTGCCTGTTCGGCATACTTCTCGCGCTGCTGTTGGCTCACTTCGAGTAGTGGCAGAGTGGCAGCATCCTTAGCCATAAGCACGTTGCGCACGTGTGACGCCAAGCCATTGATTAGGTTGCCACCGTCGAACCCCTTCTCTATGATAGAGTTGAGCAGCACCATTATGTCGCTCACCTTGTTCTCCATAGCGAGTTCTACGATGCGGAAATAGTAGTCGGTATCAAGCTCGTTGAGGTCTTCTATCACTTTTGCATAGGTGATGTTGCCCTGGCAGAAGCTCGCCGCCTGGTCGAATATCGAGAGTGCGTCGCGCATACCGCCATCGGCTTTCTCGGCAATCACCGCAAGAGCCTCTTCCTCGTAGCTTATGCCTTCCTTCTCGGCAACGCGTTTAAGATGGGCTATAGTGTTCTCCACTGTCATGCGCTCGAAGTCGTAGATTTGGCATCGAGACAGGATTGTGGGCAATATCTTGTGCTTCTCGGTTGTGGCGAGAATGAATATGACATGTGCAGGTGGTTCCTCAAGTGTCTTAAGGAAAGCGTTGAAGGCAGCCTGCGAAAGCATGTGCACCTCGTCGATGATGAACACCTTGTACTTGCCTACCTGTGGCGGGATGCGTGTCTGTTCCATAAGCGACTTGATGTGCTCCACTGAGTTGTTGCTCGCGGCGTCAAGCTCGAAGATGTTGTAGGAACGTTGTTCGGCGAAAGCCTTGCAGCTCTCACACTCGCCACATGCCTCTCCCTCGGGGGTGGGGTTCATGCAGTTGATGGCCTTTGCAAAGATGCGGGCGCAAGTGGTCTTGCCCACTCCTCGCGGACCACAGAATAGGTAGGCGTGAGCCAGCTTGCCACTCTTCACTGCATTGCGGAGTGTAGTGGTGAGCGCCGACTGTCCGACCACCGAATCAAACGACGTCGGACGGTACTTGCGTGCTGAAACTATATATTCTCCCATAATATTATAATGTGCTTTGTTTGTATTCAACTGCAAACTTACTATAAAAAAATCGATTTTCGTGTATGAATACGAAAAATTATGAGTAAGTTTGCACTCAAATTAAGTAATAATGGGTCGTCTAAAACTTTTATGGGCTCTCGTCAGCCATTACAAATACGCTATCACTATTGTTGTGGGCATTCTCCTTGTGGGATTTGTCGATGAGAATAGTTTCATGCATCGTGTCCAGTTGGAGATGCAGATTAGCGACCTCACGGATGAGATAAACCGCTACAACGAGCAAAATGCAGCCGACCTGCAGCAGCTTCGTGAGCTTAGGCGAGGAGCCAAGGCCTACGAGCGCATTGCACGTGAGCGATATTTCATGCAGGCCGATGATGAGGACATATATGTGCTCAGCGACGACGAAAAACCAGTAACAAGCAATAATGAAACAATTGAGTAAACTCCAAAGCACACTGTTCCTGATTGGCGGAGTGCTTATGGTTGTGGGTGCAGGCTGCTATGCGTTCCTTGTGGCGCAGCAGGTGGTCTGCTGGGTATATCTTGTGGGTGCGCTGATATTTGCCTCGATGCAGGTGAACCAGACATATGAGGGCAACAGCCCTACTATCAAGCGCCTAAAGCGAATAATGACCACAGCCGACATCTTCTTCGTCTTGTCAGGACTCTTGATGGTGGACAGTGCCTACATGTTCCTTCGCGACTCGTTCAGCGACACTGTGACCTATCTCAACCTTATATATAATAAGTGGGTGCTCATGCTGCTCGTGGCTGCAATACTCGAAATGTATACCATGCACCGCATTGGCTCGGAGCTGAAGAAGGAAGAGGCTGAGTAATTATTATTTGTTATTTATTAATTATGAATTGGGTGTTTGACGGGAGATTGGAGAGTTGAAAAAATTCCTAAATAAGAATAATCATTTTTTAAATCTCATAGAAAATCATCCATTATTCAACAATACATATTACCTTTGCCTTCATACAAAGACACGTAACATTAGTTTATGAATAAAATATTATACGCATTTCTTACAGTTCTGGTGTTCGCATCGTGTGCCAACCAGTACAATATCCAAGGTTCGTCAAATGTTTCTACACTTGACGGACGTATGCTGTACCTGAAAATTCTGAAGAACAACGATTTCAAGAGTTTGGACTCTTGTGATGTTGTCCACGGACAGTTTCAGTTCAACGGCTCTTTCGACACTGTTTGTATGGCCAACATATTCATGGATGACGAAAGTGTGCTGCCACTTGTGCTTGAGAAAGGCGATATAAATATAAAAATCGACAATACACAGCAGACAGTCAGTGGTACTCCGCTCAACGATGAGCTGTTCAAGTTCTTCAATAAGTACAATCAACTGAAGAATCAAGAAGCCGAACTCGTTCATACTCACGACCGCGCCATAATGAATGGTCAGGACATGAACGTGGTGAACCAGCGTCTTAATGCCGAGGCTCAGCGTCTGTCGGAACAGGAAGACAAGCTTGTGACATCGTTTGTTACGGAGAACTTCGACAATGTGCTCGGACCGGGCGTGTTCTTCATGGTGACAATAGGCAATCCTTATCCCGAGCTAACTCCCTGGATTGAGGACATCATGAGCAAGGCCACCGAGAAATTCAAGAACGATGCTTACGTGAAGGATTACTATCAGAAGGCACAGGAAAATCAGGCCATAATGAACGGAATGAGACAACCAGACAACATGCAGCCGACTCAAGCCACCGACATGCAGCCGGCTTCCGCTACCGACATGCAGCATGCTCCGCAGTCTGTGCCCCAAGGTCCTACTCCTAACGAGATGGCAAAACCAGCAGAATAACTCATACTCATAAATTTATATGAAGACACTTATATTTGGAGGAAAAGTTGTCAACGAAGGCAAGGTGCTCACAGCCTCGGTTGTGGTTGACAACGACACCATTACAGACATTATAGAAGGCACAGATACTCCCCGTGGCAGCTACGACCAGATCGTAGATGCTACGGGGTGTTTTGTATTGCCTGGCGTGATTGACGACCATGTGCATTTCCGTGACCCTGGTCTTACTCAGAAGGCTGATATGCAGACTGAGAGCCGTGCCGCTGCCTTTGGTGGAGTGACATCCTATCTCGACATGCCCAACACCAAGCCGCAGACTACAACTATCGACGCTCTTGAAGCCAAATATGCCGATGCTGCAAAGAAGTCGCATGTAAACTATGGCTTCTTTATCGGTGCCACCAACGACAATATCGAGGAGGTGTGCTCTGTCAATCCGCAGCATGTACCTGGCATCAAACTGTTCATGGGCTCAAGTACGGGCAACATGCTTGTTGACAAGCGCGACGTGTTGAAGCAGCTCTTTGCCAACTCGCCACTGCCTATCATGGCGCATTGCGAGGACACCGACATCATCAACCGCAATATGCAATTGGCCAAGCAGAAGTATGGCGACGACCCTGCGGTGGAGCATCATCCCGAGATACGCTCTGAGGAAGCTTGCTGGGAGTCGACACGCCTTGCCGTGGAACTTGCCAGCGAGACTGGAGCACGTCTGCATGTGGCTCATCTCACTACAGAGCGCGAACTGCAGCTCTTTGGCTCTGACCCTAAAATCACGGCTGAGGCTGTTATTGCTCACATCTTCTTCTGCGATGACGACTATAAGACATTAGGTACACGCATAAAATGCAACCCTGCCATTAAGACACGTGCCGACCGCGATGCCTTGCGCCGTGCCCTCAGCAACGGATGTATAGCTACTGTTGGAACCGACCATGCACCGCATCTACTTTCTGATAAGGAGGGAGGATGCGCCAATGCTGCTTCGGGAATGCCGATGGTTCAGTTCTCGCTCGTGGCTATGCTTGAGCTTGTTGACGAGGGAGTGCTCAGCATTGAGCGTCTTGTGGAGCTTATGGCTCATAATCCTGCCCGACTCTTCGAGATTGCCAAGCGCGGATTCCTGCGCAAGGGTTATAAGGCCGACATTGTTCTTGTCAAGCCGCAGTCGCCTTGGACTGTCGACAAGGATTGCATTCAGAGCAAGTGCGGTTGGAGTCCTATGGAGGGACATACCTTCCAGTGGCAGGTGCGCACAACAATGTGCAACGGACACATTATATATAATAATGGTGCGTTTGACAATGAGAGTAGGGGCGAGGAACTGCGTTTCCGCACAGCGGAATAAGTGATGTTATGCTGAAATACATAGACTACACCATATCCTCGCTACGCCCTTACATCAACTGGCTCTACTTCTATCACGCCTGGGGACTTGCCGGCAAACCGCAAGAAGAGAAGGAACGTATGCGTAAGGAGGCGGATGCCATGCTCGACACATTCGAGAGACGCTACCACACACATGCTGTATTTGGAGTGTTCGACGCCAATAGCGATGGCGACGACCTCATCATCAATGGCATACGCCTGCCTATGCTGCGCCAGCAGCATCCCACTAAGGAGGGAGAGCCCAATCTGTGCCTTGCCGACTTTGTGCGACCCTTGACGGGAGGCATAACGGATAGGGTGGGGGCTTTTGCCACTACTGTAGACGCTGCAATGGAGCATGACTTCATGACTGATGACTTCAAGCGAATGCTTTCGCAGACACTTGCCGACCGACTTGCCGAAGCTACTGCCGAACTGATGCATCTTGAGGTGAGGCGCAAATATTGGGCATACGCTCCCGATGAGCAACTATCCATGCGCGAGCTTCTGCGTGAGGACTATCAAGGCATACGGCCTGCCGTGGGCTATCCGTCAATGCCCGACACAAGCATGAACTTCTTGCTCGACCAACTCATCGACATGAAGCGCATAGGCATACACCTTACTGAGAGCGGGGCAATGCGCCCTCATGCCTCGGTGTCGGGACTTATGTTTGCCCATCCCAAGGCCCACTACTTCGACCTTGGCAAGATTGGCGACGACCAGTTGCGCGACTATGCCCGACGCAGGCACATACCCGTGGAGCTTGCACGCCGCTTCCTTGCGTCGCGCCTGTAGAATAGAAATAAAACATAGATATGATAGCACGAATATTCATATTCATAATTCTCGCGACGATATTGCCCGACGTCTACGTCTATCGTCGCTACCTTCGCCGTCGCTTCGACCTCGCAGCTTGGCAACGTCTGTTGTGGTGGTTGCCGGGTGCGGCAATGATAGCCGCTACATTAATGTATACGATGATCGACAATTTTGCGCCTGACAACCTCACATGGTTCAACATCTATCTCTTTATGCTTGGACTCATTGTCGTGCCAAAGCTGTTGTTCGTGGTTTCATCGCTTGTGGGACGGCTTGTGCGCCGCGTGTTTCATCTGCACCGCAATTGGGGCAACTACATCGGACTTGTGATAGTGCTCGGCGAGTTGTATGTCTTGTTCACGGGTTCTATGCTTGGTCCCGACCGTTTGCGGGTGAACGAGGTGACGCTTGAGTTCAACGACCTTCCGCAGGCATTTGATGGCTATCGCATTGTGCAGTTCTCCGATGCCCATATCGGTTCTATGCGCACTGAGCTTCTCAGTCGAGCTGTCGACGAAATCAACTCACAGCATCCCGACGTGATAGTGTTTACAGGCGACCTGCAGAACATGCGTCCGCAGGAACTTACACGCCATGCTCCTGTTCTCGCCCGACTTCATTCGCGAGACGGAATTTATTCGGTGCTTGGCAATCACGACTATTCGGAGTATATGCCCAGTCTGCCCGAAACAACCAAGCGAGCGTATGAACGCCAGACACGCAGCTTCGAGACTTCTATTGATTGGGACCTATTGCTCAACGACCGACGCATCATACGTCGCGGACAAGATTCACTGGTGATAGCAGGCGAGGAGAACGACGGACTTCCGCCGTTTCCACAGAAAGCCGATCTAAAGCGCACATTGCGTGGAATATCTTCCAAGTCGTTTGTTGTTATGCTTCAGCACGACCCTTCGGCTTGGCGACGCTCCATATTGCCCTACTCCAAGGTGCAGCTCACCTTAAGTGGCCATACCCACGGAGGACAGTTTAGTTTGTTTGGATTGCGTCCTACACAGATAGTGGGCAAGGAAGACGCAGGACTCTATAGCGAGGGCAACCGCAAGCTGTTTGTGTCTACGGGTCTTGGTGGCTTTGTGCCTTTCCGCTTCCATATGGACCCCGAAGTGGTGGTGATAACCCTCCGAAAGAAATGACAAATACAAGAAAACAATTAATAACTGATAATTTAAAATTTATAATTTATATTTTATAATTAATAATTGAAGAAAGTGATGAACATTCTATATCGTATTTACCAGCTATTTATAGCTCTCCCCTTGATAGCCATCTACACATTGATAACATGCCTTATGGTCATCATTGGCTGCGCCATAGGCAATGGCCATTTCTGGGGCTACTATCCCGGCAAGTGGTGGGCACAGTTTATTGTGCGCATACTTCTGTTGCCTGTAAAGGTGGAGGGTAGAGAGAATTTGCAGAAAGGCCAGTCGTATGTGTTTGTTGCCAATCATCAAGGCTCCTTCGACATATTCCTTATCTACGGTTTCCTCTGCCGCAACTTCAAGTGGATGATGAAGCGACAGCTCCGCCAAATGCCTTTTGTTGGCAAGGCATGTGAGTCTGCCCACCATATATTTGTTGACAAGCGTGGTCCGAGCAAGATACGCGAGACCTACGACCGTGCTCGCCGCACCTTGCAAGGGGGCATGTCGCTTGTGGTGTTCCCTGAAGGAGCACGCTCGTTTACAGGACACATGGGTGTCTTCAAGCGTGGTGCATTCATGCTTGCCGACGACATAGAACTGCCCGTAGTGCCACTTACCATCAATGGTTCTTTCGACATAATGCCCCGTCAGCGCGACATGCGTTGGGTGAAATGGCATCCTCTCCGCCTCACTATCCATAAGCCTATCCAACCTATAGGCAAGGGAACTGAGAATATAAAGTATCTTGAGGAGGAGAGCTATAAGGCAGTGATGTCTGGACTTGTGGATGAATACAAGGGTTTTGTGGAAAATCCCGACCAATAAACTCTACAATAGTCAGATTTATTATTTTTAATACATTAATGCTTTGCTTTTACAATAATCTTAGTACTTTTGCATAAAAGTAGATTATTTTTATTTTTCAACGACAATTATGAATAATAGCGACAGCATAGTAATCATCCCTACCTATAACGAGAAGGAGAACATCGAGAAAATCATACGTGCGGTGTTCGCACTTGAAAAGAAGTTCAACATTCTTGTGATTGACGACGGTAGCCCCGACGGCACAGCCAAGATTGTGCACCGACTCATAGACACGGAGTTCAACAACCGACTCTTTATACTTGAGCGTAGCGGTAAACTCGGACTTGGCACTGCCTACATCACAGGCTTCAAGTGGGCTTTGCAGAACAATTACGACTACATCTTCGAGATGGATGCCGACTTCTCGCACGACCCCAACGACCTTCCGCGCCTCTATTCTGCCTGCCATGACGAGGGTTACGACGTGGCTATTGGCTCGCGCTATGTAAGTGGAGTGAATGTGGTAAACTGGCCTATCGGTCGTGTGCTTATGAGCTACTTCGCCTCTAAATACGTGCGCTTTGTCACAGGCTTCAGTGTACACGACACCACAGCCGGCTTCAAGTGCTACCGACGTTGTGTGCTTGAGTCGATACCTCTCGACCAAGTGCGCTTCAAGGGGTATGGCTTCCAGATTGAGATGAAGTTCACCGCCTACAAGATGGGCTATAAGATTAAGGAAGTGCCAGTGATATTTGTCAACCGTCGCGAGGGTGTGAGCAAGATGAGTGGAGGCATATTCGGCGAAGCCTTCTTTGGCGTTATGCGATTGCGCTGGGATGGATGGTTCCGCAAGTATCCAGTGGCAAAACACTGATTATAGTTATGGAGATAAAGGAAATAAGTAAATTATATGAAGCCCTGCCACAGTGCGGGGCTTTTTTGAAAGCTATTGGCGACAAGTCGGTGAGGCATGTGTTCCTTAAGGGAATGCTTGCCTCATCGGCTTCTGTGTTTTTTGCTGCCGTAGCTGGCAAGAAGAGCAAGAAGGAGCAGCCGCTTACTGCTGTCTTCGTGCTTCAGGATAATGATGAGGCTGGATATTTCTATCACGACCTCACGCAGATACTCGGCACCGACAACGTGCTCTTCTATCCCTCGTCCTATCGTAGGGCTGTGAAATACGGACAGCGCGACTCTGCCAACGAGATATTGCGTACCGAGGCTCTTAGCCGACTTGCGGCTGTTGAGGGCAAAGGCAAGAGGTCGGATTCATCTGCCAAGAGTCAGCAGGATACGTATCTGTATGTTGTCACATGTCCTGAGGCATTGAGCGAACTTGTTGTCTCAAAGCGCCGACTCGATGAGCGCACGATAAACATTGCCGTTGGCGACATCGTGAATCTTGCCGACTTGGGTCGCCAATTGCGCGAGTTTGGCTTTAAGGAAGAGGATTATGTTTATGAGCCTGGTCAGTTTGCCATGCGTGGAAGTATTGTCGACGTCTATTCCTATTCGTCTGAGCTGCCTTTCCGCATCGACTTCTTTGGCGACGAGGTAGACACTATCCGCACGTTTGAGGTGGCAGACCAGTTGTCGAAGGACCATAAGAAGGACATTCAGATTGTGCCCGAACTGGCTCAGATAGTTGAAGACAAGCAGCCGTTCACGGCTCTCTTGCCCGACGATGCCACGCTTGTGATAAAGGACCGCTTGTATCTCTGCTCCGCAGTAGAGAAGATTTACGACGAGGGCTTCTCGTCGCAGGCTCTTGCGTCGCGACTTGAGGGTGCCACGGAGATGGAACAGGAACAGATTATGCGCGACATGCGCAAGGAGAACAATCTTGTGTCGGGTGTGCGCTTCCGCGAAGAGATATGCAAGTTTCGCTTTGTGGAGTTCGGACCACAGTCTACAGGCACTCCTCAGGCAACCATTACCTTCAGCATCTCTCCCCAACCGCTCTTCCACAAAAACTTTGAATTGCTCGCCAAGACTCTTGAGGACTATCTCCTGCAAGGCTACAAACTCTATATCCTTGCCGACTCCGAAAAGCAGACACGCCGCTTGAAGGAGATATTCGAAAGCGATGAGTTGAAGGCGTTGCGCAATCTGCATCACGACAAGTCGCCTAATTCCGAGGCCTTGTCTGTGGCCGATCGTCTGGAGTTTACTCCCGTCGACCACACTCTTCATGAGGG
>ERZ1026874.539-NODE-539-length-23344-cov-6.690798_pt1 | contig 23344 bp, 20 predicted proteins | sample MGYA00380167_ERZ1026874 | MGnify/ENA primary metagenome ERZ1026874 (study PRJEB33269, sample SAMEA4719803) | human gut metagenome | biome: human-associated habitat; feature: organic feature; material: feces | place: Cameroon | collected 2013-10 ...
TGGTATGTTGCGCCGACAATTATCAATACGTTCCTTGAGAGCTATGATCTGACCGGCAAAACAATCATCCCGTTTGCAACCTCCGGCGGAAGCGACATTGGCAAGACGAACGAGCGACTTGCGCCGAGCTGCAAAGGCGCAAAGCTGATGGACGGAAAAGTCTTCAAGGGCAGCGTCGGGCATCAGGAGCTTGCGGCGTGGGTTGAAGAACTTGAACTATGAGAAGAGTATAAATCGAAAGTTGCAGAGGAGAATGTACTATGAAATGTCCATATTGCCAAGAAGAAATGCAGCTGGGCTATATCCCTAACGGGGGACAGCCTGTGCAATGGATTCCGAACGGAGAAAGACCATCGGTTCTCTCTTTTTCAATTGCAGAACAGGGAGTGCCCCTAATCAATCAGTTCAAACCGTTAAAAGCGAATGGATATAAAGCGGAAGCGCATTATTGTTCAAATTGTAAGATAATCATTGCACCGACAAAAAACTGATTACGGAATGTCAACTTCCAGTTTAACGAACAGGAGATGATGATCGCATGAAAACCCTACATGAACTTTCGTGGCTATGGGAAACGCTGGGCATTGCACTTGTGGCTGCGGCTGTCTGTGTGGCTTGCGCCACGCTGATCTGCAAGGCAGCGAAGAAAAAGTTCGGCAAAAAGGTGTTGGCAGTCATAGGGGCTGCGGCATTTGTGGGCGCGATTCTGGCGATCATTCTGATCGCCCGGACACCGATGCCGCTTTGATAGGACGGAGGATTGAATAATAAAAGGTCGGGGTCAGACCCCGGGCAAACTTTCACCTGTGAGAAGTGTCAAGGTTTTCTAATCACCACATGAATATAAATTGACCAAAATGACTATAATGACTACAATGATTATAATGGTGATTAGGAAAACTACAGGAGGTGCCTTATGACATTTATTGAGAGCGAAACTATCGAACTCAAGTCTTCGGTTGTTGCAGACCTTTGCAAAGAGGTGATTGCCTTTGCTAACACAAGAGGCGGCACTCTTTACATTGGTGTTGAGGACAATGGTACGGTGATTGGTGTGGATAGTGCCGACCGTGTTACCTTGCAAATAAATAATATGGTTCGGGATTCCATCAAACCTGATATTACGATGTTTGTCCACTACGAGACACAGGTGATAAATGATAAACAAATTATCGCCGTGACCGTTCAGGAGGGTACAGACCGTCCCTATTATCTGGGCAGTAAGGGATTAAAGCCCAGCGGCGTGTATGTCCGCAATGGTACATCTACAGATCCTGCCTCTGATACCGCCATTCGAAAAATGATTAAAGAAACCGATGGCGACAGTTTTGAAACCATGCGCTCTTTGGAGCAGAATTTGTCATTTCAGGCAGCTGAAGCACAGTTTGCCAAGAGGAAGGTTCCCTATGATGCTGCTAAGATGCAGACTTTGGGAATGGTTTCCTCGGACGACATTTACTCCAATGTAGCGTTGCTTCTGTCCGAACAATGTCCGAGTACCATCAAGGCTGCAACCTTTGCCAGTGTTGATCAGAGCGTATTCCAAGATAGACGTGAGTTTACCGGTTCGTTGTTTCAGCAGATGGAGGATTTGTATGCCTATCTCGATCTGCACAATCAAACCAAGGCCACATTTGAGGGACTATACCGAACTGATACCAAAGATTATCCAGAGGACGCGCTGAGAGAAACATTGATGAATTCTCTGGTGCATAGAGATTATTCTTTTAGTGCCAGCACCCTTGTCAGTATCTATGATGATCGAATCGAATTCGTATCCGTGGGCGGTCTGCCTGCCGGAATCACTTTGGATGACATTATGCTAGGACTTTCCGTTTGCAGAAATCCGAAATTAGCAGCTATCTTCTATTGCTTACAGCTGATTGAAGCTTACGGAACCGGTATGCCCAAAATCATGAAAGCATACGCAGGCACAGGGGTAGAACCTAAAATTGAAGTGACAAACAACGCTTTCAAAATTACACTCCCCAATAGAAATGCCGTTAAGGCAACTGATAGCGTGCCTAATGAACGTAAATCCAATGAAGAAAAGATTCTGGACTTGATTGCCCAAAACGGCTATGTAGTGCGTAGCGATGTGGATCAACTGTTGGATGTCAGCCAAACAACGGCCAGCCGTATTCTAAAACGCATGGTTACAGACGGCTTGATCTATCAGGACGGAAGCGGCAGAAAAACAAAATACAGAAAAGGTTAATCGTTTGCAACAACTGGCTTAAAACCCAGGGGGCTGACCCCGGTCAAAACCCATCCAAAGGTTTGGCCTCTTATAGAAAAAGTTCATTTGATTTCTGAACGGAACAGGCTTTCTTGATAGCTGATGCCACAACAGAAACCGTTACCTTGTTAAGGCTGCGTGCATGAGCAGGGCAGATTGAGACACATCTCATACAGGAAATACACTTGGATTTATCGGTGACCTTGCCATTGTCCTTGGAAATCGCCTGAGCAGGACACTTCTCCGCGCACAGACCGCAATTTGTGCAATGAGAATCAGCAGAGGGAACAAATCCGCTGCTGGATTTTTTGTAAGGACGCTTGCCGGGAATGGCTGGAACTGCCAGGGAGCCGGATAGTGCTTTTTCAAAAATTTTGGTACCGAATGCAGAGAGTTGTTTGCAGTCTTCTGCATTGGGACGACCTGCGGCATATTCGTGAATAATTGAATGTTCTGCAATGGCAGAAATGGCGGCAATCACCTGAAAGCCAGCGGCATTTGCAGTATCCTCCATTTGAACAAGTGTACTCTCATAGGCGCGATTCCCATATACTGCCACAAGAACGCACTTCGCACGATTTCCATTGATCTGAGCAAAACGATCAATTGCCAGCTGTGGGGCTCCTTCACCAAAAGATGGCATGGCGACAAGTACCAGGGAACCGGATTCAATGAAGAACGATGCAAAATCTGTGGAGGTAGAGGAAAGATCAATTGTCTGGACTTCCGGCCAGTTCTGAGTGATTGCAGCGGCGACTTTTTCGGTTCCGCCAGTGGGACTGAAAAGAATCTGATAGCACTTCATTATAAACACTCCTTTGATGTAAAAAATAGAATTACAATATTAATGTCAGTATAGCAGTCGTGAGGTGTCGTGTCAATATTTACAGCAGGAGGGTACTATGTTAATATGAAAGTGGAGGGCAAAGATTATGCATGTCAGTAACAAATGTTCGATTGCGATTCACTGTTTGATCTTTATCCATGAATATGGAGCAGAGAATAAAGTGACGAGCGAATTGCTGTCGCTTTCTACCGGCTGCAATCCGGTGACAATCAGGGGTATTCTCAGTGCGCTGAAAAAAAGCGGTGTTCTGTATGTGAAGTCCGGTACTGGCGGTGCGACTCTTGCAGCAGAACCCGAAGATATAACACTTTATCGGATTTGTACAGCAGTGGAACCGGATGCCATTGACAAAATGATCGGCATTCATTCGTCACCATCAGCGTTTTGTCCTGTGGGCAGGAAGATTCAGTCAGTGCTGGATGATACCTACGAAGAGTTGAAAACAGATGTGATTGCCAGCATGACATCCATTACGCTGGATAAGATTCTTGCCGATTATCATGATAAACAGCAGAAAATTCAATGAAATATTTCTTTGAAGCCGGGATGGGAAGCGATGAGAGGTCAGGGGGCAGACCCCGGTCAAATTGAGATGTATTGAACTGATCGTCACATTGTTTGATGGCCTGTTCGACCGGGATTAATAGAAACATGAGATGTATTGAAATTATTTCAGAGTATGGGAGAGTAAGTTAACATATAATTATAATCTATTAGATGCAAATAGTATAAAGTGGCGTTCTGCATATATTTAAGTTTTAATGGAATGTGTCACAATATCGGAAAAGATATAAAAAAGAAATGTGACCGAGCAGAAAATAGATGACCTTAAGTTCTAGTTTGAAAAGAAGGATTAGTGTATGTTTAAAATTATTGAGGGCGATTTTAAAAATCAAGAATATGGAACGGAAAATTATCCTACGAATTGGCCAATACTTTATATTTTAGAGAATGGGAAAGAGGCTTATATTGGTGAATCAAATCATGTAAAAACACGTATGAATCAACATCACATGTCTGTTGAAAAATCCATATTTGATAAAGTACATTTTATCTATTCGAAACAGTTCAATCAGTCGGTAACTTTTGATTATGAGTCAAAACTTATTCAGTATATTGTTGCAGATGAAAAATTTGTTGTTACAAATAAAAATGCCGGAATTGCGGATAAGGAATACTTTGACAAAGAAAAATATGACGTGGATTTTCATATTCTTTGGCATAAATTACAACGAGAAAAATTAGCTAAGCATTCAATTGAAGAAATAGAAAACTCAGATCTATTTAAATATAGTCCGTTCAAGGAACTGAATGATGATCAGCGAGATGCGGTTGATAAAATAACGCAGAGAATTAAACAAAATCCATATCAGGCAATTGTTGTTAATGGTATGCCGGGAAGTGGAAGAGTAAAAAGGATAAGTCTCTTTACGATATGGAATTGGATGGTGTTAAAAAGCAATGGAATTATAGATTAGAGAATTGGGTGCTTTCTGAAGGTGCTGATAAGCAAGTTGGATGTATTCATACAATACAAGGTTTTGATTTGAATTATGGATTTGTCATTATGGGGAATGAGATCGGCTATGATCCTGAAAGCAAAGAAATAATTGTTAGACCTGAAAATTATTATGATCAAAATGGTAGAAAAACAGCTTCGAAGGAAGAATTGTTAGAATACATAAAGCATATTTATTATGTACTTATGACGAGAGGAATTAAGGGAACATATTTGTACATTTGCGATGACAATTTGAGAAAATATGTATCATCAATAATAGGAGAGATTTGAATATGAAACAGGAAACAATAGATCGAATTCGAAAATTTACAGAGGATAGGGATTGGGATCAGTTCCATTCTCCGGCAAATCTTGCAAAATCAATAGTGATTGAAGCAGCTGAACTTCTGGAATGTTTTCAATGGAATGATGAGGAATGTGATTTACAGCATGTAAAAGAGGAAATAGCGGATGTCATGGTTTATTGCCAGAATCTATTGGACAAGTTGGGGCTGGATGCAGATGAAATCATCAATATGAAGATGGCACAGAATGAGGCAAAGTATCCAGTGGAAAAAGCAAAGGGAAGTGCAGCGAAGTATAATCAGCTGTAATATACTGTGTGAAAGAGAAAAATGTGTCAGTAACTTTTGGAAGGGTATAAGAAGTTATGAATGACAGTAATCCGGTCCCTGACCCCAACATGTATGACAACCGATTGGAAATTACTTTTCCAGGAAAGCTGCCAATGGGACAAACGATAGAGCGTATGAAAGAAGACTATTCCAAAATCAGAAATGAAGCCCTTGCCCATGCGTTTGCTTATATGAACCTGATTGAGCATTGGGGAAGCGGTATTCCGAGAATTATTGATAAAGTAAAAGCCGCCGGCCTGCGGATTTTCTGATTTCCTACGCGGCACTCAGAAAATCCTGGCCGGCTGAGAAAGACAAGCCACCTCGAGAACGAGATTTATGAGATATAGTTCCCGGTAATACTGTTTGGGTTTTCCTTTATTTCCTGCGGCGTCCCGCTGGCTATGATCTGTCCGCCCGCTTCGCCGCCGCCCGGTCCCATGTCGATCACATAGTCCGCATTTTTGATCACATCCAGGTCGTGTTCAATGACGACAACGGTCGCACCATGCTGAAGAAGCGCCTGAAAGACGCCCAGCAGAACCTGTACATCCAGCGGATGCAGACCGATGGAGGGCTCATCAAAGACGAATACGGAATCCTCCTGGGTCTTTCCAATCTCGCTGGCAAGCTTGAGCCGTTGTGCCTCGCCTCCGGACAGTCCGGGCGTTTCTTCGCCAAGGGTCAGGTAGCCGAGTCCGAGCTGCTTCAGAATTTCCAGCTTCTGGCTGACGCTTTTTATATCCCTGCAAAAGTCGATGGCGGTGTTTACGTCCATATCCATCAGCTCCGGTAAGGAAATGTGCGCGCCGCTTTTATTGGTGAGCTTTACTGTGTAAGCTGCCTTGCTGTAGCGGGAGCCCCGGCAGTCCGGGCAGGGGATGTTCACATCCGGCAGGAACTGTACATCAAGACTGACAACGCCGGTTCCGTCGCAGCCGGGGCAACGGAGCGTCCCGGTGTTGTAGGAAAAATCACCGGCCTTGTAGCCGAGGGCTTTGGCATCCGGAGACTTCGCATAAAGCTTGCGCAGTTCGTCGTGGATGCCTGCATAGGTTGCCACAGTGGAGCGGACGTTGATGCCGATGGGCGTGGCGTCCATGAGCTTGACGTGTGCAATGCCGTCGGCATCGACTGCGCGGATGTGGGCAGGCAGTGCACTGCCGTTGATCTTTGCCTGCAGTGCAGGGATCAGGCTCTCCAGTACCATAGTGGTCTTGCCGGAGCCCGATACCCCGGTGACAACTGTGAGCCGTCCTTTTGGAATATCGACCTCCAGGGGCTTTACGGTATGGATCCGATCCGTGGACAGGTGAATCCTGCCGTTTGTAAAGAGCATTTCCTTTTCGATGCAGGGGCGCAGTCTGGCGTTCGCTGTGCCGGAAAGAAACGGTCCGATCTGGGAATCAGGATCTGCTGCGATGGTGGAAATATTGCCCTGCGCAATGATGTGACCGCCTTTTGCACCGGCCTCCGGACCCATTTCTATGAGCCAGTCGGATTCCTTCAAAATCTGCGTATCGTGATCGACTAAAATGACGGAGTTCCCGTCAGCAACAAGATCCTGCAGTACACCGGTAAGTCCCACAATATTAGAAGGGTGCAGACCGATGGAGGGCTCATCCAGTACATAGAGGACGCCGGTGGTGCGGTTACGCACGGCGCGAGCCAGCTGCATCCGCTGCCGCTCGCCGGTAGAGAGTGTGGATGCGGATCGATCAAGGGTCAGGTAGCCGAGTCCCAAGTCCATCAGCCGCTTTGCGGTAGCTTGAAAGGCTTCACAGATACTCTGGGCCATGGGACGCATTTCTTCCGGCAGGCTTTGGGGGACGCCTTTTACCCAGACGACCAGCTCAGAGAGTGTCATAGCGCAGGCTTCATCCAGCGAAATACCCTGCAGCTTCGGCGCACGGGCAGCAGCAGACAGGCGTGTGCCATGACAATCCGGGCAAATTTCTTCTTTGAGAAACTTTTCCACCCGCTTCATGCCTTTTTCATCCTTGACCTTGGCAAGGGCATTTTCTACGGTGTAGATGGCATTAAAATAGGTGAAATCCAGTTCTGCAAAGTCGTTGGAGTCAGATTTTTTCGGATGGTAAAGAATGTGCTTTTTCACAGCAGGACCGTGGAATACGATCTCCTTTTCCTGTTTTGTCAGCTCCCGAAACGGAACATCCGTGCGCACACCCATTTCCCGGCAAATGTCTGTCATCAGGGACCACATCAGGCTGTTCCAGGGGGCAACAGCTCCTTCGTTGATCGTCAGCGAGTCATCCGGCACCAGTGTATCCGGATTCACAGTGCGGACGATCCCGGTGCCGCCGCATCTCTGACAGGCTCCCTGGGAATTAAAGGACAGCTCTTCTGCAGACGGTGCATAGAAATGTGCGCTGCATTCCGGACAGACAAGCTCTTTTCCTGCGGCTACAGCCAGAGACGGAGAAAGGAAATGTCCATTAGGACAGCGGTGGCTGGCAAGACGGGAATACATCAGGCGCAGACTGTTGAGCAGCTCCGTTCCTGTGCCGAAGGTACTGCGGATACCCGGTACACCGGGGCGCTGATGCAGAGCCAGTGCAGCGGGAACATACAGGACTTCATCCACACTGGCCCTGGAGGCCTGGGTCATGCGGCGGCGCGTATAGGTGGAGAGGGCTTCAAGATAGCGCCGGGAGCCCTCAGCGTAGAGCACACCCAATGCAAGGGATGATTTGCCGGAGCCGGACACGCCTGCAATTCCCACGATTTTTCCAAGCGGAATATCCACATCAATATTCTTCAGGTTGTGGACCTTTGCCCCACGGATCAGCATTTTATCGATCATATTTTCCTCTCATTTCTGTTCGTTTTGATTCATGACAATAGAATGCTCGCAGAGCGAGCATTCTATTGTTTCTAAAGCGTTTCGTTTTTGGGGTCTGTTGCATGATTGCCGGAGCGTGGCAGTTCTGCAGCGATGGTGGTTCCACTGTCTGAGCTTTTTGCAACCCGGACAGAGCCTCCGTGAAGGGCTGCAATCTCCCATACCAGCGCAAGACCAAGGCCGGCACCGCCGAAGGTTCGGCTGCGGGACTTGTCTACACGGAAGAAGGGCTGAAAGATACTCTGCTGATATTCCTCCGGAATTCCCCGTCCCGTATCGGAAACAAGGATCAGAAGCTTTTCGGGCTCCTGGGTGATGCAGACCTGTACAGAACCGTCTGGACGATTGTATTTGATCGCATTCTCTGTCAGATTGAAGATCATACGATAGATCAGTGCGTCGCTGCCGGTCATAACACCGTCACCGGCAAGCTCCAGAGTGATGCCGGATTTCTCCGCCAGCGGCGTAAGGTCTGTGAAAATTTCCTCCACCATGGGAGCAAGCTGAATGAATTCGTTTCGTTCTACCTGCTGTAGATTACTCATCTCCAGAAGGGTTTTTGTCATCTGGGACAGCCGCTCCGTCTGCTCCTGCAGCAGGGAGAGAAAGTCTGCCGTCTCCGGCAGCATGTCGGGATGCTCTGCACAAAAAAGCTCCAGCTGGGCCTGCATCAGCGCCAGGGGTGTGCGCAGCTCGTGGGCAGCGTTGCCGGTAAACTGTTTCTGGGCAGAAAAGGCATTGTTTAACCGCTCCAGCATCTGGTTCAGGGAGTGACCAAGCTGTCTGAATTCCGGCAGAACATTTTCGTTGATCCGGATATCTGCCAGATTGTTCAGCTGTACCTTTTCTGTCTGGGAGGCAAAGCTGCGCAGGGGCTTCAGGGCATGCCCGCTGACGAAGTAGGCAAGAATACCGCTCAATGCCGTCACCACCGCCGTGATATACCAGTTTGTTGTGCGAAAGCGGCCCTGTGCTCCATCAATAAGGATCGTCAGCTCGCCGTCAGGCGCTGCCAGCTGCGGATCAAAGCTTATGGTGTCTTCCTCGTCGAGGAGGATCCTGTCGCCGCCCTGCAGTGTGTCGGCGATGGTATCCATATAATAGATGCCGGAGGAGCAGAGCAGCAGATTCATGGCGATACAGGTAACGCCGATGAGCAGAGCAGTCATCAGCGTGATGCGCCATTGCAGAGAAATTTTTTTCAATCTGTGTCACCTCCCATCAGATAGCCCTCGCCGATGCGGTTGCGAATGGGGTCATAGCCTAATGCAGCGCGCAGTTTTTTACGCAGGGCAGAGATATGCACACGGATGGAGTTGCTGAAGCTGTCCACGCTGTTGTCCCAGACATGCTCCATCAGCTCCTCCTGACTTACCGGCCGTCCCTGATGTACCATTAAATATTCCAGAATACCTGTTTCCTTGCGGGTGAGGGCCAGCGTCTGTCCGTTAACGGTGGCGGTGCGGGAACGGGTATCGAAGCTCAGAGCCTTGAAGGTCAGCAGCACATCCTGCTGGGTGAACTGCCGCAGAGTCAGGCTGCGGATGCGGGCCTCCAGCTCGGCTAAGTGAAAGGGCTTTGAAAGATAGTCGTTGGCTCCGGCATCCAATCCCTCCACCTTGTCCTTTACCTCACTGCGGGCGGAAAGGATCAGCACAGGGGTCTTGCGATCCCTTTGACGAAAGGTGCGCAGTACTGTCATGCCATCCTTACCGGGCAGGTTCAGATCCAACAGAACCAGATCATACCGCTCTGTGCCAAGAAGCTCCAGTGCCTGATCTCCATCGTAGCAGTGATCCACGCTGTATGCCAGACGCCGCAGACTGCGGACGATGGTCTCGCACAGGACGCGCTCATCTTCAATGACCAAAAGGTGCATAAGAATCCTCCTATTTTAATAACGATTGTTTTCCCATAATTATAGCAGAAGCAAATAAAGTTTGTGTTAATTTTTCATTCTTAACAGAGACTTTAACTGATTTGTGCTATGATCAGAACGTAAAAAACAGAAAGGATGATAAAAAATTGCGTTACAAGAAAAAAATCGCAGCGCAGATCGCATTGCTGATCACAGGAGCTGCAATGCTGTGCTTTGGTGCCTGGAGAGGCGAGGCAGCGACGGTACTGAGTAAAGCCATCAAATTATGTCTGGAGTGTGTGGGAATTGGATAAAAAATTTTCAGGTGTATCACAGCTTATGTCCCGTTTTCGGGGCTGGATCCAGGCAGGCGCAGCTTTATTGACCAATCTGCATCTGCCGAATTTTATCAAGGGCGGACTGTATCAGGGCAAAGGAAAAACGGTCTGCGTACCGGGGCTGAATTGCTACTCCTGTCCGGCAGCCTCCGGCGCCTGTCCCATTGGAGCATTTCAGGCAGTGGCAGGCTCCTCCCGGTTCCGCTTTTCCTATTATGTAACCGGCTTTCTCATTTTACTGGGAGTATTGCTGGGACGCTTTATTTGCGGGTTTTTGTGCCCCTTCGGTTGGTTTCAGGAGCTGCTGCATAAAATTCCAACAAAAAAGCTCTCCACAAAAAAGCTGAAGCCCCTGACCTATCTGAAATATGTGGTTTTGCTGGTAATGGTGGTTTTACTGCCGGCATTGGTTGTAAACGATGTAGGCATGGGAAATCCTTTTTTCTGCAAATACCTCTGTCCTCAGGGCGTGCTGGAGGGGGCAATCCCGCTGTCTATTGCCAATTCCGGCATCCGGGCGGCACTTGGCTCTCTTTTTACATGGAAATTCACCATTTTGCTGGGAATCCTTGTGCTGAGTGTACTGTTCTATCGCCCCTTCTGTAAATGGCTTTGTCCGTTGGGAGCATTTTATGCCCTGATGAACCGGGTGTCCCTTTTTCAGATGAAGGTGGACAAGAGCAAATGTGTTTCCTGCGGGAAATGCGCCGGAGCCTGCAAAATGGATGTGGATGTGACAAAAACACCCAATCATGGAGAGTGCATCCGCTGCGGGATGTGCGTTCGAGCCTGTCCTACCGGTGCGGTTTGCTTCCGCTACGGCCTTGGCGACGGGAAAGAGGCTGCAAATGAAACAACAAAAGAAGCTGTAAATGAAACGACAAAGAAAACTACAAAAAAAACAAATATGGAGGAATCAAAATGAACAAAAAGAAATGGATCAAACTGGGACTGACTGTACTGCTGGCATTTTCTCTTACAGCCTGCGGCACAAAGGACAACGGGAATGCAGATCAGAGCAGCAATGGGGTTACGATGACGGCGGAAGCAGAAAATGCCCAGGAGGCACTTTCTACGTATAAAAAGCTGATGGAGCAGGAGAACGAGATCCTTTCGGAGAATACCGATTTGTGGGAAAAGGTCTATATGGAGGCTGACAAGGGTTCAGCCATGCTGGAAAACGGAAAAAACTACGGAGATTTTCTACTGGACACGATAGAGAATGTCAAAGATCAGTTTTCGGACGAAGAATATGAGCTGCTCAAAACCTCTGCTGAAAAGATCAGCGAGATAGAAAACAAGCTGACGGAGCTGGAGCAAAAATATCCTGAGATCGTGGAGCAATCCATGAACAGTGAAACGAGTATCCCTGGGGACAGTGCCCAGGCAGGCTCCTCTGAGGATAGCAGTGTACAGAAGTTTCCTGCCTTTGAAGGCAAGGATCTGGATGGAAACCCGGTCAAGAGTGACGAGCTGTTTTCCGGTAATGCAGTAACCGTGGTAAATTTCTGGTTTACCACCTGCAACCCCTGTGTAGGCGAGCTCGGGGAACTGGATGCGCTGAACAAGGAGCTTGCAGAGAAGAACGGTGCACTCATCGGTGTGAACTCCTTTACGCTGGATGGCAATGAGGCAGAAATTTCCGAGGCGAAGGACGTACTGGCCAAGAAAGGCGCTACTTATCAGAATGTATATTTTGACTCAGACAGCGAAGCGGGAAGATTTACCACCGGTATTTATGCCTACCCCACTACCTATGTAGTAGATCGGAAGGGCAATATCGTGGGGGATCCCATCGTGGGCGCTATTACGGAGAAGAATCAGGCGGAAACGCTGCAAAAGCTCATAGATCAGGCCATTGCTTCCGATACGGGAGAAAACGAGGAATAACAGGACTACAGGCTGTGGCGTCACCCGACAAATTTTTGAAAAGTGCATTGGATTTCCGGATGTAAGATGGTAAAATGTCTTCAAGGCAGAAGAATGGCACGTGTCGTGCTATGCACGGTACGTGCTATGCACATCTAAAATTTGGAGGGAAGCATGGGAAAATCAACAGTTTATTTTACGGATTTCAGGTGTCCGGTTGGTACAAGTCAGCTGGATAAGTTAAAAAAGGTCTGTCTTGCGGCAGGCATCAAAAACATTGATATGGACGGCAAGTTTGTCGCGATTAAAATGCACTTCGGCGAGCTTGGAAATCTGGCATTTCTGCGTCCGAACTATGCAAAGGCAGTGGCAGATCTGTGCAAGGCACAGGGTGGTGTTCCGTTTTTGACGGACTGCAACACCCTTTATCCCGGCAGCCGCAAAAATGCGCTGGAGCATTTGGACTGTGCAAATTTAAACGGCTTTAATACCATCACAACAGGCTGTCAGATTTTGATCGGAGACGGTCTGCGGGGTACGGACGAGGTAGAAGTACCGGTTCCGAATGCAGAGTATTGTCCTGCACCGAAGATCGGACGTGCAATTATGGATGCGGATATTTTTATCAGCCTGACGCACTTTAAGGGACATGAATCTACCGGATTTGGCGGTGCCATCAAAAATATCGGCATGGGCTGCGGCAGCCGTGCAGGCAAGATGGAGCAGCATACCAGCGGAAAGCCGGCTATCGATTCGGAAAAATGCCGCGGCTGCAGACGCTGTGCACATGAGTGCGGAAGCGATGCGATTACATATCCGAATGGAAAAGCGGTTATCGATTACGACAAATGTAAGGGCTGCGGACGCTGTATCGGAGCCTGCAGCTTTGATGCAGTCTACAATGAAAACAGCTGTGCAAACGAGCTTCTGGACCGGAAGATGGCAGAATATGCGATGGCAGTCTGTCAGAACCGTCCCTGCTTCCATATTTCACTGGTGCAGGATATCAGCCCTAACTGCGACTGCCATGGCGAAAATGATGCGCCGATCCTGCCGGATATCGGTATGTTTGCAAGCTTTGACCCGGTAGCGCTGGATCAGGCGTGTGCGGATGCCTGCCTGCAGGCGACTCCGATCGCAAACAGCCAGCTTGGAGAACATCTGGCAAAGCCCGACTGGCATCATCATCACGATCATTTCCTGGATTCCAATCCGAATGTGGAATGGGAAGCAACGCTGGATCAGGCAGAAAAAATCGGTCTGGGCACCCGTGCATATGAACTGAAACGGGTCTGAATTGATGTGTATTACCAAAAACGGCTCCGAAAACAGGGAGCCGTTTTTTTGCAGATCATTCATGACAATAGAATGCTCGCAGAGCGTGCATTCTATTGTTTAAAAAAGAGGAGGATATGGGATATGTCTTATTTTCAGGATGCGTCACCGGAATTGTTGGGGATCAGTTCCGGGGGGATTCTCCGGTTTCTGGACCGGATGGAGGAAAAGAACATCGAGCTGCACAGCTTTATGGTGGTGCGGCATGGGAAATGTGCGGCAAAGGGCTGGTGGAAGCCGTATGCACCGGAGCTTGCGCACCCGCTGTATTCCTTTGGCAAGACCCTGACGGCAACGGCAATCGGTTTTGCACGACAGGAAAAAATCCTGTCACTGGAGGAGCGGTTAGTGGATCTTTTTCCGGAGCTTCTTCCGAAGGAGCCGTCAGAAAATCTGCAGAAGGTCACCCTCTGGCATCTCCTGACCATGAGCTGCGGACATGAGACGGAAATTGATATGGAATCCCCCGACTGGATTCGGGAGTTTTTACAGCATCCGTTTTTACATGAGCCGGGAACATTTTATAAATACAATACAGCGGGCACAAACATGCTGGCGGCTGTGCTGAAGAGAAAAACAGGCTGTGATGTGACGGAATTTTTAAAGCCCCGTCTGCTGGAGCCCCTGGGCATTACTTCCTTGACCTGTTCGAAGTGTCAGGGACCGGAAGCAGTGGAAATGGCTGGCGGCGGCATGCGGATGACGACGGAGGACATGGCGCGTTTTATTAATTTTGTGTTAAACCGTGGACGCTGGGAAGGCAGGCAGCTGCTGGAAGAGGAATGGTTTGACCTTGCCTGCACCAAGCAGATCGAGACTGCCGGAGATGCGGAAGGACACGTCAAGGAATGGGCTTACGGCTACGGATTTCAGTGTTGGATGTGCAGGACACCCGGATCCTTCCGTGCGGATGGCGCCTTCGGACAGTTCGGCGTTGTGCTGCCTGATAAGGATCTGTTTGTGATCCTGACGACGGGAACCTATCAGACCCAGGACGAGCTGGATGGAATTTTTGAAGAAATCGTTCCGACCCTGACAGACAGTGCACAGGAGGCGTCGGCGGCAGCAGACGTGCTGAAAGAGCGTACCGGACAGCTGACAATCAAAGCGGGCGCTTTGTCCGAAAAAATCCACCACATTGCGATCATCGGAAGCGATTATGAGCGCTCCAGACATTTTTATGTGGATCTGCTCGGCTTTACGGTGATCCGGGAAAACCACCGGAAAGACAAAGCAGACTGCAAGATCGATCTGAAATGCGGAGAGCAGGAGATCGAGCTGTTTATCAAGCCGGATGCACCCAAGCGTCCGAGCTATCCGGAGGCACAGGGACTTCGGCATCTCGCATTTTTTGTGGAGAGCGTGGAGAATACGGTTGTGCGGTTAAACAGCCTCGGAATTGTGACAGAGCCGATCCGTACCGATGAGTTTACCGGAAAACCGATGACATTTTTTGCAGATCCAGACGGACTTCCGTTGGAGATTCACGAATAAACTTTCGACACAATACACCCTACGAATCAAAAGCTCCTGTGCAGGAATATGCACAGGAGCTTTTTGAAGTGAATTTTGGTGATTTAATTTTCCAGCTTCGAGATATCGGTTCCGAAGTATTTTTCCGACAATGCGGTCAGCTCGCCGGATTCGTCCAGCTTTGCGAGTGCGTCGTTGATGGCTGCAAGCAGCGTCTTTGTATCGTCGCCCTTGCGGACGGGGATTGCAACCTTTTCTACCTCGTCGGACAAAGCGGCGATTTTGATATTTGCATCAGGATGTGCCTTTAAGTAGTCATAATAGGTCACTTCCGTGTTGAGGGTTGCATCGATTCGGTTGGAAAGTAAAAGCTCGATGGTCTGATTCAGGTCATCGACGCCCGTTACCTCTGCACCGTATTTTTCCGCAAGGGTCGCATAGGTACTGCTGATGGTGTTTGCAGTATGTTTTCCCTTTAAATCCTCCATGGAATGAATTTCGTCGTAGTCGCTGCGGACGATGACAGCAGTTTTATTATAGGCATAAGGTGTGGAAAAATCGTATTTTTCCTGACGCTCTGGTGTAACACCTACGCCGTTTACCATGATGTCGTAGCGGCCGTCGTCCAGGCCGGCGAGCAGACCGTCCCATTCGCCCTCGACGAAGTTGACATCGACGCCGAGCTCATTTGCGATCAGCTTTGCAACCTCTACGTCGTAGCCCACCAGCTCGTCGTTTTCATCGTGATAGGTCCAGGGGGCCCAGGTACCCTCCATGGCAACCGTGATGCTGCCCCGTGCCTGGATCTGGTCTAACAGGTCTTTGCCAGCTGTGTTGGAGACAGCTGCTGCAGTGTTGTCAGAACCGCAGCCGGTTAAAGCAGCCGCTGCCAGCATAGAGCCGGAAAGCAGCAGTGCAATAGATTTTTTGAAGGTCATAAAAAAATAACTCCTTTCTGATATTCCTGCCAGCGGCAGCCGGACAGGTAAAGCGCCGGATTACTGCTGGTCAAAAGACTGTAAAAATGCTTTGGTACGTTCTTCTTTCGGATTTGCAAAAAACTCTTTCGAGGGGCCCTGTTCCACGATACGCCCGTTTTCCATCAGGATGACCTTGTTGGAAACATTTTTGGCAAAGCTCATTTCGTGTGTGACGACGATCATCGTCATTCCCTCGTTTGCCAGGGAACGCATGACGGAAAGGACCTCACCGGTCAGCTCCGGGTCGAGGGCCGAAGTCGGTTCATCGAAATAGATGATTTCCGGTTGGGCGGCAATGGCACGCGCGATTGCGACACGCTGCTGCTGACCGCCGGAAAGCTGTGCCGGATAAGCGTCGCTGCGGTCGGCAAGACCGACCTTTTCCAACGCCTTCATAGCGATTTCACGTGCCTGCTCTTTGGGCATTTTGCGGCCGACAATCAGTCCCTCTGTGACGTTTTTGAGGGCGGTTTTGTTGGCGAATAAGTTATAGCTCTGGAACACGAACGCAGTCTTTTTGCGGAGCCGGGCGATGTCCTTTTTGGAAATTTTATTCATCGCAAAGGTTTCCTGGTCAAAGACCATTGTGCCCTCGTCGGCGTGCTCCAGATAATTCAGGCAGCGCAGCAGTGTGGTTTTGCCAGAACCGCTCGGACCGATGATGGCGATAACATCTCCCTGGTTTACGTCCAGATCGATTCCGCCTAAGACAGGAGTGCTGCCAAAGGATTTATGAATATTTCGGATTTCCAGCATAGGTCAGACTCCTTTCTGTCCGTAGGAACCGAGTTTTTTCTCACCGACAGCCTGAAGCTTTGTCAGGACGGTGGAGAAGATCAGGTAGATCAGACCGACTTCGAGATACAGAAGAAGCGGCTCGTAGGTACGGGCAACGATTCGCTGGGTTACCATGAACATTTCCGTTACGGTGATGTTGGCTGCCAGAGAGGTATCCTTGACCATGGAGATCAGGGAGTTGGACAGCGGCGGAAATGCGGTACGCATCGCCTGGGGGAGCACGATGCGGAAAATGGTCTGTAAATAGGAAAGTCCTGCACAAAGACCGGCTTCCAGCTGGCCCTTCGGAACGGATTCCAGTGCCGCCCGGATGGTTTCTGCACAGTAAGCGCCTTCATTTAAAGAAAAGACGATGACTGCAGCGGGAAACGGATCCAGGACGATGCCGACTCTGGACAGACCGAAAAACACGACGAACAGCTGTACCAAAAGCGGCGTTCCACGGAAAATCCAGATATAAAAACGGGCGATTTGCTTGAGCCCCTGAATATTTGCAAACTGCACGAGGGCCGCAACCACCGCGATCACCAGCGCCAGCGAGAAGGAAATAATTGTCAGCGGGATGGTTGCCGTCAGGCCCGGGAGCAGGATTTTGGGAAAAGAGTCTAAAAATAGCTGCCATAATCGACTGCTGAACATGATAAGTATCCTCCTTATTCTGCCTTCGGGGCATAGTTTTCCAGCGCACTTAAGATCGGACGGGAAAGTCGGTCGGAAGGCTTTTTAGGGCTGTCGCTTTTTTCGGACGAATCTTCTTCCTTCTCAATAATATCCCGGATTGCCTGCATCTGCTCGTCGAGGACAGCGCTTAAGCGTGCGCATTCGCTCAGCTGGTAGGAGGTCTGCTCCATTAACTCGGGTGACAGGTCTTTTTTATAGCGGAGCTGGTGTTCGAGATTTGCCCAGAACTCCATGGCAATCGTGCGCAGCTGTACCTCCGCTTTCATGATTTTTTTTTCATTCTGCAAAAAGATGGGCACCTCGATAATCAGATGCAGGCTGCGATAACCGTTTTTCTTCGGATTTTTGATGTAATCCTTGCGCTCGATCAGCGTGATATCGTCCTGCTGCAGCAGGCAGTCGGCGAGCATGTAAATATCGTCCACAAAGGAGCAGACGACACGGATGCCTGCGATGTCGAAGATGTTGTTTTCAATTGCCTCGAGGGTAAAGGGCAGCTTTTTTCGAAGCATTTTGTCCAGAATGCTGTCGGGGGACTTTAAGCGGCTCTGGATGCTGTCGATGGGGTTGCGGTCGTGCTGGAGGGAAAAGCGTTCGTTTAATACGCGGAATTTCGTTTCAATCTCCATAATCGCGCAGCGATAGCAGGACATCAGATCCCTCGTGGAGCTGGAAAGCTCCTGAAACGCGCGGATCGAGTGGTCAGCAAGGGCGTTGCGCATTCTTTCCTGAAGGTTCTGGAAAGGGTCTTTTTTGGTATCCATTGGTTGAAAATTCCTTTCTTAACGGTGGTGGCGGTATCAGATCTCTCCGATCAGGTAGTCCTGTCTGCCGTCGCGCAGGAACACGGGGAGCGTATCCATCGGCGCATCCGCCATGATCCACTGACCGCCCTCATAAACTACTCCGGTGCGGGCATCTGTCCAGGATGCGCCGGCAGGAAGATAAACCTGTCTGTCTACTGCATGCTCATGGCAGATCGGTGCGACTAAAAGATCAGATCCAAACAGGTAGGAATCCTTGATGTCCCAGCAGATCGGATCGGACGGGAATTCATAAAACAGAGCACGGAGCACCGGATGACCGTTTTCGTGTGCCTGCTGCATGAGGCTTCTTGTATAGTCTCGCATCAGCTCACGGACATGGATGAATTTTGTCATGATCTGATAAGCCTCTTCGCCATAGCTCCATACCTCGTTATCGGTTCCGGTTCCCTCGCGAAGCTCGCCCGCCTTGTTATAAATTGGGGTATAGGGCTGGCGGCTGCCATGCAGACGCATAACAGGACAGAAGGTACCGAACTGGAACCAGCGGATCAGCAGCTCTTTAAAATCGGGATCTGCAGCAACGCCGTTATGGAAACCGCCGATATCGGTTGTCCACCACGGAATGCCGGAAAGTCCCATATGGATTCCGGCACAGATCTGCTTACGGAAGTCCTCATAAGTTGACATAATATCTCCGGACCAGACCAGAGCACCGTAACGCTGGCTGCCTGCCCATGCGCAGCGGATCAGATTGACGATGTCGTCCTGACCGTTTTCCTTTTGCCCCTCGTAGAAAAGCCGCGCGTATTCTCTGGGATAGATATTGCCGGTTTCCAGTACCGTACCGGAATAGTAACGGTAGTTTTCAAAATCGTAGGATGTATACTCCGGCTCTGCAACGTCCAGCCAGAATGTGCGAATGCCGAGGTCCGCGTAGTTTTGTTTGCATTTTTCCCAGACATAGCGGCGTGTTTTGGGATTGGTTGCGTCCATAAAGGCATTATTACCGTGGAAGATCATCTGGACATCGACGCCGGAGTTGGATTTTACCAGCATATTCTGCTGCTTCATCTCCTCGTAGTTTTCACTGCGAAAATCTACGGCAGGCCAGATAGAAACCATGGTTTCTACGCCAAGCTCCTGCAGCTCCTTTATCATGGCAGCAGGATCCGGGAAGAATTCTTCATCGAAACGCCAGTCACCGCAGTAGGGCCAGTGATAGAAGTCGATCACGATGACGTCCAGGGGGATATTCCGTTTCTTGTATTCACGGGCAATGGAAAGCACCTGCTCCTGATTATAGTAGCGCAGCTTGCACTGCCAGAAGCCAAGACCGTATTCGGGCATCATGGGAGATTTTCCGGTTGCGTTGGCATAAGCTTCTTCTATTTCAGCAGGAGTGTCGCCTGCAGTGATCCAGTAGTCCAGCTGTTTACAGGAGCGGGCAGTCCACTGTGTCGTATTCGTGCCGAAATGGACATCTCCCACAGCGGCATTATTCCATAAGAAGCCATAACCGAGACTGGAAACGTAAAAGGGGATGCTCGCCTGTGAGTTGCGGTGGGCAAGCTCCAGATTACAGCCTTTTAAATTGAGGGTTTCCTGCTGATACTGTCCCATACCGTAGATTTTTTCTGATGGGTTGGAGAGAAAGGATGCGGTCAGGAAAAAAGAGTCACCGGGCAGGGACTGAAAGCGACGTGCCTTTAAAAACAGGGCACCGCCGTTTGGAATTTCCTGCAGCAGAAGCTCGCCCTTTTGATTATAATAGGAAATCTGCAGCTCATCGCCCCAGTCCTGCAGGGAAAGCACAGCGTGGATTTTGCCGTTGGTAATTACAGCCTGACGTTCCCCGAGTTCGATAACAGGCTCACTTTTTGCCGGAGAAAGAAGTGCCGGACTGTTGTCTGAAAGCTCGTTAAACAATGCCGCCCGCGTGCGCAGGCTGTCTTCTCCCCAGGGGGAAACCATGACGGTTTCTCCGTTTAAGCGAAAGATCAGACTGTCATTTTGACGTTCAAAATACTGCATTTTGTAACCTCCTTGGTGTTTCGTTTGGTACCTCCTTTTAGCATACTACGATATTGAAAAAACTGCAAAATATCTTTGACAAAATAGGGGAATAATGCTATGATAGCTCCAGAATCAATTTGAGCTTAGAACTGACTGTACTGAAAAGTCGTCCTTTTCTTTATGGTGGCTTGCGGACAGTCTTTTTTTACGGATAGATTTCGTAAGTCAGCGCGCAGCGGCGTCTCCAATTGATCCAAATTATTCAGGAGGTACTTGAAAATGAACACAGGTGTAGTTAAGTGGTTTAATTCCAGCAAAGGCTATGGCTTCATCACCAACGATGCAAACGGCGAGGACGTATTCGTACACTTCTCCGCTATCCAGGTAGATGGCTTCAAAACTCTGGAAGAAGGCCAGAAGGTTACTTTCGATGTAGAAAGCGATCCTAAGGATTCCAGAAAGCTGAGAGCGGTTAACGTTCACATCGCATAAGGATGACTAAAAGAGCCCCGCATATGCGGGGCTTTTTTTAGCAATGGAGATATCCGCACAGCGCGAAATCTTACAGAAAGGAATCGGAAGTTGGGCACAAAAAAGGTAACAGTCGGTATTCTGGCACATGTGGATGCCGGAAAGACCACACTGGCAGAAGCAATTTTATATCGGACCGGTACACTGCGGCGGCTGGGCAGAGTGGACCATCAGGATGCCTTTCTGGATACGGATGCGATGGAGCGGGCCCGGGGTATTACGATATTTTCAAAACAGGCGAAGTTTGCACTAGGCGATTTTGACGTGACGCTTCTGGATACGCCCGGACATGTGGATTTTTCTGCAGAGATGGAGCGGACCCTGCAGGTGCTGGATTATGCGGTGCTGGTCATCAGCGGTGCGGACGGTGTGCAGGGACATGTGGAGACACTCTGGCGGCTGCTTTCCCGTTATCAGATCCCCACCGTTTTGTTTATCAACAAGATGGATCAGGAAGGGACAGAGGAGGACACATTGCTTTTACAGCTGCAAAAGCAGCTGAATGAGCATTGTATCAAAGTGTGCAGTATGCCGCAGCAGCCAGACAGCGCAGATACAGCGCCCGGCATCAGGCCTTTTGGCACAGGTACAGACGCAGTGTCCGCCATGCGCACAGACGCTTCGGACAGCCTGCAGCCATGTGCAGCACCGGTTCCTGTCCAGGATTTCTGGGAAAATGTCGCCATGTGTCAGGAAGACCTTTTGGAACGCTATCTCGATGGCGATACGCTGACCTGGGAGGATGCAGCACTTCTGGTAAAGGAAAGAAAGCTATTTCCGTGTTTTTTTGGATCGGCACTAAAAGTCTGTGGCGTGGATGCGCTATTGTCCGGGCTGTCGAAGCTGATGAAAGAGCCGGAATACACAGAGGAGTTTGGGGCACGTGTTTTTAAGATCACGAGGGACGAAACCGGAAAGCGTCTGACGCATATGAAGCTGACCGGAGGAAGTCTTTTTACGCGGCAGAGCCTGAGGGGACAAACTGCTGATGGACAGGAATGGGAAGAAAAAGCCGACCAGATCCGGATTTATAACGGAAGTGGCTATGAACAGGTACAGCAGGCGGCCGCAGGAGAAATCTGCAGCGTGACAGGACTGTCAAAAACCTATGCAGGAGAAGGGCTTGGGGCGCAAACGGAACCGGTGTTGCCGCTGCTGGAGCCGGTATTAACCTATCAGATCCAGCTGCCGCCGGACTGCGATGCACATACGATGCTCAGAAATCTTCGACAGTTAGAGGAAGAAGAGCCGGAGCTTTCCATTGTCTGGGAGGAAGCTTCCTCGGAGATCTGTGCGCAGGTCATGGGCGAAGTGCAGATGGAAATCCTGAAAAACCAGATCAGAGAGCGCTTCGGTGTGCCGGTTTCCTTCGGACAGGGCAGCATTGTCTATAGGGAAACCATCGCAGCGTCCGTCGAGGGCGTCGGACATTTCGAACCCCTTCGGCACTATGCGGAGGTTCATCTTTTGCTGGAACCCCTGGAACGCGGCATGGGACTGCAGTTTGCGTCAGCTGTCAGCGAAGATGTGCTGGACCGCAACTGGCAGAGACTGGTGCTGACCCATCTGGAAGAAAAGCGCCACAAAGGCGTTTTATGCGGCGCAGAGATCACGGATATGAAGATCACGCTGGTCAACGGCAGGGCGCATATCAAGCACACCGAGGGCGGCGATTTTCGTCAGGCGACCTATCGGGCACTTCGACAGGGACTGATGCGAGCCCAAAACGTACTGTTAGAGCCTGTTTACAGCTTCCGGCTGGAAATCCCACAGGAGCAGATCGGACGGGCAATGACGGATATTCAGCGGATGAACGGTACCTTCGAGCCGCCGCAGACGGAAGGGGAGTTTGCGATTCTGTGCGGAAGCGCGCCGGTTGCATGTATGCGGGGCTATCAGCAGGAGGTCACCTCCTACAGCAGAGGACGCGGAAAACTGTTCTGTACACTGCAGGGCTATGCTGCGTGTCATAACGCAGAGGAAGTGATGGCAGCAGCCGGATATGATCCGGAAGCAGACCTGGAAAATCCTCCTTCCTCCGTTTTTTGTGCACACGGAGCCGGATTTGTGGTACCATGGGATCAGGTGGAGGAGTATATGCACCTTGAAGCTTTTTCTCCATTGCACAAAAAGGATCCTGCTGAGGAAAATGAAGCAGTACAGGGGCACAATGCCGGATATTTTGTCCGTGAGAGGCACGAGACGCCGGAAACCTTTGTCAGCGAAGAAGAGCTGGAAGAAATTTTCAAGCGCACCTATTATCAGAACAGCGAGCCGAAGAGCAAAAAGGGCTATCAGAAGCGCCGTAAGGAAGAAGCGCCTGCACGGCGTCTGATGGAACGCACCCGTGCGGCAGAGGCAGATCGGAGTAAGCCGCGGGAACGCTATCTTCTGGTTGACGGCTATAATATCATTTTTTCCTGGGAAATGCTGCGCGAGCTGTCGAAGGTCAATATGGAAAGCGCCAGAAACCTCCTGAGGGATGTTCTGTGCGATTACCAGGGCTTTAACGGCTGCACGCTGATCCTCGTCTTCGACGCTTACCGTGTGGAAGGCGGGCAGGAACGCGTTTTCAATTATCATAATATTCACGTCGTCTTTACGAAGGAAGCGGAG
>ERZ1026874.541-NODE-541-length-23270-cov-14.919406_pt1 | contig 23270 bp, 19 predicted proteins | sample MGYA00380167_ERZ1026874 | MGnify/ENA primary metagenome ERZ1026874 (study PRJEB33269, sample SAMEA4719803) | human gut metagenome | biome: human-associated habitat; feature: organic feature; material: feces | place: Cameroon | collected 2013-10 ...
ACCAACATTTCTTAAATTCTTAAGAGCGCGACTTGCGGCGGCTTTGCCGACGCGTTCGCGAAGCGAACCCAGCGCTCTTAAGCCGGGCTGCTGTGCGGTTGCGAAGCAATCAAAGCCCCGGTGGGGCTTTGAAGCACACGAGCGGGCCCGCTTTGCGGGATGGCGGCGCTCGTTGTGCGCCGCCAAGCGCGCGCTATCGGAAGTAGCGGGGACCTTTTCGGTTCCTTTTGGGTCTCCAAAAGGAACACCTAACGACCGGATTCCGTTATAAAAGGCCCTGCCGCAAGGTAGGCAGGGCCGCACAGCTGCCGCAACATAAAGCCGGGGGTCTTCCCAAACCACAAAAAACATTGTATAATAGTATATTCCGGAAAAGGTAAAGGAGGTCTACCCACCATGCCGGGCGATCTGCATACGCATACGACTTATTCCGATGGTTCCACACCGGTTGCCAAGCTGCCGTTTCTGGCGCGGTGCGCCGGGATGACGCATCTGGCTATCTCGGATCATGATTCGATCCAGAGCGTTCGCTACGCCTACGCCCACCCGGTGCAGGACGGCGTGCATCTGATCCCCGCCACGGAGTTGACCGCCTACGACTACGAGCGCGCCCACCGCGTGCACCTTTTGTGCTACTGGCCCGATGATTGCCCCGCGCTGGAGGATTTTTCCCGCATGATGGCCGAGCGCCGCTACACCGCCATGATGCAAAGCAGCAAGGAGCTGGAGGAGATCTGCCCGCAGTACTCCACCCAGGAGGCGCTGGAATTTGCCAAGGACAGCGGCACCTTGTACAAGGCCCACATCATGCGGGTGCTGTGGCAGTACGGCCTGGCCGACGGGCTGTACAACGAGGTCTACCGCTCGCTGTTCGGACTGAAACCTGTGCGCGGGCGCATCCTGCACACGCCCCGGTATGAGCCGGTGGACACCGTGCTGGACCTTATTAAAGCCTGCCGCGGCGTGGTGGTGCTGGCGCACCCCAGCGTGTATCACAGCATGGAACTGGCCCGAGAGCTGATCGCCGCCGGGCGGCTGGACGGCGTGGAGATCGACCATCCCCGCAACACCCCCGAGGACAAAACCGAGCTGCTGCGTCTGGCCAAGGAGAATGGACTGCTCATCACCGGCGGCACCGACTACCACGGCATCCACACCGTCACCCCGCGCCCGGTCGGCGCGTTCACTACCCACGATGAGCAGATCGCCAGGTTGAACGATTTGGCCAAGGCAAGAAAATCCACGTTTAAAAAATCACATTAACTTTGCGAATGGCCCCCTCTGGGAGGGGGCTCCGCCACAGGCGGTGGGGGAGAGAGCTTTAAAGGCATTGTCTCTCCCTCAGTCAGCTTCGCTGACAGCTCCCTCACAGAGGGAGCCGAAAAAACGGACCACCATTATAAAAGGAGCAACATCACCATGGCATACATCTACAAAAACAAAGGCACCTGCTCGGTGCAGACCGAAGTTGAGCTGAACCCCGACCACACCATTAAAAGCGTCAAGGTCCTGGGCGGCTGCGATGGCAACCTGAAAGGCATCGCCAGCCTGCTGCCCGGCATGAAGGCCGAAGACGCCATCACCCGCATGGAGGGCATCCGCTGCGGCCGCAAGGCCACCAGCTGCCCCGACCAGATCAGCCAGGCCCTGAAAGGCGCCCTGGCAGAGTTAGGTTAAAAAGGAGCCACCCATGGATTGTTTCCACTATCCGCTGGATACTGAAACGCTGCTGCGCAAAAAGCGGCGGCTGCGGCGGGAGCTGCTGGCCCAAAACCCGCACCCCCTGCGCAAAAAAATCGCCATCCTCGGCGGGTCCACCACGAATGAAGTGGCCGACCAGCTGGGGCTGTTTCTGCTGCAATACGGCATCGAGGCCGAGTTCTACCAGAGCGAGTACGCCCAGTATTGGCAGGACGCCATGTTCGGCACGCCGGAGCTGGACGAGTTCCACCCCGACATCATCTACATCCACACCAGCTGGCGCAACCTGACCGCCCTGCCCACCACCGCCGACAGCGAAGCCGATATCGACGCGATGCTGGCCGACCAGTACACTCATTTTGAGACGATGTGGCAGGCATTGGAGGCCAAATTCGGCTGCCCGGTCATCCAAAACAACTTTGACCGCCCCAACTTCCGCCTGATGGGCAACCGCGACATCTGGGACCCCCACGGCCGCTCCAACTTCATCAGCCGGCTGAACCAGAAGTTCTATGCCTACGCCGCCGCGCATGAGCATTTTTACATCAACGATATTGACTACCTCTCCGCCGATTACGGCCTGACCGCCTGGGGCGACGCCTTCTTCTGGCACATGTACAAATATGCCATGTGTCTGGATGCCATCCCGTCGCTGGCCAACAGTGTGGCCAATATCATCAAGTCTTTGTACGGCCGTAACAAAAAAGCCCTTGTGCTGGACCTGGACAATACGCTCTGGGGCGGCATCGTGGGCGACGACGGCGTCGACGGGCTGGCCATCGGTCCAGAGGTACCGGAGGGCCAGGTCTACGCCGAGTTCCAGAGCTACTGCAAGGCGCTGAAATCCATCGGCGTGATTTTGGCCGTGGACTCCAAAAATGACGAAGCCAACGCGCTGGCGGGCCTGAACCACCCGGACGGCGTGCTGCGGCCTGACGATTTTGTCTCTATCAAGGCCAACTGGGAGCCGAAGGACCGCAACCTGACCGACATCGCCGCCGAACTGAACCTGGGCGCGGACAGCTTTGTCTTTGCCGATGACAACCCCGCCGAACGTGCCATCGTGGCCGCCCAGGTGCCCGGCGTGGCCGTGCCTGCGTTGGACGGTGCCGAGAACTACATCAAGATGCTGGACCACGGCGGCTACTTTGAGGTCACTGCCCTCTCGAAAGAGGACCTGAAAAAGACTGAACTGTACCACCAAAACGCCCAGCGCGCCAAGGCGCAGGCGTCTTTCAGCGATTACGGCGAGTACCTGGACAGCCTGGAGATGACAGCTACCATCAAAGATTTTGAGCCGCTGTACATCCAGCGCATCGCTCAGCTGACCAACAAATCCAACCAGTTCAACCTGACCACTCTGCGCTGCAGCGAGGATGACATCCGCGCCATGGCCGAGAACCCGGCCTGGCTCTGCCGCTGCGGCAAGCTGGTGGACAAGTTCGGCGATAACGGCATCGTCACCGTTACCGCAGGCGAACAGGAAGGGGAGACCCTGCACCTACGCCTGTGGCTGATGAGCTGCCGTGTACTCAAGCGCGGCATGGAGGATGCCATGATGGACACCATGGTGGCCAACGCCGCCGCGCGCGGGGTAAAAACCATCCGCGGGTACTATTATCCCACCGCCAAAAATGCGATGGTGCGCGAGTTTTATGCAAGTTTTGGCTTTGAGAAAGTGGAGGAGACCGAGGATGGCTCCACCGCCTGGCAGCTGGACGTAGCCGCCTACCAGCCGAAGCACCCCCACATGAAAATTGAGCGATAACACGCCATGAAAATGCTACGTAAACTGGGTGCCGTACTGCTGTTTGCCGCACTGACGCTGGCTGTGCTGGCTGCTGCCAACTTTTTGCTGGTGGACGATGTACACTCCTACTCCCGCGCAATGCTGCAGGAGTTGTACGCCGACGCGGGCAAGATCGACACGCTGTTTTTGGGGTCGTCCCACTGTTACCGCAGTGTCGACCCCGATGCCGTGGACGCTGCGCTGGGGACTTACAGCTTTAACGCAGGGTCGTCCCAACAACTGCCCGACGGCAGTTACTACATGCTGCGGGAAGCCGCCGCGCAAAATCAACTAAAGACCGTCTATTTGGAGATGTTCTACACCGGCTATAACCAGAGCGCCTCCAAGAACGTGCCACTGGCCTGCTACCTGCTGACCGACCACATGCGGTGGAATTCGCCCAACCGCTACGCCTACCAGGCCGAGATGGGCGGCGTGGCCGCCTTTGCCGACCTGCTGCTGCCGGCTCGTCACGGTGTGGCCGAGCCACAGGAAATGCCTGCGCTCTGGCGCGCCAAGCTGACCGACGGCTACACCCTGGGCAACTACAGCTACCTGACCTACGCCGACGAGGGCGAAAGCTACCGCGGGCGTGGATTCGTCTACACCAGCGGTGCGCCGGAAAATGCGTTCCACACGCTGCTGGATGTGGACCCAGAAGCGCCACTGTCAGACTTCGGATGGGAATATCTGCGCAATACCGCCGAATTTTGCCAGGAGAACGGCATTGACCTGGTGCTTTTCACCGCGCCGCTGCCCAGCGCCTACCTGTACAATACGGCCAACTACCAGGCCTACGTGGACGCCCTGCGGGATTTTGCCACCGAGAATAACACAGTGTACTGGGATTTTTCGCTGTACAAAGATGTGGACACCCTGGACCTGCTGGTAGGGGATTTTTCCGACGCCCACCACCTCAACGGCCAGGGCGCCGAAAAGTTTACTGCCGTTTTGTGCGATACGATTGCCCGGGAAAATGCCGGGGAAGATGTTTCGACATTGTTTTATGATACGGTCGAGGAGAAGCTTGAGCTGACCCCGGATCAGTCGATTGCGATGGCACATTTATAAGGGTACCTTTTGCGGGCCGATGACGAGCATCGGCCCCTACACTTTAGCGAGACCGCGCACCATTGCAGAGGAATCGGCGGCGGACAGCCGCCAGACCAACCTTTGTTAAATTCTTAAGAGCGCGACTTGCGGCGGCTTTGCCGACGCGTTCGCGAAGCGAACCCAGCGCTCTTAAGCCGGGCTGCTGTGCGGTTGCGAAGCAATCAAAGCCCCGGTGGGGCTTTGAAGCACACGAGCGGGCCCGCTTTGCGGGATGGCGGCGCTCGTTGTGCGCCGCCAAGCGCGCGCTATCGGAAGTAGCGGGGACCTTTTCGGTTCCTTTTGGGTCTCCAAAAGGAACACCCCAATGGCAATATGCCGTTAAAACGAGTGAAGCGCCGCAGGGTGGCGCGGAACGAAAGCCGCCCCACCCCCAAAATAAAAGCAAAGGAGGCTCCGCCATGCTCACCGTTGGTTCCTTCGGTTTCATCCTGTTCGCAGCATTATTGGCGGGTCTTTGGCGCGTCACCCCGCAGCCACGCCGCTGGCAGCTGATGCTGGCGGCCAGCCTTGTGTTCTACCTCTCGCTGGATTGGCAGGGCTGCCTGCTGCTCTGCCTTATGACCCTGCTGGTCTGGCAGGCCGCGCTACACCTGCGCGGCAGCCCCCGTTGGTTCTACGTGGGCCTGGGCGGGGCATTGGCCCCTCTGACGCTGCTCAAACTGCGCCCCGCCGCCCTGCTGCTGGGGCAGGCGTTCTCGCTGCGCATCTGGGATGTAAGCGTGCCGCAAGCGCTGGGCATCGGGTATTTCAGCCTGCAATTGACCAGCTACCTGGTGGACGTCCGCCGGGGCAAGCAGGAGCCGGAATCGCAGTACGCCCGGCTGCTCTGCTTTGCGTCGTTTTTTCTGTCCATCACCCAGGGGCCGTTCAACCGCTATGGCGAGCTGATGCCCCAACTGGACGCTGCCGCCCCACAGCCCGGCCAATGGCAGCGGGGGGCACAGCGGTGCTTTTGGGGCTACTTTAAAAAGCTGGCCGTGGCCGACCGCGCCGCGCTGGCCGTCAACGCCGCCTTTGCTGACCCTTCTGCCTACGACCGCAGCCAGCTGTTGCTGTGCGCAGTGCTGTATGTGTTCCAGCTTTACGCTGATTTCTCCGGCTACACCGACATCGTGCTGGGGGCAGGGGAGATGCTGGGCTTGACCCTGCCGGAAAACTTCCGCCAGCCGTTTTTGGCTGCCACTATCCGAGAACTGTGGGATCGCTGGCACATCAGCCTGTCCCGCTGGCTGAAAGATTACGTTTACATCCCGCTGGGCGGCAGCCGATGCAGTGCCGCGCGGCGCGACGGCAATATTATTGCCACGTTCCTCGTCAGCGGCCTGTGGCACGGCGCCGGGCTGACCTATCTCGTGTGGGGCTTTGCCCACGGCGCTTTGCAGGCGTTAGAAAACCACCTGCCCTGGCGCAAGGCCATCACCCGGGGCTGGGCGCGGCTTGTTGGTGTGGCGGGCACATTCACGCTGCTTCTGGCCACCTTTACGGTGTTCCGTGCCAGCAGCCTGGCCAATGCCGCGGCCTATTTTGGCGGCATCTTGCACAACGGCGGCCACAAGGCGTTCAGCAACTATTGGGAGCTGGGCTTGACCAGCCGCCAGGAACAGCTGCTGCTTTTCTTCGGGTTGGCGCTGGTCATTGCCGTCGACCTCGCTCATGAGTGGGGCATCCACTTCCGTGACCGCCTTGCCGCCGCTCCCCGCATCCTGCGCTGGGCCGTCTACGAGGGTGCGCTCTTCCTCTTTCTGTTCATGGGCTACTTTCTCGGCGGCGGTGGATTCTTGTACGCCATCTATTAAAAAATCTCGCTGCATTACCGGGTGCAGCGAGATTTTATGTTTTTATTTATGCTGGAGCTTCCTCTTGCAAAATTTTGCATTTTCCGTTATGATACCTACATGGACGCGACCGTTTACGAAAGTAATTGTGCAAGCCTTTGGGCCTGCACATTTTTATTTTAGAAGGGAGTTTTTACGATGGACAGCATTTTTCACCGCGTAAGTATCCGTAAATTTCAGGACAAGTCCGTGGAACCAGAGAAAATCGAGAAATTGCTTCGCGCCGCTATGGCGGCTCCTTCTGCCGGAAATCAGCAGCCGTGGGAATTTTATGTGGTGACGAACCGCGACTTGATCCAAAAGCTGGCCGCCACCAGCCCCTATACAGGCTGCGCCAAAAATGCTCCCGTGCTGATCGTCTCTGCCTACCGCGAGGACGTTATCTTCCCGATGTACGCGCAGATCGACCTGAGCATCGCCAACGAAAATCTTTGGCTGGAAACCGATGCACTAGGCCTTGGCGGCGTCTGGCTGGGCATTGCCCCCATCGAGGAGCGCATACACGAGGTCGAATCCGTACTGCAAATGCCGGCCGGGTATCACGCTTTTGCCATCTTCGCATTGGGCTACCCCGCCGAGAGCAAACCCCAGCAGGACCGCTTCGACCCTGTGCGCATCCACTATGCCGAATAAGTCATCTTTTGCTCTGCATCACGCGATGCAGGGCATTTCTTGGTGGGAACTGGTAGATTCGCAAGCCGCGCCCTGCCCTAAAGACAGCCTGCAGGACTGTTTTTGCCCGGCGGGGGACGCAAAGCGCCGGGCCCGGGCTGTTCGAATCCGCCAGCGTATCTCCGAAAAATAAAAACAAAAGCGATACCCATTATCAGGTATCGCCTTGTTGTCTCTACGTTACAAAAAGGTTGTCCACTCGATCAGCCTTTCAGCTTATATACCCACCAGCTGTTTTCGCGGCATTTTTCCAGTTTTCCGTCACGGACGAAGCCCGCCAGAATGCGATTGGCCGTAGCAGCCGAAACATCGCACAAGGCACGGACATCGGCGTTCATGATAAACGGATGGTCGCTCAGGTAGGCTTTTATCAGATTCCAACGGCTGGCTTCTTTATCAGGTTTGGCGGAGGCATCGCTCATTTCATCACTCATTTTGAGTGCATCCATGAGCGATGCTTTGATGGATGCCAGCATAAACTCGACAAACACCGTGGATTCACCTGCATAGTTGCACTCATTGATGGCATCGTAGTATTCCTGCTGGCGGTCGTGGATGATGGATTCCACCGACAGCCACGCTAATACCGGGTTCCACTTGGAGAGCATTAGCGTATGCCACAGCCGCCCCATGCGGCCATTGCCATCGGCAAAAGGGTGGATAAGCTCAAACTCATAGTGGAACACACAGCTGCGGATCAGCATATGCATGGTGCTGTGTTCTGCCCAGTCCAGCAGCTTCATCACGGAATCGGGCACATAGTCCGGCAGCGTACCAAAATGCAGGATGTTGCCCTTTTGGTCCACCACACCGACAGGCCGTGTGCGGAACATTCCTGCTTCTTCGACCAGCCCGCGCATCATAACGCCGTGCGCCGCCAGCAAATCTTCGGCGGAGTAGGGGTTCAGCGAATCCAGATGCTCGTAAATCTCGTAGGCATTCTTGACCTCGGCAATGTCTTTGGGCGGAGCAATGATGGTTTTTCCGTTCAGCACCGCCGTTACCTGTTCCAGTGACAGCGTATTCTGCTCAATGGCCAGTGAACCATGAATAGTACGGATGCGGTTTTCCCGGCGCAGTCTCGGGTTTGCGGAAAGCCCGGAAGAAACAGACAATCTGCCCATCAACTCCGAAATTTCAGCAACATCATTGATGATAGCATCCGTTATTTGAAATGGGGGTTGATAGTCGGCCATTTGAGTCTCCAATCGCATGAATAGTAGTTTATGTGTTGTTTATTGTTCTTCTATAGAATACCAAAAATTTAAAAATTAGTCGAGGGTTTATATTTAAATATTTCCATGGGGCAAAAAATGTGATACACTGATAAAAATATCTGAATAGGAGTGAGAAGAATGGCAGATTCCCGCAAGCGGCTTGAGGATGCCACCTTTCAGTGGTTCGATGACGATATTTCTGACAACGAATATACAGAGTTTGCCAACAAATATTTAAAAAGCCGAAATTATCGATTATATAAGTATCAAAATCCTTTTGCGTCTTTAAAGTCTCTCGACAGATTTCGGGACCAGTTAAAAACAAACAAACTGTCACTGTGTGCTCCCTCCACCTTTAATGATCCCTTTGATGGGCAGTTTACTGTCCCTGATTGGGCGGATTCCAGAACGCCCGATTGGATACGTGAGACAACGGATGAAATTTGGAGAATTGGATGCCTAACAGAGCACAATGACAGCCTATTGATGTGGGCACATTATGGAGCGTCATACCGCGGCGTATGCATTGAGTATGACTTTTCAAATTTTTCAGCACCGGAAAAAGACTGTATCTTTGCACCCGTAATGTATCGCGATTCACGTCCCGAAGTACCCGAAAGCGTAATAACAAAATCATATAAAGGCCACGCCATACCTACCGAAGATCAGAATCAGCTTTCTAAGGGACTTTTTACAAAAAGCCCTGACTGGAAGTACGAATACGAATGGCGCATTGTGAAATACTGTTCCAAAGACAAACGAATTTCTAAATATCTTCCATTTGAAATGCCGCCTATACGGAAAATTTACTTAGGCGCTGAATGGCGGACGCCTTACATTGACTCTGATTGGATTTATCAAACCCTATGCGAAATCTGTGAGCCAAGAGGAATTGACATTATAGAGACACATCTCAATGCCAAATCTTACACAGTCGACATTTTATAAGTGCACAATCCATTTAGTTTTCCTTATCACAGTGTATATCCTTATACAAAACGAGACCTTTCCAATATAACATCTATATAAAAAAGGCGGTGAAACTCTTGACTCGTGAATTCAATATGTGCTCAGGAACTTGTAAATATAAAGATATCAACTTCACCTTTATATTTAATGGAGAAGAACTTCAGCTGGTTCCTCCTCCTGATAAAAGAGAAACTATTCTAACAGAATGGCTATTAACAGCTACTGCTCCCGGCGCTTACACAGTCAGAACCTCTTTGACTATGGACGAGCCATACCTAATTGGCACCTGCAACGAAACCGACTCCACTTTTATATTTATAACCAGGCGGGGTGGACATATTGGAAGTCAAAATTTTGTTCTATTTGTCCCTCTCATTGCCTATATTGAGTGCAGATATAACTCGGTCAGTATCGCCAGAATGTCCTTTACGAGTCCTGTAATCAATTGTATTCATCCTGTCACCAAAGGCTTTGGCTGTACCTTAGACAGAAAAGACTTTACGGAGCGGGGAATATTTACAGTTACAACGCAAAGTTTCAACGAAACCACAACTGTGCCTCAATCTTTTATGGTTGACGACAGACCTGTGTCTGTCAATTTTAGTATTTTCAGCCAACTAAATATAAAATTAGATGAGCCTCCTTTGATCCTTGAATCGGCCATGAATTTTGAATTTGAGCCCACAAATGATTACCACTTCATTTTCAGATTGTGGTCCGTTGCAAAACAATTCCTACAGTATCTTTGCTATAGAAAAAACATTTATCTTCCTGAAGTCGCGTTATATACATCTACAGATAAGGGCGGATACGAGAAATTTGCAACAATGCACGTGCTTAATGAGGACGGCGATGATGAACCATCTACATTAAAATCTGGTCGCTATATTAAGCAAATTCTCCTTGTTGGAGCCGAGGGAAAAATTCTATCAGATATTGCCAGTGGCTCGCTTTATCTTCGGCATCTACCACAGACCTATCGAAGCGGCCGGACTATTGATGCGGCCCGATTTATTATGATCACCGCAGCATTTGAATGGGAGTACAGGCGTAATTTCCCTGAGGGAGTACCAAAAACGGAATCGCAGCTAAATGCAGAAACGGCTGTGGCTCATGAAATCGAGGAAAGCATCAACAATAGTAAAGGCAAAAAGCGAAAAATTTATAAGTTTCTTAGTCGGTTAGTAAGATCAAATAGCCTTGAATCTGAGATTGTTCACATTGGTAAAGTAATTGATGATATCATTGGTGTTTTTGGAAAAAATCTGTACCGTTTAAATGAGGAAGAGTTGAGCTATTCCGAAATGGGAAAGCGACTTTCTTTCCAAAGAAATCACTACGCCCATGGTGATTTAGACCAGGAATTTATTGGCCTTTCTCTTCTGGACCTAATGTACATGGAATATATCATTTACGCCATTCAACTGAACCATTATGGTATAGATGCGAAGCATATCCGTTGTGCCATAAACGATTTATTTCACTTGAATTATGCTTTGCCTTCGTAATTTTTCTTCAATTCAACATCTTCTTTTCTTTATATCCACCAACAAATTGAATTTCAATCTCATTTCTTGATTTCACTTTAATTGATTCCACAATCCTCGCCGTCAGCGTATCATCGTATTCCTTGATCTGCAAGTCTTTCTCTGCTATCCGCAGCTGCGGGGGTGTTTGTTTCTTTTTTTCAGCGCTTTCTGCAATAGTCCTTTTCAGCGCCTTGATTTTCTCATTTGTCTGCTTCAGCTTATTATCTAAAAATGGTGTCTGCTCATCCAAGTCCAGTGACAGTTCCAGCAGGCGGTCGACCTCCTGCTGTGCCTGTTCCAGCTGTGTTTGCAGGGATGTACTTGAGTTTTCGTCTCGTTCGATTTGTTGTAAAATACCATTAAGCTGTGCTGAAACTTCGGCGGTAAAATTGTCGGCCAGTTCTTGAATGGCTTTCAAAATTGCTTCATGCAGTTCTTCTTCCGGGATAGATGGTGAATGCTTGCAAAATTTCGTACCATAGGCCGCCCGGCTTGCACACCGCCAAACCACCTCTTTGCGGCCGTGAATATCCCAGGTGACTCGTTTATAGTTGCTGCCGCATTCGCCGCAAACCAGCCGCCCTGATAATGCATACTTGCTGTTGTATCGTCCTTTTCTCTTTTTTCGTATGTTGGCAGGGTCCTTACTTTGGCGTTTGGCGATTTCCGCTTGCACTTCACGGAACATTTGCTTAGTTACAATTCCCTCGTGATGATTTTCTATGTAATATTGCGGAAGCTGGCCAGTATTTTTCTTTTGAGTCCCTGTCAGTACGCCCTCGGTAAATGTCTTTTGAAGCAGCACATCACCGCAATATTTTTCATTTTGAAGGATTCGCAGAATCGCCTGGGATGACCATGTGGCCTTTCCACGCACAGTAACAGCTCCGATAGCCTCCAACTTTTTCTTGATATTTTGCAGGCTGTCACCTTGTAGGTAGCTGTTATAAATCAGCCGGATCACTTCTGCCTGCTCTTGGATAATTTCCGGCTTTCCATCTGCACCTTTTCGGTAGCCAAGCATCTGGCCATAGGGGAAAGGAAACTTCCCCTGTTTGAACCCCATGCGCTTGCCGCGGGCTACATTCTGGGAGATAGACTCGCTCTCTGCCTGCGCAAATGCACTCAACACTGTCAAAATCATTTCTGAATTCATCGTGCTGGTGTTGATATTTTCTTTTTCAAAAATCACCGTGATGCCAAGCTGTTTTAACATTCGGACATACTGGATACTATCCAGCGTGTTGCGGGCAAAGCGGGAGATAGACTTTGTAAGGATCAAATCGATTTTCCGCTTCTTGCAATCCTGAATCATCCGGTTAAAATCATTGCGTTTCTGGGTATGCACGCCGGATATGCCGTCATCTGCATAAATGCCTGCCATCGTCCATTCCGGGTTGGATTCGATTTTATCGGTATAGAACAACTTCTGGATCTCAAAACTACCTTGCTGTTCTTCTTCCTCTGTGCTGACACGGCAATAGGCGGCAACGCGCAGCTTCCGCTTATTTTGTAAAGCAGCACCCTTTGCTTGATAGGTCGCAGGAATTTCGATAATCTTTACGTCACTCATGGATCGCTCCCTTATAGTACCTCGTTGCGGTCGTGCTTAGGATTCGGCGCTTTCGGCTTTTCGGAGATTTCTGTTTCGACATACTCGGAAACAACCTTGAGGGCGGCCTCATAACTCAGGCAATCCATAACGCGGCCCCGCATTTCTTTCGCCTTATCGGCCTGCCCGCTGTCGCTCAGCAATCGGGATGCGCGGCCCATGATGGCGAAGATATTGCCATCCTGACCGGCCAGCTGCATTTTGGGGCGGCTTGGCGCTTTTTCAGGCTCCGACATATCCCGTTTCAGTTCAAAACCGGTGGGCTGCCAGAAATGAACGCACAGGTTGCCATCGCCAACGTCGACCTCGCGCTGCTCGAAGCCCTCGCCCCAGCCATCGCTGTACTGGCCGGAAATGTAGTCGCAGAGTTTGGACTGTTCCTCGGCGGTCAGCTCGGCATTCGTGTCCACGCAAAGGGAGCCGACCAGTTCGCCGTTCACCTCATCCACGCCGGGCACAGCGCGGACGACCTTGCTGCGGAGAGAATCATCCTCGTGGTAATACTGCATCAGGTCGCCGTTGAAATCCTTCACATCCTCTTGAATGGCTTTGCGAATAATGTCCCGGTAGCCGGTCAGTTCCTCGCCGGTGTAAGGGATGCCCTCGGATTCCTTGTAGCTGCTGCCAAGGTCTGTGGGATCAGTCGGGAAAAAATCTGCGGTCAAAGTAGAATAAAATTTAATCTGCATATACTTCACCTCGTTTTCCACCGCACAGGTCATGGTCGATCTGCGCGGCATAGTAGTTTTCAATCGTCATCGGCGCATTGTAAAGCGCCGCCAATAAGTATTGCTTGATGTTTCGGATGCGGGGTGGGTTGTCTTTCAGGCAATCCAGAACATACTGGATGTGTGGAGCCTCAAGTCTCAAAAGCCTTGCCCGTACTACATCGGCAGACATATCCTCGCCGGAGATGCGCATTGTGGTACGGCTGGAACAAATAGTATCCACCATCAATTCCACCAACTCATCCAATCGCATCGTATCCATCGGATTGTTTTGTGCCAGAATGCTGTACTCGATATTTTCCAGCAGCCGGGCACGGCACTGCGCCCGCTGATCCGCTGCGCTGATTTGATTCGATACGTTATTGTTCTTTTCGTTATTGCTTTCTTTAGTATTTAATTGTGCGGGATTTTCCTGTGCAGGTTTTGCCGTATCCGGCTTTGCCTGTACAGGCTTTTCCCGTTCAGGTTTTTTCGGTGCAGGCGCGTCCTGGACTGGCTTTTCAGGTCCAGGCTCCTGGGGCTGCTCAAACACCGTGTACTCCATTCCACGCACCTTGCCGCTTGCATCGCGGACGCGGCGGCGGACGATATACCCGGCAGCTTCCAGTTCCCGCACCGTGGCACAGATGCCGTCCACGCCCTCTTTGCAGATGGACGCCAGCCCGCGGGTGGTGTAATCCCAGCTGTCCGGCAGAGACAGCATCAAAGATAAAAGGCCCTTCGCCTTAAGCGACAGGGCCTTGTTGTTTAAGTGATGATTGGACATGATCGTGTAATTGCCCGTCTTTTGGATACGAAACACAGCCATTGCGGCACCTCCTATGTGCCCCACGAGGGGGCGAACGATTTTTTGATTTCATAGTGATTTCTTTCTATCGGCAAGCGCCGCGTTCCGCGGCGATCCTTGCCATCAGTTTGTTTTTTGCCATATCTGCATAATCTCCATTCACGATTTCCGGCGGCAGGTCCAGCACCTTGTAGCGCTCGGTGTACACTTTCTGGATGCACTGGCTGGCCATGCGGCCGCGGGAGTCGTTGTCCAGCCGCAGCTCTATGGTCGTCACTTCCGGGTGGCGGCGTAGGAACTCCTGCAACGCCAGCGGTTCTTTCTCGGTGGCGGAAATACCGCCCAGAGACAGTCGGTACTTGTCCGCTTTTCCACCACACAGCGTCATTTCTGCCATGGCATCTATGGCGGCTTCAAACACCGCTACGGTGCGGCTTTCTCCAGCCGGTGGGATACAGAACCCGCAGCGTTTGTCGCTGCCTTCCTGCTCGATTTTGAACGTCTTGCCGTAATCGTAGACACCGCGCATGGCGGCATACTGCGGTACGCCCTGTTCATCCAGCCCCAGGAACACACAGTTGTGGTAGCCTGCGCTCTCGTACAGGATCTTCTGCTCGATACAATACTGGATGACCGGCAGCGAAACTCCGCGCCCCAATAGATATCGGGTAACGCGGTTATTGTCCGCTGCCCTAGGTGGCAGTTTGAACGGCAGGCGTTTCTTTTCGATTTGCTCATGCTCCACAGGAACGTAGGTTGGGCTTTCTCCGCACAGCATCTGCACGGCTTCTACGAAGCTGACATTCTCAACGTAGATAAGATAATTCAGTGCTGACCTTCCACCGATATTGTGGCTTTTCCAGTGCCAAACACTGGACTCACCGTTGATTTTGAAGCTGTCGTGCGCTACCAACTGGTACTCGCCGCGGGCACTGCTTTTCTCCAGTGCGCCGGGGCGGTAACGGCGCAAAAACTCAATGGCCGTCATCCGTTTGGCGGCCGCGATCTGTTCTTTGGTGACTTTCCGCAATTACTCGATGCAGGCCGTGAACTCGCTCATCGACTCGATGGTCTCCCACGGGAACGCATCGCGGCCGAAGTGCCCGCCGGTGGCCGTGCGGGCGTAAATAGGATTCAGCAGGTTCAGCTGTTTGATGATGCCCGCAGGGGTCAGGTCAAAGGACATCCGCACCGCCATGGCAAGACAATCATCTTCGCACACTTTGCAGGTGCCAAAGGTGTCCACCGACACCATGACCGGCTCGGCCTGGCCGATGGCATACGCCAGCGTGACCTGGCAGCGCTGGGCGATGTGGGCTGCCACAAGGTTTTTGGCGATAAAACGCGCAATGTAGGCACCGCTGCGGTCAACCTTACTGGGGTCCTTGCCGCTGAACGCACCGCCGCCGTGGGGCACAAAGGGGCCGTAGGTGTCCACCATCAGCTTGCGCCCGGTCAGGCCGGTGTCGGCATCCGGGCCGCCCTGGATAAAGCGGCCGCTGGGGTTCAGCAGAAGCTCCACATTGTCCGCGGGCATGCCCTTGAACGCCAGCGGGAACAGCTTTTCTCGCAGCACGTCCCGCAGATTTTCCAGGCAGGTTTCGGGGCTGTGCTGCACGGACACGACCACCTTGGTGATGCGCACGGGAATGTCGCCCGCGTATTCCATGGTGACCTGGACTTTGCCGTCCGGGCCGATGTCGGGGAAAGTGTCCATCATGCGCAAGACCTCCAGCAGTGCGGCAAGGTGTTGGGCAGCGACTACCGCCATGGGCATGTATTCGGGCGTTTCATCGCAGGCATAGCCCACCATGACGCCCTGATCTCCTGCACCGAGGGTGTCGTCGTCCTCATCTTTTTCCAGTTCCGGCTCGACCGCCCGAGCAATGTCGGGACTTTGCTCGTGGATGTAGCTGTCAATCTGGTATTCCTTGGGGTCATAACCGACTTCCCGCAGCGTGTCGCGGGCAATGTTGAATACATCCGGCATGGCGGTGGTGGTGATCTCGCCCGCCACGATGATGTGCCCGCGGGTTGCCATGACCTCGCAGGCCACGCGGCTGGCAGAATCGTATTTCAGGCATTCATCCAAAACGGTGTCAGCGATGAGGTCGCACAGCTTGTCCGGGTGGCCGCGCAGGACAGCTTCGGCGGTGTAAAAGCGCGGAGTTATATCTCTGGTTTCAGGGTCAAATGCAGTTTTCATGGTCTTTTTTCTCCTTGGTTTGGTTATTTTGGGGGTCGAACTTATCAAGCGTCTTTTCCATCATGGCATCGTATTCTTCCGGGGTGACATGGTCTACGCAGAGGGTGTTGCCAAGCAGGAAGAATACCTGCGGGTCATGGTAAAGTTCCTCGTAGTGCTTGATCTGCTGGGGCGTAAGGTCGGCAAAATCCTCGTGGCTCAGGCCGCAGATGAAGAATGTGCCGTGGATAACATCGTAGTCACCCAGCATGCGGTTCAGCGGCAGACCCAGGGCGATGCCGTCATCGTTGCAGACGATGCAAGCCCGGTCGCGCCAAGGGTAGACGGCTTCGATCGTGCCGCCTACAATTTTTTGCTCGGCCCGTAAGGTGTGTTCTATATCGGCTTCGCGGGGATATTTACCCGGCTCAACGATTAGCACTTTCATTCGCTGGTCTCCTCGTCGTGTGCATCTTCCTGTGCATCCTCATCCAAATCGACAAGGATACCGGGTTTGCGGCGCTTGACCATAACAAAAACAATACCGGTTGCGGAGGCCAGTGCCGTGATGACGATTGCCAACAGCGGAAAACCGTCCTGTGTTTTGGGGATCGTGGGTGTGGGCGCAGGTGTGGACACCGGAGTCGGCTGCGGCGTAGGTTTGGGCGTTTCCGGGGTAGGAATCGGTGTGGAACCGGGTGTCGGGGTTGGCGTGGGTGTGGGAGTCGGTTTGGCCTTGTCAATCATCGTGATAAAGCGTTTATCTGCACGGGTCCATTCGTTGTCGGATTTTTCGCGTACATACAACAAAATACCATCGTTTTCAGACACAACCTTGAACTGCACCGCGCTGGCAATCTCAAAACCATCCGGGGCGGCATCTTCGGTCAGGGTGTAGACATTTTCGGTTTCTTCATCTGACAATTTAATAGTCTCGTCAGAAATCGGAACGCGGTGGGTTTTGTAATCCGTCACCCAGGTATCAACGACCGTGCCATCTTCGGCCCGGATAGTCAATGTAGCACCGGGCAGCAGCTTGCCGCTGACATCGGTTTTGTCGATGTCCAGTGCCGGGGCATCCTGCATGACTACGGTGGCATTGTCCTGCTTCTCCCAGGTGTCGCCGAATTTCACGAGCACGTCATTGCTCTGCTCGCTGCCGGTCTGCACCAGTTTAAAGGTAATGCTTTCGGCTTCGGCATAGGTGTCCGGGGCGCGGCGCTCGGTCAGGGTGTACTCCTTTTCGAGTTCCAGCCCGCGCACGGTGTGAGGCGTTTTAGCGGAAGTCCAGCCTGCTACCACATTGCCCTCGGCATCCGTGATTTCCAGCTGGGCACCGGGCAGTTCCTTGCCGTTGGTGATGTCCTGCTTGGAAATATCTACTGTAGTTCGCAAATTCGTGGCAGTTCCGGCAACGACTTGCCAGGCAACTTGCTGTCCCTCGTAGGTGAAAGTAACTTCAATCGGCGTATCGTCCAGCAAATATCCGGCCGGGGCCGTGATCTCTACGATCTGGTAGCGACCGCTGTTCTCGCGGCTGGTGCTTCGCGGGCCTGCCGGGTCAAGGTAGTATTCGCCGCGGATGGGCACATCCACATCAAACCAGGTGAATCCGTTTTCATCTGTGGAACTGCTGGTGGCCAGTTTGCTCCCAGCATCCACCAGTTTCGTGCCGTCTGCCGCGTAGATGTCATCTACCGTGTACAGTTCATACACTGCACCCGGCAGATAAACAAGCGCTTCACGGTCTTTTTTGTAAACACCAACGCCAATCTTGCCAACCTTGTCGCCGGGCTTTTCGGGCACAGGCAGTACACGGGCGTTCTCGAACACAAGGATCTGCCCGTCCTTATGGGCATCCGAGGCATCCTTGAAGTTGACGATACTGTAGGAACATTCCTTGTCGCCGTCCTGCTTATGGCTGACGATGCTTTTTGCCAGCACAATGTCATTTTTCTGGTTATCCCAGCCGAATTCTACCGTGTAGCTCTGCTGGGTCAGCACAAAGCCATACGGGGCCTGAACCTCGGTAATGGTGTACTTGCCCAGAGGCAGGGTCACCGTGGCTTCGCCTTTGGTGCCGTCATGGCTGACCGTCAGGAAATCGTAGGTTGCTTGGGTTCTGCTGGGGCTGAATTTCACCTCATCCACCTGACCATCTTCGCCGGTGGTGACGGTTGCCACAAGGTCGCCGTCCTTGTACCAGTAAGTTCCCTGACGGTCGGGCGTGGCAACATCGCCGTCTGCGTGGATCTCGTACACCGCACCCGCAAGGGTGTCCTGGGTGTAGATGAACTGGCCGTTCTGGTAGTCGGTCAGGACATTGCCCAGTTTTCGGATCGTGAGCTGGCCCAAGGTTTCGCGGTTGAAATACTTTTCTTCCACGATGTACTCGTCCATGTCATCCGTGGCGTTGCCGACCACTTGCCAGACACGATCGCTCTTGATCTCAAACTCCACCGAATAGGCTGGATCGTTATAGTAGCCCTCCGGCCCCTGCAATTCCTCGATGAGATAGCGGCCCAGGGGCAGCTTTTCGGGCGTTTTCATAAGGCCGTCTGCGTCCGTGTAGAACACATCCGTTTTCTTGGTGGCGCTGCCGCTGGCGGGGTCGATCATGGAAATGCGGGTCTTGCTGCCGTTCTCGTCCAGCTTGTACAGCGCAAAGGCCGTGTTGGCGATTTTTACCGCTTTGCCGGTTTCGAGGTCGGTTTTAATGAGCTGCAAATAACCTTCCAGTTCCTCATCCAGCACGTTAAAGGTCATGTAGTTGTTAGTTGGCGTGGTGACACTGCCTGCGGGGACAGTAAAGCGGCTTTGCGGATTGCTGGCATCCACCGTTACGATGAACGGGTCGCACTGAAACACATCCTTAGGGATGCTGGTCTCGACCACGAGGTACTGACCATAGGGCAGGCCCTCCACGCGGAAGATGCCCTCATCGTTGGTGAAGATTTCTCCCAGCCTGTATTCTGCAGCCTGATCCGTGGGGACCCAGCCGTTGCCTTTTCCGTTGGCATAGTCGCCGTCTGCGGTCAAGGTCTTGTTGTAAGCAATGACCGTGTCAGTGTCGCTCTCGAACATATTGGCGATGGCTTGGCCCTCGCGGGTGAAATCGTACTTGAGGGTGGCGTTATCGTAGTTGTCCTTGCGGTAGGCATCCAGGATGCTGGCGACATCGTAGCTGCCATCCGGGTTCTGTTTGAACTGGGCCGCTTTGCTCAACTTGGAGATGCGGTAGACCGTAAAGCCCGCGCCTTCCAGCTTCAGCGCCGGGGCAGGCTGGCCGGTAGTGGAGACCAACTTGTTCAGGGAAAAGCCGGATTTCAGCACTTCGTCCTGGCTTTCCTGTTCGGCCTGGATGTAATAGCTGGATTCGTCTGCATAGGTCAGCGTTTTATAATGGTTCACCTCATCGCAAAGGTAGCCTTTGGCGTAAGAAAGGTAGTAACCATCCCAGGCTTTACTGCCGTCCGGGCGGCGGCTTTCCGCTACAGCCGAATACTGATTTTTATAAATGTAGTCGCTGTATTCGCCGTCTTTGGTAGCAAGATTGGCATACTGGCCGGTGCGCTCCAGCTTTTTATTAAGGAGCGGATATTTGCCAGTGATGTACAGCTTTCCGTTGCCATCGATGGGCAGCACCAGCCCGGTAGCGCGTTCGACCAGGTAGTAGCGGCCCATGTAAAGGTTGGCAAAAGCGAGTTTGCCGTCCTTGATCTGGGCAGAAGCGACCAGCCGGTCTTTTTGGAGGATGGGCAGGTAATCTGTATCCCAACCGCCGTTGGTAAGGACAGTGGTGTGCCAGATGGGTTTGCCATTGGCATCCGCAATCTTGCTGTAGTCCACGATGCCGGAGACACCGTCCGGGTGCTCAATGGTTTCAGCGGCATACAGGTCATACACGGCACCTTCGAGCGTAGAGTTGCCATTGCTGCCCGCAGCCAGGTACCGAGCAGCATCCAAATCGACCTTATCCAGCACAATGCTGCCAAGGACACGGTCATTCTGGAACTCGTCGGAATTGGCGTGCATGGTGTAGGAATCTTCATTATTTGCGATGCCGGTGGGGTCAGTAACATAGGTTTTGTCTGCGATGCGGTTGCCAAAGGTAATGCTGACGATGCCCTCGCCGGTGTCGATGAGGGTGCCGCCGACATCGGCCGTGCCAATGTCAGCGTTATAATCGGCGTTGCCCAACTGAATAGTTTTTCCGTCTAATGCCTTGGTGATTTCAAGGGAATAGGCCCGCTTAGCAAGAACAGAACCGGCTGTGCCGGGATTAGTTGCATCCGTCCAATCGCCGTAATACCCGTTGGGTGCACGGAGCTCGACAATGACAAATCGGCCCTCGTTGCGCTGGGTAAAGTACACATTGTCGGAGCCGTTCGCATAGTCACTGTGATTGATGACCTTATAGGTGCCATCCGCCTGCCGCTCGACTTTGTACTGGTTATACCCACCCGTGGGGATATACCGTTGCAGAACAGTGTCCCATTCGAAAATGGAAAATTCCGCGTCCCCTCGAATCCGCTGTTTGGTCTCGCTGTCGATCTTGTCGATGGTGATTTTCACTGACCACTCGTCATTTTCCATCTTGTAATCGTTGGAACTGTTGGCGGGAACTGTGATGGTCTGGTGGCTGCCCAGCGCACCGGGCGTGGTGTCAAAGCCATGCGGGATGGTGATCTCGTCATACGAGAACGTGATATTGGCAAGTTGGGAACGGGCAGCATTGATGGCGTTATTGACCATGTTCTGTGCTTCGTTTTTCAGCTGGTTGATGGCCGCATTCTTGGCGGCTTCTGCGGCAGCGTTGGCTTCGGCCTGGCTGGTATACGGACCTTCCTGACCGCTGAGCGAGGTGGTGCTCGTCTTAGTGACCTCGTAGTGGATGGTCCATTTGGCCGAGCCGTCACCGCCGGTCAGGTGGTAGTTATCGTCCTGAGTGTGGTCGCTGGTGGTGATGGTCTGCGCCCCGGCAGGACTCATCTGCCAGCTGCCACCGTCTACGCTGCCGCTGGTCTGGCTGGGTGTTACCGTGATGACCGCGCCGTCCACCTTTTCCTTGGTCTCCAACTGGTACTTGTCGGTGTTCACGGTGTAGGACAGATCCAGGCTGCCGCTGGCTGTCTGGGGCGGGGCGCTCCACTGGGCCGAGAAATACTCCGGCTCCGGGGCATCCGGGATGTCGGGGCCTTCCACCTCGCCGGTGATTTCCTCGCCGACCAACGCGATGACCTGCCACGCATAGCCTGCGGGCGGGTTATAGATGTAGGTGTAGTAGCCGTTGTTGGCAGCCTGTGTGGAAACACCGCTGGCGATTTCTTCGGCGGCTGCAACGTAGGTCTTTGCAGCATAGCTGTCGGGGTACGGTTAATTTGCTCATAGGAACGCCCCTTTCTTTGCTCGCAAGGCAATCATATCACAAAGGCTGGGGCAAAGCTATCCGCAAGAACCAACGATAATACATCTGATTTTCTCGTAAAAGCAGCCGGAACCAACAAAATCTTACTGCATGGGAATCACCCCCTTAAAGTGACGATAGGAAGTCTAACGCGGCAGGCGGAACAGGTTCAGCGGGCCGCTCGCGTGGAACAGCTGCAAGGTCAAGCTGTCGGAGTTCCTCTTGCAGGGCCTTGCGGATGATCTTTTCCAGCCTGTCATCCTGTTCGGTGGCAAGGATGGCCTGCACAAGAAATGCTTTGCGCTGGCCGGATGGGATTTGCTCCAATATGTCCCACGCCTGCCGCTGCTGCGGGTCATTCGGGTTGGGGCGGAAAACATACTGGGGCTGTTTCACGCCTCGCTCTGACGGCGCGACACGGCGGCCAACGCGCGCTCGAACCCGACCGCGTTCACCTTGTCGTCCAGCAGGAAAATCGTCTTACAAAGGCCGTCTTTGGGGCTGAGGTGGCGGCTCACTACGGATGCCCCGCCGCCCAGCAGCACGGCGGGGATTGCATGGAGGTCGAAGCCAGCTTCCATTGTGGCGGACAGCAGATGCTCCGTGTATTTGCGGCCCTGCTGGTTCACGATACCTCGCACCGTCTCTCTGACTGTGCAGGGCTGGCCCGCCAGCATATTCTCGATTTGAGCATCCGTAAGGGACAGTCCGGTTTCGCGGCGCACCTGTTCCCGGATATCATCCACGCAGCGGATCATGCCAAGTTCCAGGCTGTGGGCGGTATCGGCTACCGGAATGGCATTGTCAATGCGCATGAGATCCACCGTCCAGCCACCGAGGTCCATAAGGAGCATGGACGGCTCGTCCTGCAATAGCCCGGTTTCGGTCATAAGGGCGCCATAGCCTTGGGGAAAGATGGCGACTTCCTCAATAGTGATGCTGTACTCCACGCCCTCGAAACGGAAGTTCACAGGCTGGTTGTTTCGCAGCAAGTAATTCCGGAACTTGGGCTTGTCGCGCCCGAAGCTGGTCAGTGGCAAGCCCGCCGCAATCCGCACCGAACATTCGGGCGGCAGACCACGTTGCTGAATCTCCTTTGCAATGGCCGCCAACGTCAGCAGGTAATAGTTGTCGTTCACGGTTTTGTCGCGCTGGATAGGCTGCCGCCCGGTGCCGCAAACAAAAAAGCACCCGGCAAGTTCCAAAAGACCTTGCCGGGTGTAGGGTTCGTGTTCTCCGTAGCTTGTAAGCCCTGCCGGGAACGAGCAGTGTGCTGTTTTGATGGCGTAGTAGCCGTGATCGATACCGATAATAATGCTCATTTGATAACCTCGCTTCCTTATTATATATAGGTAGAAAATGGAAAAATTGAAAACAAACTGAAAACTGTCGGAAAAGCCAAAAAATCCCCGCAACCAATGGGAAATTGGCTGCGGGGAAATTGAAAACATTCTGAAAACAGTAGAAAAATCGAAAATTTTCTTGAAAAAAGTTGGAAATCTGACAATAGGGAAGAGATCAAGCGGCCAAAACCCGCAAACAAAAAAGCCCAACCGCCCGAAAACGGTTGGACAACACTGTAAAACGCGCTTTGAAAATTGGCTGACAGGAGCGCCGATTTTTAGCGACACAGCAAAGAAAAAAGGCTGTGACAACATTTTTGTCACAGCCTTTTGGTGGGAGCTGGTGGATTCGAACCACCGAAGCATTAAGCAGCAGATTTACA
>ERZ1026874.542-NODE-542-length-23268-cov-18.583078_pt1 | contig 23268 bp, 18 predicted proteins | sample MGYA00380167_ERZ1026874 | MGnify/ENA primary metagenome ERZ1026874 (study PRJEB33269, sample SAMEA4719803) | human gut metagenome | biome: human-associated habitat; feature: organic feature; material: feces | place: Cameroon | collected 2013-10 ...
CTTATTCGTGAGTGCATTTTTAAGTTTAGTTCATTTTTCTGATTAATCAAATTTACAATCAAAGATTAATGGTCGATTAATCACCAAGGTTTTCGATCGAATATTCTTGTATCTGAACTCAAATGACTTTGATCTTAGGTAGGTGTTTTAGTTCTTGTCTCTAAAATCACAACGAATGAAGGTAGATCAGTAAGCTCTACCTTCAACACATCAAACAATTTTCATAAGACACTTTCTATGTCTTAAGCTCTGATTGCTTTTACTTTCTAAGACTCAGTGTCATCGCCTAGCATTACTGACAGACCACTTTCTCTGTGAACTCGTTTAACAACACATTCTTTGAATAGCTCTTTATCGGTAATGATTGATACCTTACCACCTACGGTTATTGGTTTATTATCTTTATCGAATTTATCTTTAGACTTTGCTCTGGTAAGACCAGTGTAGATCAGCTCTTTAGTTAATACAGGATTATAGGTTGCACATAAAACCATACATACGTATGAGTACTCACTTCCCTGTGATTTGTGAATAGTCATAGCAAAGCCTGACTCATAGTCTCCTAGTCTTTCAGGACTTATCACACGTATAGAGCCATACAACTTATCCTGTTTTAGAGAACCATCCTTTGGCGGGAAGAACACTTTTAAACGATTTTCAGCTTTGTCCTCTTCTGTTGAAAATGCAACAAAACCAACATCACCGTTATCTACATTCAAAAATGAATCATTCTTTGTTATAAGAATTACCTTTCCAGGATAGAAATCCTCAGGATCATATCTGAAATTCAATTTTGATTTTTTCAAAAAAGATTGAACATCAGAATTTACTTTTTTGTTGATCTCAATAGTGCCTAATGGCCCATTTCTATTAGCACAGAGAATTCTGTAATGATTTAAACGCTCAAATGCTATTTTTGCCTCATCCTCATTTCTGACAATGAAATTCAATTCGCTCAAATATGAGAGAAACTCTTCTTTAGCACTAAAGAATTTTTGACTCTCTATCGAGATCCTAGATGACATTCCTCGAAGACCAGCTCTTGATCTGTCTTCAATAAAGATGGAACAAACCTCAGCATCTTTATCGAAAAGATCTGTACTCCCCTTATTCTCTGTAATTAAGTTCGCGTCCTTGTACCAATGATCTACTTCATTTTTGTTGTCTTCAGTAATCTGATTTACTTTTGTCGCCAATATTCCTAACTTCGAAGTGGACTTGAAACGATGGGACTCTACTAACATCGACACATTTTCTGAGATATTGTAACCAATTCCATTTTTCTGCATTAGAGAATCTTCTGAATAAGAAGTTATCTCAGATAAAAGCTTTAATTTTGCTTTTGAAATAGGATTTTTCTTATTTAACACAGAACAGAGATCTGAAAAGACAGTACCTGGTTCTACAGAGAACAGCTGATCTTTATCACCTAAGAGGATGACTTTGGTATTAGGTCCAATTGCTTTAATCAACTTTGCAAACAGACCTAAAGAGATCATAGAAACTTCATCTACAACCAAAATATCACAAGGTAAAGGGTTACTCTCGTTGTATAAGGGCTTCTCTTTATGAGGAATAACCTTGATGCACTTATGAACAGTAGTTGCAGTTTTGGGGATCATGTCTAGAAGTTTTTGTGGATCTTGAACATGATTATCATCGCAGAGCAACTTAAAGGTCTTTAAAAAGTCACTTCCTGTTTGTAACTGCCCTTCAATAGACTCGACCATTCTAGTTGCAGCCTTTCCTGTAGGAGCACACAACAAGATCTGCTTATGCTCATCAGGATCTTTTGCAAGCAACAACATCAGAAGTTTTAACACAGTGGTAGTCTTACCAGTACCAGGACCACCACAAATTACAGAAAAGTCTGATAGATAAGAGGAGGCAGCTGCAACTTTCTGCCAATTTACTTTTGTATTACTACTTTCTGTTTTTGTTGAAGATTTATCATCAAAAAGAATATTCAGAGCATTTTTTAAATATTCTATTTCACTTTGACAATATTCAGATTTATTGTGACTCTTTTCTTTTACAAATGTTGAAGCGCAATACTCGTAAACATAGAAACTTCTAAAGTAAATTCGCTCTTGATCTGTGTTTGGTGCATAAATAAACAAAGGAGCTTTGTCATCCAATTTATCACTTACAATCGAATTTTTAACCTTTAACAGACATTCTTTACTTGAGGCCACAATGCGTTGTACAAAATCTTGAATTTTCTGCTCAAGATCTTTTACAAGTTCTGCTGAAAATTCATCATTTTCATATAAATTTGAGCAAATTTTGTCAAAAATTAGATTTTTTAAGCAATTTTCATCAATTTTTACACAAATATCACCATCTTCTAATTTTAAAGACAGTGCCATCAACCAGAAAATGTGATCTTTAGTAAAAAGCTCTTTATAGGTCTTTAAATACTGCTCTGATAAAGCAATAACAATTGGCTTTACAAAAGGGAAAGTCCTACACTCTTTGATAAAAACCTCAACATCAATAGAAGCATCTTCATAAGAAGAGATAAAACTATCAAGATAATCTTCAGTTATGATCTTTTTCATACTTTCCTCTACTCATGATTGTTGTCTTCAATACCATCAAACAAATCACTTAAACGTTTGATTAGTTCTTCGGATGGTCTTACATAGAACTGGCCTGGACTTACCGTATTATTACTATTCATACCTCTTAAATACAGATACATCACGCCTCCGAAGTCTTTTTCATATAAAAAATCATGCAGAGTACACTTTAAAAATCTGTACAAAGCAAGAGAGTAGAATAAGATCTGCACATCATAGCGGGCTTCAAAAATCGACTTTAAGATACTATCTTGAGTATAATCACCAAAGCTATCTCCTAAGTAATTTGACTTGTAGTCAATCATGAAGAACTTATCACCTTGTTTAGTTGTAAATTTAGCAACTAAATCCAAGCTTCCTTTCATAAAGCCTTTAAAGTTACTTTTCTTAAGATCAGGCAAATCAGGTATATGACTTAAGTTGTTATCTTTTACAACCTTTGCATAAAATTCATGACAAAGTTTATTTAAGACTTTTACTTTAAAGTCTTTACAAGGCAGGTAATAATCAAGCTCCCTTGCGCAATTGTCAGGAGTTAAGTCTGATAGTTTTAAATGATCGTTTTTGCTACTCTCAGGTAAGAGATTTGCATTTAGAATGTTATTTAACCAAGAGGCCAAAGCACAAATCTTTTCATTACCTTGATTTGAGATTAAATGGTAATAATCGTATTTAAGCTGTGAGTTAACAAATTGATATATAGAATCCTGATCTTCTTTGTTCACATCATTTCTTGATAAAACTATTTCTAAAAGCTTATGTAAGAAAGAACCTGCTGCACTTCCTCTTGAGAAGGTAAAGTTAATAAGATTGCGCTCTTCATTAGAGATATCTTCCTCAAGATCATTTGCATCAGGTTCAATTTCTTTTTCATCAATGTCTGATGCAAACATGTCATTATGAGCACCACTAGTAATTGCTGAATATGAAGTTACAGTAAAGCTGTTATCAACAGATCCCTTATCAAGAGATGAAGGCTCATCAATTTTCTCACTACATTGAGATTCAACTTTAACTTTAGCTGCAATTAACTTTTCATTATCAGGATCACTTTCGTTGTCGAATTTATTTAAATTTGTAAACAATTCTTCAGAATCTAGGGCCTTTAGAAGTTCCCCTTCTTTTGGAATTGTTATTGATCTTAATGCACTCACTGCATTAGTTTTTTTCTCATCATTATAAATAGGAAGAAATACAAAATTTGCTAATTGAGCTCTGGTCAAATCAACATAAAGCAATCTTACTTTTTCCTGCAAAGAGGCTACTTTTTCAAGTTCACTAATAGCTGTACCATTGACTGGTTCACTTGGATTTAATGACAAACTTACATGCCTGTCATGTGGGTCATAGTAAATACCATCTTTGTCATAATTAGTCGTTCCAAATAAGAAAGGAGAGAAAACAATTGGATATTGCAAACCTTTTGATTTGTGAATGGTATAAATTTTTACTAATGACTGTTCTGACTCTAGGTGCTTTTTAGTTACATCATCAGATAAATCACTGTTACCATTTAGAACAAGATCTTTAAACCAAAGTAACTGAGCATTAGAACCTATGACTTTTGAATTTATAGATTGAATAATCTCTGCAATTTGAAAATAATTTGATAGTGCTCGCTCACCATTTTCTGCATTTAGCATTGTTTTTAACAAATCATGTTTGTTCAAATAATATAAAAATGCAGTAATGAAACCATAACTTTCCCATTTATTTCCACACTCTCTTAAAAGGGAAATTTCATCATCAAACTCAAAAGAATCTGTCTTTTGAATAAATTCTTCTCTTGTAAGACTCAATAAAGATGAACCTAATAGTCTATAAACTTTAGAGGCATTAGTGCTATTACAAATAGCTTCCATTAAATAGATTATATTCTCGGCTTCTACTGATGCTTTTTTGGTATCATCGGAGCTATTACTGTAGCTTTTACTTTGTGATGAAGAGCTTAATACAGACTCGTCATCTGAGAAATAAACAGACTGTATAGATAGCTCTTTTAAGGCATCTTGAATAGCTTTATTTTCATTTTTATTGCTTACCAAGATAGCAATATCACTTGGTTTGACAGCTCTTACATTACCTTTAGAATTTATTTTTCCATATAGAAGGCATCGCTTTACTTCCAAAGCTACACTTTTGGATATTGCCTGCATTAGCACTTCAGCTTTAGTTTTATCATTAAATTCTATTTTTCTTACAAAGTTGCAGACTGATGTGTTGTTTTCGGAAGTATCAGACAGATTTTCGTCAGATGCTACTAGGTTATCTTCTATAGGGATATCAAAATAAAAACTTGATTTTTCAGAATTAGGAGAAGCTATTACTGGCTCAAATTTAATGTTGCTAGGAGTTTTTTTAGAATAAGAATCATTGTAATCAAAAGGTTTAGTAACATAATTACTGTCACATCCTTCTTTCACTTGTGCAAAAATCCCATTTACTGCTTTTACAACATTAGCATTTGAGCGGTAGTTGGTTTCAAGGGTATAGACACAACCACCAATCTCTTCAATTTGAGATTTAGCCTCATTGTAAGAGTTGATATCAGAGCCTCTGAACTTATAGATAGACTGTTTAGGATCACCAATTAAATAACAATGAGCATTGCTATTAACCGCATCTTGATTAAGGTAGAGTTTACTAAAGACTGTAAATTGAACAGGATCTGTATCCTGGAATTCATCGATCATGGCAATAGGATAGCGTTTTCTTAATAATGATGCTAAAACATCCCTCCTATCTTTTTCTTTAGTTAAAGCGACAGCTAATTGCCTTAAGACTTCATTATTAGAAATTAGATTATCTCTTTCACATAGAGCATCTATTTTCTTAATCATCATGACTGAGACTAAATACTCTAGCTCTTTTTTTATCAAATCTACGTTTGCTTGCATTCCAAGAGCTGTAATAATTACAGAGCTAGCTGCTTTTTCAAATTCATCTATCTCAGCTAACCTTGCAAAGGCATAATCTTTTATTCCACTTACAAAATTACTATCTTCATTATAAAAATCTTTGAAATCGTAGGATTTTTTTACATTTTTCTTAATTTCTTGTCCAAAATTAAAGGAGTTAAATTTACCTGAAGCTATATTAGCTAAGAGGCTCTTTAATATGCTCTTTACATCACTCTTGATGGGATTTTTTTTAGGTTCGCCTTTAGCTAATTCATAAAGAGAACCAGGGCCACCATTAGCAGCAAAGACTTCATCCTTATATTTTTCTACTATCTGTATGTCCTGAGCATGCTCTTCATTTATTGAAGCAATATCTTTTTCTACAGCATCTAATAGGTATTTAAGTCTAGCAATTGGCGTTTTTTGCAGTTTTTCTGAAGATTGATAGTAAGACTTTAAAGAAAAACCAAAATATCCCTTTGCATCGTTGATAAGTCTTACTCGGTCTAGATTGGCTACTGTCTTTTTAAAGCTCAGAGGAGAATCTTTATCTAATAACTCTAAAAGAAGATCTTTGTTAAAGTCTGAATCCTTATAAAATAAATCTCTCCATACTGAAAAAGCTGCTTCCCTTTTCTCTTCTTCAACATCGTTTGTAAGCTCTACATTAAAAGCTCTGCCAGCTTCAAAAGAGTAAATTTGATTTAAGGCCTTATTACAGAATGAGTGAATGGTACTAATTGAGGTTTTATCAATTGAGCGCTCTGCTCTTATTAATAATCTTGAATAAAGGATAGCTTGTTTTTGCTGGATGTTGATATCAACTGCATTATTATTTTCAAGACTATCTTTAACTTTTAACTTGTCTTTTAAATAAAGCTCAACAATATCTTTTAGAGGATCATTTTCATCTAAACTATCTACAGTCTTTTGACCTTTACCTATAGCTTCAAATAAAACTCTGCATGTATGTATTTTTTCTAAAATTCTTGCTCTTAAATCAGAAGCTGCTGCATTAGTAAAAGTAACTACGAGGATATCTTCTATATCCAAAGGAGTTGCTTTTTCTCCTTTTCCATTTTTTAATCCTTCCAATAAAAGACGAACCACGAGATTACTAATGGTAAAAGTCTTACCAGTTCCTGCAGATGCCTCAATCATTGATGAACTATTCAAATCAAAGGTCTTAATCTCAAGAGGATCAGGTTTATTTAAGTTTTTATTTTTCAAATTTTCACTTGCCATCATTTGTTCTTTCCCTGATTTTTTAGTTCATTGTATTATTTCGTTTAGAAGCTACTTCAAAAATCATAGTTGAAAATAACTCTAACATTTTGTTTGCTTCTTCTATTTGGGATGCACTTAGATACTGTGGTTCTAAAAACGTTTTGTCGCAACCGAAAAGGTATTTAGCTTCAGCATAACTGTTATAAGAATCGTTAAAGTAATCATTAAAAGTTTTATCGGCTACTGCTGTAGCAAGATAATCACTTAATACAGGCTCTTCCCAATCTGGGGTTTTTGTCTTATTAGGATTGGTTCTTTTTGATTTTTCAGAAGCAAAATCTTTGAAAACACTTTTACACAAAGGTATAGGAATTAGATTTGCTGTTAAATAAAATTCAATAAATCTTTCTAGGATATCATCTGGTGTAATACCACGATCTTTTAAAAGCTCATTGAATTTAGATCCATCAACATCATAGGACTCAAAATTTTTATTAACGATTCTTATCTTTTGAGCTTGCTGAGGAATTGATGTTGATTGAACATATTTATAAGCGAGGAGTCTTAAAAAGGTCTCTACCATCATACCTGCATTTTCACTATCAGGATTTGACATAAAATCCATTAAAAGATCAGAGCGCTTTGGTAGTTCACCAGCAAAAGTTACGGTATAACCGTTTACCTTTAGAGACTTACTAAATTGCTGTTCTGAGTAAATGTCAGTTTGAGTCATTCCAATAAGACTATCAGAGAATTTATTTAGAGAATCTTTTATTTCATTTACTGTCTTGCTATTAAAAATGTCATAAGGTAATTCACCTTTTTGAGTATGCTTTTCTAAAATCTCATCAACAGATTTATCTGAAGAAATCTTTTCTGATTCTATGATTTCTCTTAAGATGTCTGATTTATCAAGGTTATCAAGTGAGAAAGGCTCTTCATCATTGAGCTTAATCTGATTTTTCAAATCCAACTTAATATTCAATCTTGATTTTAAGAAAGACTTACATGGATTTAAAAGCGCATTCTTTAAGTCACTTATTGAAACAGTAATGTTAGGTTGCAAAGTTATATTCCAAGGATTTTTATCTTGTGAGTTCCCTAAACAACCTATAGGGATCTTTTTATCTTTTTCTGTTGGAAAACCATTTTCACTAATATCCATCTTCCAAAAAGCAGTTTTGTTAAAAGAAGGGTACAGCTTTAAACTGTCAGAACTTTCTTTTTGATAATTGATCAAATCATAAGAATTTAAACGTTCCTGTCTGAAAAGACGCTTCAATACGTTCTTGCGATTTTCTTCACTGTTATTTGGATCTGAATTTGGAACTGTAAAATTATCACCTAAATAATCTTCAAGCTCAGTAATTACTGTAGATGGATTTTTTTGTGTCTTATCAATTGGAGATTCACCTAAATAAGACAGGTATAAGCTCTTTTCTGCTGACAGAATTGCTTCTAAGAAGATATATCTGTCATCAATTGATAATGATCTGTCATTGATCCTAGATAAGGACTTAACTCCCATTAAGTTAAAGCTTGGGGTTGTGTCTTTTCTAGGGAAGGCATCGTCATTTAAACCTAAGATGTAGATATGTTTAAAAGGAACAGCTCTCATTGGCATCAATGAGCAGAAGATTAAACCACCACGTAAGTATCTTGATGAGTCTCTGTCGTTACCAAAGGCGTGGATTAGTTTTGCTCTAAAGACAGGTAGCTTAATCTTGATATTAGAGCGAACACCTTCATCAAAAAGACTGTCGTTCTCACTGTTTTCTTGAGAACTTTCGCTACCCTTTAAGTTATTAACTGCCTCGTTCATCTCAGAGAGGATCTGACTGATTGCTTCAACCTCTTCTTTAGAATCATCGTCTAATACGAAGAAATTGTCTAACAGCAACACCTGAAGTTTTTGTGTCCACTCTAAAGTGGTGATATTCAGATTTGGAGAGAACTCATCTCTAATCTGTTTTATCTTATCCACAAATTCACAGAACTTGTTAAGTAGTTCAAAATCACCAGTGTCGATATCATCATATCCGTCAGTATCAGATCCTGAACCTAGCATAAAGCCTTTTAACAGACGGTTAAGTCCAGCCTCTAAAGTCCATGGCAAAGGTTCTTTATTCTCATCTGCAAAATTTAAATTCTCTTTAACCTCTTGCTCATCTAATCCCCAATGAACTTTTGCTCCTGCTAGCCAATTTTCAATCACAGATAAATCATCAACTGTAATTCCAAACTTGTTAGCGATTGCATCTACGGATAAAAGATCTGAAATCAAATTCGCAGTTATTCCTTTATTACCAATAGAGAGTAACTGCACCACAGCATCAGCAATCTTGCTTGATGAGCGTACGGTCTTATCGCAAATTGAGTAAGGGATGAAATCAGGATCGTCTCGATTAACAGAACCAAAGACAGCTTCAATTAAAGGAGCATAACTCTCAATATCAGGCATCATGACTAGCATGTCTCGAGGAGCTGTTGCTTTACCAGAATCGTCTTTTTCCTTTTTAATCGTAGATAAGATCTCATCACGTAAGATCTCAATCTCACGCATTGGTGTATGACATGATCTAATTTGGAATGATCTGTCATTGTCTTTAATTAAATGAACACCTTTGCCATCTAGAGTTAACAAACGCTGTTTTAAGGTATCCAGTACAGATAAATCTGAAAGATCATCATTAATCTTTTCATCTTTCCCATTTTTCCTGTCGACAAAGGCTTGAGTGACATCAACAGCATCTTCTTGTGACAAAAGCGTATTTAAGGTATCTCTTCCTTGTTTTCCTAGTGAGATTAAAAGAGGATTTCCATCTACAAGTTCGTCATTCTCATAGTTTTTATAAAAGTTTTCGTAATAAGCATCTTCTTTTGCAGAAGAAAGATCAAAGCCATGTACACCTTTAATATCTAGCTCATATTTATCTTTTAAGGCATTTGATCTTAGATACTTTACAATCTGCTCTTTTTCCCATTTCCAGTTTACTTTCTCAGAACGCATGTCACCCCAATATTCCTGACATGGATTTAAGTTCATAAAGAAAACAGGAATTATCTTTCCAAGAGCAGCGAATAACTGTATAACCTGAGTAGGAAGAGCTGTAACACCAAAGATAAAGACTCGCTTTGGCATTTTTGAGTAATCTATAGTTGCAGGATCGCTTTGCATTGCTTCTAACTTTTGAATTAGATTACTTACAACTGTAGCTCTATCCCATAGATTTGCTTCATTGTTAGTTTTTTCTAGATTGCCTTTAAGTTTTGTCCATAGTTTAATCTGCCAGATATTACCTACGATAGAACGAACAGCATTATCTTTTCTTGAAGTGGATTTTGCACCACTCTCCTTATATTTACTAGAAGTTGCTTTTGCAATCCAATCAGCCAATACAGAACCAGGTGCAACCTTATATTTTCCATCTTCAACAGATACTGCATCAAAAACGGAATCATCAAACTTATTCCAAGCTAGAATCCAATCTGGGCGATACATCTGATATTGATCAAAGGTATCAGCAATTGCACCACACAGTTGGTATGCCTTTTCAGTCTTCTCAATAGATGTATCAAGATTTAGATATTCTTTCATTGGCTCGTAGATAGGATCATCGCTTTTTGAAATTTCATCCATCAAAGAAAAGATTGACCATGTCATATGCTCATGAGAAAAACGGTTGGATGAATCTGCATTATTTAAGTTTTTATGCAATGACCAGATAAAAGCCCATACTTGTTCAAAATCAATACCAGAGCAAACCCCATTTTGTTTTGCAATTTCCTGCTGAAGGTAGGTTTGCATACCCTTGTTCATAACAATTACTTTTTCAAAAGCAAATGGATTGCCATTATTAGGAGGAGTGAGTTTTTGAATGACTTGAGAACAGATTAAAGCTAATGTGCTTAAGTCGTTTGAGTTAATTACATTCATTAACATTTTAAGGCTCCTCTTAATTGTCATGAGAAAAGCTTAACCTAGAGCAAGATCATTTGATGCTAATTAGGTCTAAAAATAAGAATTTATTGTATTGTTTAACGATTCGCTTTTGCTATTTAAGTATATAGGTATATTAACACAAATATAACGATTAGTATTATAAATATACGCACTAATCATAAAAATAAGAAAAGTTAAGTTATGTATTGGAATATGAATACTTTCGCTTGATGAGAAGTTATAGGTAGAAGGTAGGTTGATTCAGCAAGGAAGAATGGAAAAAGATGAGTTTTAAGCGGGCATAAAAAAGCCCACCGAAGTGGGCCTTTTTTAATCATTGCAAGAAATTATTTCTTGTAACGACGAGCTAGGTTGTCTAAACGCTCGTTAGCACGTGCAGCGTCTGACTTAACGAATGCAACGTCGTTTGCTAACTTTGACTGCTGAGCCTTTAAAGCGTCAACGTCAGCTGCGATAGCGTCTAACTTTGACTCTAAAGCAGAAGTGTTTGCACAACCAACTAATACTGATGAACCTAAAGCAACAACAGCTAAAGTAGCCTGGAACTTATTCATTTTTATCTCCAAAACTGTTTAAACAGATAATAGGAACAAACAAACATAACCTTTGTTCCTTTGAACAGTGTTAATTATAGTATCAAAATTTGCGAATGGCACATTTATTTCAAAAATTTTACAAATTTTTTTTAAAAATTTTTCTCATGAACATTAAACAATGCTCAAAATTATAACCAACACATTGAAATATAAAGATATATTCAGTGTATTGGCTATTTATAATCTATGTAAAATGTTAGTTACTTATTTTCATTTTTGAGCATTTTTACCACTTGCACTAGATCTTTCAGGCATTTTGCGTCTAAAATTTTGCTTTTTTCGGTCTCAATATGCTCGCCAACTAGGAATAAATTTGAAATTCCAGCTCCCTTGGCCGCAATTAAATCACTTGCATGATCTCCAATCATAATAGAGGACTTTAGATCAATCCCAAGATCTGCTGCAGCGCTCTTGAACATACCGCTCTTAGGTTTTCTGCACTCGCAGACACAACGGTATTTCTCTATAGGAGCTTCCGGGTGATGTGGACAGAAGTAAATTCCATCAAAACAAGCATCATATAAAGACAGATTTGCCTGCATGAATGAAGTTACTTTAAAAAAATCTGATTCTGTGTATTTGCCTCTGGCAATACCAGACTGATTGGTGACAAGGACTAAAAGATATCCCATATCTTTTAGTTCCTTTAATGAAGAAGCTACGCCTTCAATGAGATCATAATTCTCTATTTTTCCGACGAAGCCGTAGTCTATGTTGATTACACCGTCTCTATCAAAAAAGGCAGCTTTTCTCACTATGCTAAGTCCTTAATTTTTGCAGGATCTAAAGCGATATCCTCAGATAAGGTAATAACAATGCCCTTATCTAATACTTCTTTAGCAATATCTTTAGCTTCTTCTAAAGAATGTAATTTGCATGAACCACACTGATATGGATTTGATGCAGGAACTACAGTACCTTCAGGTAAAGAGTAGATATCTTCCATTGAAGCTCTAAAAGCATCAGCAACTTTGCTTGCATCAGCTTTACCAATAAGACTCATATAGAAGCCAGTCTTACAGCCCATAGGAGAAATATCGATTACTTCAACTACACCTTTCTCATTTAGGTGTTCTCTCATGAAGCCAGCAAAGAAGTGCTCAAAGGTATGGATTCCTTTTTCAGGCATCATCCCCTGGTTAGGTTTCTTAATGCGCAGATCCCAAACTTCAATCTCATCGCCTAAAGGAGTTTTCATCACTTTAGCAAGTCTTACTGAAGGAGCTGGCATAATGGTATGGTCTACTAAAAAACTATCTACTAATGGCATTTTTATATCCTTCTTTATGTATTTTTCTAATACAAGTATTCAAATATAACGTGGTCTTTTAACTATATACTAGTATAGATTGCAACGCTGTAACTGATATTTATAGTTTTGAGAGCGGTTATAAACCTGTCTAGCTACTTTAATCAGCCAATCCTTGCCTTTATAGGTTCCCTTTCTGTAACCTGACCAACCTTCATGATAATTTAAATACTGATTAAAAGCATCAGTTAACTTTACACCATTAGTCTTTTTGGTTTTGGTCATGTACCAGCCAATAAAGTCTAATGAGTCTTTAAAGTTAGAACGTGATGAGAAAAATGAGCCTTCATCATCTACATAGTCATCCCAAACAGGATCTTGAGCCTGGGCATAACCGTATGCAGAGCTTCCTCTTCCATAAGGGATAAATAAGAACCAACGCATTGGAGGCTGAGCATCTTCTCTAAAGCTAGATTCCTGAGCCATGATAGACATTGCTACATTGATAGGCACACCATACTTACGATGTACATCGTGAGCATCAACATACCAGCTATCCTTCTCCTGAAAAATAGAGCATAGATTCTCTGTATTAGAAGGTGGTGTAGTAGTACAGCCTGTCATCACCGCCAAGCTAAATACGGTTAGTGCGATACTTTTTAGGAAAAGTCTCTTCTGCATAGTTAGTCTTAATGTATCCAATATGATTTATTACCAGAATTAAATAGCGTCGTCGCCTTCTTCACCAGTACGAATTCTGATCACGCGCTCTACATCTGATACGAAAATCTTACCATCGCCGATCTTACCTGTATGAGCACCTTCTGTGATGGCTTCAATACATAGATCAACATCCTCATCTTTTACTACAAGCTCAATCTTAGCTTTTGGTAAAAAATCAACTACGTACTCAGCACCTCTGTAAAGCTCAGTATGACCTTTCTGTCTACCAAAGCCTTTAACCTCTGATACGGTCATACCAGAAATACCTTTTGAACTTAAAGCTTCACGAACGTCGTCTAATTTGAATGGTTTGATAATCGCTGAAATCTTTTTCATTTTTTTATCCTAACCTGTGAAAGTTATTATTGTGCGCCTGCTAGGCTGTTTGCATATTCTAACACTTAAGGGCTACAAATTTCTCTTTAATACAATAACAATAATCACAAAATCACCATACCCTCATTGAGTAGAAGATACAGGAGCAACAATAAACTTAATTTTAGGGAAGGAAACATCCCCACGATGTGGGGAAAACTCATGAGCGATATCTTTAATGACAACAATATAAGAAACATCCCCACGTTGTGGGGAAGCCCGTCGATCAACGAATTCAGGTGCCTTGTGGTCAGAAACATCCCCACGTTGTGGGGAAGACGCTCTGGAGTTAAAGTCAGACGTAGCTACAGTAGAAACATCCCCACGTTGTGGGGAAGACCTGGTATGACCCAGAATCAAAGTTTAAGGAGTAGAAACATCCCCACCTTGTGGGGAAGACTACAGCCTTAACGTCTTTGTACCAAGTGTCCCAGAAACATCCCCACGTTGTGGGGAAGACGTTACAGTTACTTTGACAAATCGCCAATCAGTAGAAACATCCCCTCGTTGTGGGGAAGACTCCCCAGATTGGTCCCTGCATCAGGACGTGGTAGAAACATCCCCACGTTGTGGGGAAGACATAAGCACAACTGTTGATGCTCATACTGCTAAAGAAACATCCCCACGTTGTGGGGAAGACTTTTTTGTTCTTCCCTGTAATTCAGATTCAGTAGAAACATCCCCACGTTGTGGGGAAGACCAAGTTTGTGTCTTAGTATCAAAGCCTGTACAAGAAACATCCCCACGTTGTGGGGAAGACCTGATCGCACTATTAGTGATCTGCGAAAGCGTGGAAACATCCCCACGTTGTGGGGAAGACTATGCTGTAAGCAAAAATGTACTACCTGATACAGAAACATCCCCACGTTGTGGGGAAGACATGTGAAGGTCTATATTTTTCACCTTCTACTAAGAAACATCCCCACGTTGTGGGGAAGACACGTGATGCTGTAAAAGAAATGCTTATTAAAAAGAAACATCCCCACGTTGTGGGGAAGACACTGCGTTTCGCACGACTTAGCTGTGGTATATGGAAACATCCCCACGTTGTGGGGAAGACTACTAATCTTTATTTTGTTTTTGATGGTTTTTAGAAACATCCCCACGTTGTGGGGAAGACCTCTTAATCTTCGGCCTCATCATCACATTATTAGAAACATCCCCACGTTGTGGGGAAGACATCTTCTCTTTCTCCTTATTTATCTTTCACAAAGAAACATCCCCACGTTGTGGGGAAGACCACTTGTCCCAGAAGTTCACTACTTTACCTAAAGAAACATCCCCACGTTGTGGGGAAGACTCTTAAAATTAAAAATAATGTAAATCAAATAATTACATATTATCGTTTTAAGTAATAAATTGATTTTAAACAAATTTTTAAACAACATCTAGTGCTAAATTAGACTAGCCTATTTGTGATAAGTTGCAAGCCTGTCATTTCGACAATTTTCTTTTTTGTCGTTCCTAAAGAGATGATTTGATAACCAGGAGAATTGTTTTTACTAATTATGATTGTCATTCCTGATAAGAATGTTGATCTAGAAAATAAATAATCAACAACCTTCTTTGCGACATGATCATTTATTCCTGACACAAAAACATTTGGCTTCAATTCAATAAACCACAGTTTCATTTTTCCTCGTATTGCATCAGGAATTTGTTCTGCTATAACAACAACCACTATTTGTTTACTCCCATGAGCATTTCAAGATCTTTTACAGAGCGTTCTAATATATTGTTACTACATATCCTTTCTCTAAAAGCATCAGCAACAACCTCTTTAACATAATCTCCGCCCATTTTCTTTGTTAACGAAAATGCTAAATCTATCGAAACCTCTGGTTTATAAAGATCTGCTAAATCGTAGACAAAAGGTAAAGGACATCCTGAATGAATAAATCCAATTCTTGGTGAAAAGCCTAGAGCATGAACAACAGACAATAAGATTCCATATAAAGCAACATTGCAACACGTTAAAATTTTATTTGTCGTATTGCTTAGATTTAGCTTTCCTGGAACGTAATCTCGACCTTCCCACTCTATACCATACTTTTCAGCAGTAGTTTTGTATAAAGATTTAACACGGTAACCTTCCATTCCCATCATTTCAGATAAACTTTTATTTTGTAAATCGAGATCTGGAAATCGATAACTGAACAACTTTCTTGCTGTTTCCAATTTTTTCTTTGGACTTGAATACAAAGAAAGTTGCTTTTTTAAATTGTATGTATCAGCAGTCGGAGTTTCTCCTGTTGCGTAGTACAAAAGAGAGTCTGAACCTACCCAACATACTGTACAATTAGATTCAGAAATACTTTTTATCGCTGCATGAGTAACAGATGTTCCTGGCCCCAAAAGGATCGTATTTACAGTTGCACAAGGGATGCTAATCACATGGCATTTTTCATCAATCCATTTAACACTGCTATCGTCAACTTCAAGCCTACCGTGTTCTAAAAAGATAAATGGGTATTTATCCTTTACCTGAGGGAGTAATTCCCTAGCTACTTTAAGAAATATCGATCTCATAAGGATTTTTCACTACAGTTACATAGCGCTCAGTGTAGAGTTTTCGAATACCAAATTGGACTGGAACATCATTCAACACCAAAACGTCACCTTTATCTATCGAATTTTCCTGTAAAACGGAATAATCACAATATCGGCCCTTTAAAGATGCAATTTCCTTAGCTCTATCTACACACATATCCTTATTTGAGAATGTTCCCTGAAAAATAATTTCCGAAGGAACGCAACATTTTCTTCCTAAAAATATTGGCCATACGGGTGATTTTAAGGATTCACATACTTGATCTACAAGATCATTTGGAACATCTAAATAAACAGCATATGCCATATCTTGAAGATAATAACGGTAAGTCAATTTCTGTCCACCACCTACCGCTTTTTTACCTTCTGATGTTTTAGGTATCAACAATTTTTCCCATAAATCAGAATCATTATAATTAGCTCCTACCATATGGAAATCTTCTAAGGTTGAACTTGCTAATTGTGTCTTTTTAGGGAAAGCATCTACTTGCAAATCACTTTTGGAAAAGAGTTCAAGCAATTCTCTCTGCTCACCCCCTTTTCCCATAGCAGATAACACTAATCCCAAAACGCCTGATTTTGTTGGAAAAGAAACTGTTGTTCGTCTGTTAAACTTTGAATTAGCCCCCCAACTTTGTAAAGGAGCTTCTAACCACAACAAAACATAGCTCATGACTACAACACAGCCTCAATATCAGAAATCAAATCATCTATGGAATAATTGTCATTAAGGCCCCATTCTTTTTCTAATTTGCAAGAATAAAGAGACCCTAACAATTTTTGTTTTGTTTCAATCTGAGCTTTTAATTCATCAATACTTGGCTCTAAGTAGCCATTGCCTTTTGATCTAACAGGCTTTTCAAAGCTCAACTGCAAAGCTTGTCCGTTTCGTACAAGAACTTTTGCATAATCCCAAGTTGAATAAGCTGACATTGTATTTTGTCTTGCGGAAGGAACAGCGATCAGCAAAGCCTTAACAAAGGTTTCTATTGCTTTGTTAATAGTATCTTTATCGGCATGAATATCTTCTATACATAGATTTTTAGCTAAAACACCTAAATCTAGGCAAACATATCTGTAGTAAGTTGCAGAATTGAATTCAGTTGTACCTAAATGAGCTGAACCAAGATCTGTTGTTGGAAGATCATCCAAAGCTGTAAAATAATCGATATCTGTAGATACTGCGTGTGTTGAAATTGCATGGTTAAATGAAGTCGCAGCTTCAATGTTCATATCAATTTCTTTATTTGCAACCATTCTTCCAAATAGAGCAATATCTAATGCATCCAAATTTTTATCTACATATTTCTTACACAATTTCGACAATTCTTTTACATTGATTTTCTTTGCATCAAAGTCTTTTTCTTTTGCATAATCCACAAACTTAGATACTTCATGCTCTGAAATAAAAATTAAAGTATCGTTTGAAAGCGCTTGTGCAATCATATCTGAACATGAAGAACATTGATCTTCGGTTGCCCCAGCTTTTTCTAAAGCATTTGATAACAGCTTCTGTAAATTTTTGGTTCTGATGCCTAACTTTATGCCAAATTCATGCATTGCCAAACGTACTTGTCGTTTCCAGCATTGAGAACTGACTCGCGCACGATTCACACCGCCTATCATTGCTGATTTTGGAGAGCCAACATCGTCTCGGTTTAAGCAACTTACTGGGAAAGACTGTAAAATGTGAAACTCTATCTTAGTATTGTTTAATTTTGTCATGGTAAAATCCTCTAATGTTATTAATTTTGTATTACTTATTCGTTAGGAATAATCTGTAACAATCCACAACCAAAAGCCTTTTCTCGACCGATTCCATCAAATACCGCTGTTCTGAACTTAGCTTGGTCTTTTACTTGTAGCTCTCCAGATACTTCAGCTTTATTAATTGTTACTTTGTAGCCATGTTTATCTGTAAATATATCTACATGTATATCATTAACTATGGCACTTTCGACTAAAAAACCGTTCTTTATTCCTTTTTCACAAAACCAAGACCTTACAGATTGAAAATCTTTTATCGGAACTATTTTTCCTTCTTTTTTTACTGTAGGATTTACTGTAATTTTGAATATGCATCTTTTAGCATTTAAGATCTTTTCAGGAAACTCAATCGAAGACCTATTTTTTAAGATACACGGCATTACTTCTTTTTGAGGCGCCTCACAAGATAAAATCACTATTCTGTTGAACGCACCCTTTGCTGACAAGGCCCACAAAGGTAAGATTCTTTTAGACTCGGCTGACGTGGTATCTTTTGAAAATTGGTCGTACACAAGTCTATGAATAGAGTATGTATCTGTAATTTTGGCTCTTACAATAATCTCAGGAGTTAGTTGGATCTGAGTTAAATAATGTGGCATGCTATTTCTCCATTAACTCTTTTTCTCGTGGACAGTTGTAAAACTGCATAGTCCACTTTCTTTTTGTTCTAGCTCTCCATTCTTCATAGTTAAATGAGTAAAGATCATCCAACAACTCTGAATAGTTAATAGACTTATCACTCTTACTTTGAATAAAAGTCATAATATGGCGAAAAATAAGGGCTAACTCTGTTAAGCTATCACAGGAAAGCAAACGTCTAAACCTTGAATCATCCCTTTCTGACGATTTAGGATTCTCTTTTTCGACTGAGGACAATATTTGAATAAAACTAGATTTTCCGTTTTCATACTTTTTACTTCTAGCAATAGCTGCTGCTACCAAGCAAAATGGAGTAAATTCTGAGTTTTTAGTTATGTCTAATCCAAACTTAACTAGAGTAGTCATAACGTAAGGATCACTGTTTTTTAAATCTGCCCTCCTTAAATGGGCTGCTGTAGCTTTATTTGAAGAGCACTGTTTACAGATATATTCAACAAATTTCAAATTTCTTTCATTGTTACTTGCCATTCTTTATTCTCCAATTTGCTCATACTTACCTGTAAATATCTGATGTCTTGACCATGCTTTTAACTGCTTTGTAGTATTACAAGGACAAGCTTCGTCATATATCTTTTTAGCAATCTGAGCAAACTTATGTCTTAGCATTTTTCTACCTTCTAAATCACAACATCTGTCGGAAATTTCTTGGGAGAATGGCTCAATATTTTCCCAAAATGAGAGAGTGAACTTTTTCACTTGAGCTTCTAACTTTTTTTTGTAATTCTTTTCTTTGATTTTTGTATATTTCATATCTATCAAATAACCTTCTATAGAAGCATCAAGGCAAGACGACAATTTTTCTAAATCACCTAATTCTTTTGCATAAAGGCTATACCATGCTTCTGATAGAATATCGCCTTTATCTAACCATATGTAGCTATCTACGCTATCATCTTTTCCTGAGACCTTAAACTCACCACACTTTGAAGAAACTTTTTGACCCGCGGACCATATTGCAATTGGCTCTAAATAGTCGCAAATTCTCTTTGCACATAACTGTAATTGAGCACAAAATACTTTATCTTTAGAAAGAGAAATAAAAGACAAAATTGAAGGTAATGATCGCCATGGACTCTTTTCTGGATCTGACTTTAATGCTCTAATTATATTTTTAAATTTATATAGGGTCACTGAAGGGTCACATACTCCATCGCTGTGATCTTGAAAGAACATTCCCTCTGTTAAGTACAAACCATCTTCTTTTAACAAACAGAACCTTCCAAGACTGACAAGTCTTCCTAAAAGTGATTGTTTATATTCTTTTGCTATATCATCATCTTCACCTGTTGGCATTTTTTCCCATGGAGCAGTTCCTAAACCTGAAGGAAATGAATTTAGAGAAGTGATATCTTTTATAGTTAATAGATTTAACCTTATTGACTCAATTAAGGTTGTTGCGAAAAAATATGAATGCAAGTAGCTTTCAGCGCTCAATCCTATACCTACTTTTCCTGATTTAGATTTGACATAATTTTCCGATAACGAAAAGCTGTTATCTGTCTGCTTTCCTCCAAAAGCGAAATTCATTTGAGCTACAATCATTCTAGCTTTATCAGCATCTGACAAGTCAAAAGCAATTTCACTCTCCAAAGTTAAAACATTATTTCCTGATGCTACTTGAGGCAATACCGTTGAAAAAGATTTCAGCTCAGTTTTAAAAGAGGACAAAATCGGAAACTGCAAAAAAGGATTTTCATCTGAATATAGAAAAAAGTTGTCATGCCATTTGTCTAGATATGAGTTGACCTTTGACACAAAATTTTCTTTAGAATAATTTCGCCAGTCAAGATCATCTTTTGGAGTGTAGGCTGACTGAGCAATTGCAAGTAAAAGTTTAAATATTGACAGTTTTTCAATGACAGAACCTCCTAGTTGTTTTATTTCTCTGTCTGAAAAAACTTGCTTTAAACTCACAAGCCCTTTATCTACAGTTGGAATCCACTTTTCATCAATAAGGTTAAAAGAATTAGTTGCCATTTTTCTTTACCACCTCCAATCCTTTTTCGTAAGAATATGTGTATATGTATTTATCTTCAGCTAGGCCATTGAAATTCTTTAGTACGCCTGAAGAAGAAATTATCATTATCGAAAGACCAGATTCTGCCGAAGAATCCTCCTTATCTCCCAAATAGAGATAATTTTCCAAGCCGAGTTTGATTGCTTGATCTTTAGTTATCTGAGAAGGAGATTTTGTTTGTTGACACTGAACTATATGCTTCATCAGTTCAATGGATATTTTTCTTGTCCCAGAAGACTTTCTGTCACATTTTTTTAAGATCTCGCACTTATTACCATCTAAAAACTCTATTTCTGTTTTGTCGTTGTTACAGCTAATATCTGAAGCAATCAAGATTTTAGATTGAGATTCTGATGCATACCTAGTCGGTGCATTTTCATCACTGATTACAACACCTCTTTCTGCTACTGCGCTTCTAGCAAGAGATTTTAAAGATTCTATTCCTTTGCGATTTTTACTTCCAAAACGCAACTCTTGTAACATATTTTTATAATGAGGATTCTTTTCATCTCTTCGAATGTATGTTTCATCTATTAACCTTCGAATATCTGAAGGAATACTGATAGATCCAGTATCAGCTTGTCGCTTAAATACTTCTAACGATCTGCATAGAACATAGGGACTATAAACATATGAGGATGGAGCCAATGCACTGCCATCTGAATCAATGCATTCTTTAAGCTCTGCGTCAACCATCCACATATCTGGCTTAGCACTTTCAGATCTTGCTGTTGAACAATGTCTCCATAGTCGACCTATTCTTTGTAAAAGCATATCTGTAGGAGCAAATCTGCTGACTAAAAAATCTGCATCTATATCTAACGATTGCTCAAGAACTTGAGTTCCTATTAATATTCTTCCATTTTTAGAACGAAGTTCAGAAGATGTATTTTTGCCCAATAACTCTACCCAGTAAGATTCTTTACGTTCCCTATCAATTGGCGTAAAGCGAGAATGAATTAATCCACATTCGATACCATTGTTTTTGGCTAAATATGCAATATCCATGTATGTGCTTTGAGCATCCTCAACAGTGTTTTCTATCCATAAAATTTGCTGTCCATCTTTAGCTCTTTTTATAACCTCTCTCCTACAATCTGAATAAGACTTGAATGCTAAATTTATATTTCTATCAGGCACAGGTTTACTTACAACAGTTTTCATTAATTCTTCTGAATTGCTATTTACATACGACATGACAGGGTAAGATGAAGTTTCTGACTTTCTTTTTAAAAGCTCACTTCTTCTTTGAACACTCAAGGTAGCACTTAAGATTATTACGGAACATCCAATGTTAATTAAGTGCTGAACCAAGCTGTCTAAAATAGAACCTGTGTAGCAATCATACGTGTGGACTTCATCAATGATTACAACCTTGCCTGCCAACCCAAAACTTCGAACAAAAGAATGCCTAACGTTCATTACTGACAGCAATGCTTGATCTATAGTTCCTACTGCAAATGGATATAACAGACCTCTTTTGGCAGATGAAAACCATGATTTTCCTGGCATAGCATCGGCACCTAATGAATCTTGAACTAAGTGTGCAGTAGAATGTAGTAAGAGAGAGCGTTTTTCTGCATTTGTACCTTCAATAACTTTTGATAAAAAGTCAGAAACCCTTGTCCAAATCTTATTGGAGGTCAACTGAGTTGGTAAAGCAAAATAGATTCCTGAAGCTTGTTCTGTCACTAGCAGTTTGTAAGCAGCATAAAGAGCTAATTCAGTCTTTCCTAATCCCATTGGAGCTTCTACTACGTACACTCCTGGAGAGGTAATATCTTTTAATAAAGTGTCTTGAGTTTCATTTGAGGAAAATCCAAATATATCTTTAAATGTTAAATTTTTCTTTATTTTGAATTTTCTAAATCCTGCACCTAGAACAGATTCTTTAATATTTTTTTCTACATCAGACGATGGATCGTCAAAATAAGAGCCTGAGCCAATCCAATCTGAAACGCATGTTAGACCACTTAATAGAGATAATTGTGCAGGGCTTAATCTTGCATCAAGGTTCATTTCAAAAAAATTGCACAGATTAAGATATTCTCTTTTTCTTAGATTGTTCCAATAAGATCCACCAAAGTCATCACTATGCTCATTTTTCAAATACGCTATAGGGTGCAATGCTCCATGATGCTGACCTGCAATTAAAGCAACATTTTCATTAATGTTCTTTAAAGCAGAATAACTGACTGTAGGATGCCCTCCAAAAGAACTTTCTTGAATTAGCTCATATGGAACAAGTTCTGGATGACTTTTTTTCCATGAAATCCTGTCTATTGCCTTTGCTAACTTTAATTGAAATGTTGGAGATATCTTTCCTAAATCATGCACAGCAACTATCAAGCTACTATTTTTAGGAAAAAGGTTGGCTACCCTTTTGGTACAAAAATCGTGTAACAAGACTTTTGCAATATTTCCAACTATTTTGCAATGACAATCTACAGTCTTGCCATAGTCTAATTTAGACATGTCGTTAGATAAGTAAGTTTTAGCATAACAGTTATCCAACGAAATCTTATCTTCAGAGCCCTTTGCTATTTGAACAACTGTTTTCCTTTTGAGCATGATGCAACCTAAAGTATGAAGCCTTTAACTATCTATACTAATTTTTATAAAAGATATTCTTTATAAGAATTTTATATTACTTATTGT
>ERZ1026874.545-NODE-545-length-23203-cov-47.313029_pt1 | contig 23203 bp, 13 predicted proteins | sample MGYA00380167_ERZ1026874 | MGnify/ENA primary metagenome ERZ1026874 (study PRJEB33269, sample SAMEA4719803) | human gut metagenome | biome: human-associated habitat; feature: organic feature; material: feces | place: Cameroon | collected 2013-10 ...
ACTAAATGAAATATTTCTCAATTTTCTTCATATTGATGTTGTGGCAGAACACCATTACAGAGTCGCCCGCTTCTATCTGGGTGTTACCCGAAACCAGCATTCCTTCGCCGTTTCTCACCAGACCACCGATGGTAACACCGATAGGCATTCCCAGGTCTTTTACCGGTTTTTGGGTAACCTTGGAATCTTCCTTGGCGATGAATTCAGCCACATCGGCATTGGCACTCATCAGGAATCTGACGTTCATCACGTCAGCATCGAGCATCATCTGATAGATGTAGCTGGCAGCAATCATCTTCTTGTTGATGATGGTACCGATATCCAGACTTTCTGCCATGCTCACGTAATCCACGTTTTCTACGGCAGCCACGGTCTTGCGCACACCCATTCTCTTGGCGGTGAGGCAGGCGAGGATATTGGTTTCCGCATTTCCCGTCAGTGCCACGAAAGCCTGGGTGCTTCTGATTCCTTCCTCTGTGAGGAGAGGAATGTCGCGGCCATCGCCGTGGATGATAAGGATATGATTGTCGTCGAGGATATCGTTGAGATATTCGCAGCGATTCTCATCCTTCTCGATAATCTTGCACTCCATATATTCCGGCATCTTCTTCACGGCTCTTACGGCAGTGCGTCCGCCACCCATCACCATCACGTTCTTCACATCCACATAATGCTCCTTTCCCACAATCTTGCGGATGTAGGGAATGTAGTTGCGGGTGGTCATGAAGTAGGCGAGGTCGTAGAGCTTCAGCTCATCGTTACCACCCGGGATGATGGTTTCGCTGCCTCGCTTGATGGCTACCACGTGGTAAGGGTCGTTGGGACCGCTGATGTTCTTGAGCGGCTCGTTGAGGATTTCGCATCCCTCACGCAGCTTGATGCCGAGCATCACGAGGGCGCCGTCGTGCACATCCCAGCGCTGGCGCACCCAACTCATCTTGAGTCCGTTGTTGATATCTACGGCAGCGAGCATCTCCGGATAGATGAGCTTGCTGATGCCGAGTTCCTTGAAGAATTCCTGTGCCTGCGGTTCCATGTATTCCGGATTGTCCACACGGGCCACGGTGCGCTTGGCACCGAGATTCTTGGCAAGGATGCTGGAGGTGATATTGGTACTCTCCACCGGGGTGACCGCGATGAAGAGATCCGTATCCTCAACACCGGCATCCCTCAGGGTCTGCAGACTGGTAGGCTTTCCTATCATGGTGAGCAGATCGCAGTCGGAGCCGATGCTTGCCAGGCGCTCTTCGCTTTCATCGATGAGTGTAATCTCCTCCTGGCTGCGCGACAGGAGTCGCGCCAGGTGGGTACCGATGGCATAGGCGCCAGCTATGATGATTTTCATATTGATGAATATTTAAATTTCGATGCTCTATTTTCCGATAATGGCATTCTTGATGCTCTCGTGGTCGAGATGTACAATCTCGCGCAGCTGTTCTACGGTGCCATGCTCCACAAAGTCGTCTGGCAATCCCAGGCGGGTTATCTGTGGCTGATAGCCGTGGTCGCTCATCCATTCGAGAACGGCAGCTCCCATTCCGCCTATTCTTGCACCATCTTCTATGGTCACGATGCGCTTGAACTTCTTGCCCACCTCGGTGAGGATGTTTTCATCCAGCGGCTTCACGAATCGCATATCGTAGTGAGCAACGCTCATCTTCGTTTCCTTCTCTACCTCTTCGATGGCGTGGATGGCATCGTTTCCGATAGGACCGAGGGTGAGCACGGCTACATCTTCTCCGTCTTTCAGCTTTCTGCCGGTACCGGTCTTGATTTCCTCCATCTTGTTGCGCCAATCTACAAGCACACCGCAGCCACGAGGATAACGGATCACGTAGCTTCCGTGGTCTGGCAGCTGGGCTGAATACATCAGGTTGCGCAGTTCGTGCTCATCCATCGGCGAAGCGATGGTGAGATGCGGGATAGGGCGCAGGGCTGCCAGGTCGAAGGCGCCATGATGGGTAGGACCATCTTCTCCTACCAGTCCGGCACGATCGAGGCAGAGCACGACCGGCAGGTTGAGGAGTGCCATGTCGTGGATGATATTGTCGTAGGCACGCTGTGCAAACGAACTGTAGATGTTGCAGAAAGGAATCAGTCCATCCTTTGCCATTCCACCCGAGAAGGTGACTGCATGACCCTCGGCGATACCTACGTCGAAAGTGCGGTTTGGCATCGCCTTCATCATGATGTTCATAGAGCATCCGGTAGGCATGGCTGGCGTCACGCCTACAATCTTAGGGTTCTGCTCGGCAAGTTCCAGCAGGGTCTTTCCGAAGACATCCTGAAACTTAGGAGGCTTGTTGCTGTTGTCGGCAATGATTCTCTCGCCGGTTTCCGGGTCAAACTTGCCTGGTGCATGCCAGATGGTTGCACACTTCTCGGCTGGTTCGTATCCCTTGCCCTTGGTGGTATGCAGGTGGAGCAGCTTAGGGCCTTTCATGCTTCTGAGCTGCTTCAGGATTCTTACCACTTCCTTTACATCATGACCGTCGAATGGTCCGAAGTATCGGATGTTCATTCCTTCGAAGATATTCTGCTGATGGCTCAATACCGACTTGAAGGCATTGTTCAGCCGGATGATGCCGTTCTTGCGGTTATCATTGAGAATACCCTTGGAGTGGAGCCACTGCGAAGCCTTGAAGCGAATCTTGTTGTAGGTCTCGTTGGTGTCGAGCTGGAGGAGATACTTCTCCATGCCACCCACGGCACGGTCGATGCTCATGTCATTATCGTTGAGGATGATGAGCATATCGTTTGGGGTACTTGATACATTGTTGAGTCCTTCGAAAGCTAAACCACCGCTCATCGCACCATCGCCGATAACGGCTACTACGTGGCGGTCTTTGTTGCCTGTTTCGCGTGCTGCCACCGCCATACCCAGAGCTGCCGAGATAGAGTTGCTGGCATGTCCGCAGGTGAAGGTGTCGTATTCACTTTCCAGCGGTGTTGGGAATGGACGGATGCCATGGAGCTTTCTGTTGGTGCAGAATGCCTCACGTCTTCCTGTCAGAATCTTATGTCCGTATGCCTGATGGCCTACATCCCAGACGATGCGGTCTTCAGGGGTATTGTACACGTAGTGTAAAGCTACGGTGATTTCCACAACACCCAAAGAGGAAGCAAAATGACCTGGATTTACAGCCACTTCGTCAATGATGTCTTCTCTCAATTCTTTGCATACCTCTGGCAACTGATTAATGCTCAGTTTGCGCAAATCATTAGGATATTTGATGTTGCTTAACAGACTAAACTTACTTTTGTCCATAATTTAATAATTTTATAAGTGCAAAGGTAATGCTTTTTTTCATAAAATAACATTTTTATGGGGAGAATTTCGCTTTTTTCGATAATTCTTTGTATTTTTGCAAAAAATTAGGAAGGAATCAGTAAAAGGAGAGGAACCTTTCGTTCTATCCGGTTGCGCTTTTCCAGTAAATTAAGTAACTAAACATAAAGATTAAATAAATGAAAAAGAACCTGTTCTTTGTGGGAGCCTTGATGATGGCTTCCCTCTCGATGATGGCGCAGACCAAGAATGGCGGCATCAATCAGACTATGCTCCAGCAGATGGAGAAAAGCCAGACTGGCGGTGTGACCAACAAGGCTTTGTTTAACGCTATCGCTGGCAACAACATCGATGATCTCGTGAAGAATCATGCGAATGAGGCTCCGGTAGATACTCATTTCAGTATCGAGACTCCTTCTCAGAGCATCCATAACCAGAAGAGTTCCGGCCGCTGCTGGATGTTCAGCGGCTTCAATGTGCTCCGTTCCAACTTTGCTGTCAACGACAAGCAGGGTAGAGTGGTGGAGTACTCTCAGGATTATCTCTTCTTCTACGATCAGCTGGAGAAGGCCAACCTGATGCTCCAGGGTGTCATCGACCTCGGCAAGAAGAGTCTCGAGGATCCTCAGGTGCAGTTCTTCTTCAAGAATCCGCTCAATGACGGTGGTACTTTCTGTGGTGTTGCCGACTTGGCTAGCAAGTACGGTCTCGTACCAATGAGTGCTCAGCCAGAGACTTATTCCAGCAACAATACTTCCAAGATGAGCCGCCTTATCAGCAGCAAGCTCCGCGAGTATGGTCTCGAACTCCGCAAGATGGTAGCCCAGGGCAAGAAACCTGCTGCTATCCAGGCTCGTAAGACCGAGATGCTGGCCCAGGTTTATCACATGCTCAGCCTTACTCTGGGTGAGCCGGTGAAGGAGTTTACCTATGCTTTCCGCGACAAGGACGGCAAGCAGGTAGGCGAGGCTAAGAAATATACTCCTAAGAGTTTCTATGAGGAGACTGTTGGCAAGGACCTCAACGGTACCTTCCTGATGGTGATGAACGACCCACGCCGTCCTTATCACAAGACATACGAGGTAGAGTACGACCGCCACACCTACGATGGTCATAACTGGAAGTACCTGAACCTGCCTATGGAGGAGATTGCGCAGCTCGCCATCGCTTCCCTGAAGGATGGTCATAAGATGTATTCCAGCTATGATGTGGGCAAGCAGCTCGACAGAAAGCGTGGCTATCTGGCACTCGACAACTTCGATTATGGCAGCCTCTTCAACACTTCATTCCCAATGAACAAGGCAGACCGCATCGCTACTTTCGAGAGCGGTTCTACCCATGCCATGACTCTGACAGCGGTAGATCTCGATGCTGCCAGCAAGCCTGTGAAGTGGAAGGTGGAGAACAGTTGGGGTGCTGACAATGGTTTTGGTGGATGCTTCATCATGACCAACGATTGGTTCAACGAGTACATGTTCCGCCTGGTAGTAAACAAGAAGTATGCTTCTGAGCAGCTTCTGAAGGAATTCGACCAGAAGCCAACCATGTTGACTCCAGACGATCCTTTGTTCCAGTTGGAGGATTAATACCTATCTTATTATGTTAGAGAAAAATAAGCGGGAGCGCATCATTGCGCTCGTCAACAAAGAAGTTGTGCCTGCCATCGGCTGTACCGAACCGATGGCTGTGGCTCTCTGTACAGCTAAGGCTGCTACCACTCTGGGTAAGCGTCCAGAGCGCATCGAGGTACGCTTGAGTCCTAATATGCTCAAGAATGCAATGGGTGTGGGTATTCCAGGAACCGGTATGATCGGTCTGCCTATCGCAGTTTCGCTCGGTGCCCTCATCGGAAAGCCTGAGTATGAACTCGAGGTTCTCAAGGATCTTACTCCTGATACCCTGGAGCTGGGCAAGCAGTATATCAAGAATGCAGATATCAACATCAAGCTGAAGCAGGGCGATGTAGATAAGCTCTATATCGAGGTAATCTGCTATGCCGGCAACGGCAGAGCTACTGCTGTCATTGCCGGTTCTCATACCAACTTTGTGTATGTTGAGCGCAATGGTGAGGTGGTTTTCGACAAGCGTGATGGAGCTGCGGCTGATGTGGAGGATGACGATATCCAGTTGAATCTCCGCTTGGTTTACGAATTCGCAACCACCGCTCCGCTCGATGAGATTCGCTTCATCCTCAAGACCAAGGAATATAATATGAAGGCTGCCGAGGAATCTATCAAGGGCAACTATGGCCATTGTCTGGGTAAGACGATGGATCGTCCTTTGAGCCGTGGTATCTTCGGCAACAACATCTTTTCTCATATCCTCTCCCGCACCGCTTCTGCCTGTGATGCCCGAATGGGTGGAGCTATGATTCCGGTGATGAGTAACAGTGGCAGTGGCAACCAGGGTATCTGTGCCACCAATCCGGTGGTGGTTTATGCCTTGGAAAACGAGAATACCGAGGAAGAGCTGATCCGTGCCTTGATGCTCAGTCACTTAACGGCCATCTATATCAAGCAGAGCCTGGGTAAGCTCTCAGCTCTCTGCGGTTGCGTGGTAGCCAGTACGGGTAGCAGTTGCGGTATCACCTATCTGATGGGTGGTGATTTTACCCATATCTGCAACTCAGTCAAGAATATGGTGGCAAACCTTACCGGTATGATCTGCGACGGTGCCAAGCCAAGCTGCGCCCTGAAGATCTCATCGGGTGTGAGTACAGCCTTGCTTTCTGCTCTTCTTTCCATGGAGGGCAAGTGCGTGACTTCTGCCGAGGGCATTGTAGATGATGATGTGGATAAGTGCATCCACAACCTTACCTCTATCGGCGCCGATGCGATGAAGACCACCGATGATATGGTGCTTGATATCATGACGCATAAATAATTAGGCGTCATGACGCATAAATAAATAGAAGTGTAGATTTTACATTATTTATAACTCGAAAACAATAAAGGCTCTCAAGAATCTCTCTTGCGAGCCTTTTTTTTAGATTATTTGGACTTTTTTGCTTAAAAAGTCTTAAAATGATGAATTTAATTTCATTAAAAACCGGTTCGTATTAAAAAATATTATATCTTTGCACCGTCAAATTTAAATAAATGAAATTAATAGCATTGGCTAACTTAAATAAATAAGTCGAATCATATCGGCTGAATTAATTATTGGACCAAATAACATTTTTTAAACTATATCTTATGATTAGACAACTATTCACAGTAAGTACTATGATTATGGCTCTTGGTATGACTCCTACTCACGCATATGGGGGGGTGACTCGTATCCAGGAAACTAATCAGTCCAAGAATGGACAGTGCACTGGTACCATTATTGACCCTACAGGTGAGCCAGTAATTGGTGCTACAGTTACAGTTAAGGGAAAGCAGGGTGGAACCATCACAGACATTGATGGTAACTTTGCGCTTTCTGACGTGCAGCATGGTGCAACTATCTGTATCAGCTACATTGGTTTCGAGCCAGTGGAGAAGGTATGGAAGGGTGGTGCCATGAATATAACTATGCAGGAAGACAGCAAGACTCTGAATGAGGTCGTTGTTGTCGGTTTCGGTACTCAGAAGAAGGTAAACCTCACTGGTGCCGTTTCTACCGTTGATTCCAAGACCCTCGGTGCTCGCCCAGTCAACTCTGTTGTTGATGCTCTTCAGGGTGCAGTAGCCGGTATGAATTTCTCTACACCAGAGAGCGGTGGTACTCTTAATTCAACCAAGTCTTTTAATATCCGTGGTACAGGTACTATCGGTGCCGGTTCTTCTGTATCTCCACTCGTGCTCATCGACGGCATGGAGGGCGATATGAACGCACTCAACCCACAGGACATCGAGAACATTTCTGTATTGAAGGATGCTTCTGCTTCTTCCATCTACGGTTCACGTGCTGCCGGTGGTGTAATCCTTATTACTACCAAGAGTGGTAAGAAGGGTAAGACTTCTATTAACTACAACAACTCATTCCGTTTCGATTCTCCACTCAACATGCCGGAGATGATGGACTCTTATACATGGGCTAAGTACATGAACGATGCATCTGTAGGTAGCGGTGCAGGTGTCTGGTTTACAGATGAGAAGCTCGAGCAGATCAAGAAGGCTCAGAGCGATCCTACCATGCAGAAGATGTTCAAGAACAGCAACAACCGTTGGGAGGTTTGGGATAATACGCCACTCTTGCCTCTTGGTAATACTGACTGGCTCAAGGAGCAGTTTGGTACCAGCTTCTCACAGGAGCATACCTTGAGCATCAATGGTGGTGATGATCGTTTGCAGTACTATGTATCAGGCAACTATCTCAACCGTGGTGGTCTTCTCCGTCATGGCGATGATAGCATGCAGCGCTATACCATGACTGGTAAGATCAATGCACAGATAACCAACTGGTTACGTATGACCTACAATACCCGTTTCTCACGTAATGACTTCGATTCTCCTGGTGATTTGATCAATGGTACAGATGTGTTCTTCCACAACATGTGCCGTTACTGGCCTATTTTGCCAACTACCGATCCTAATGGAAACTGGTTGCCAGAGTCTTACATCGGACGTCTTCAGAATGGTGGCCGTGCCAAGAACCAGACAGACCGTCTTTCTCAGCAGCTTTCATTTGTTGCAACTCCTGTAAAGGGCCTGACTCTGAATGCTGAGTTGAACTATCGTATTGTTACAGAGTTCAACCATCGTGACTGGCAGACCGTATACGCCTACGACTGCGACAACAATCCTTATGTAGATATCAACGCAACATCAAGCGTGTATGAGTATTCATTCAAGTCAAACTATTTCAACCCTAACCTCTTTGCTGAGTACAGCCATTCATTTGGCGAGCATAACATGAAGGTGATGGGTGGTTTCCAGAGTGAGTGGTTCCGCCAGCGCAATATGAAGGCACAGCAGAACGGTATCATGTCTGGTCTTCCTACTCTCGATACAACAACCACCAAGCCAAGTGTAGGTGGTGCATATAACTCATGGACTACAGCCGGTTTCTTCGGTCGTATCAACTACGACTATGCAGGCCGTTACCTCTTCGAGGCTAACCTCCGTTATGATGGATCTTCACGTTTCCTCCGCGAGAACCGCTGGAACTTCTTCCCATCATTCTCTGCTGGTTGGAACATTGCCCGTGAGAAGTTCTGGGAGCCATTGACTGATTACGTAAACACATTGAAGCTCCGTGCTTCTTGGGGTCAGTTGGGTAACCAGAATACTGATAACTGGTATCCTTTCTATCCAACCATCGGCTTCTCTTCTCAGGGTGGCAACTGGTTGATCAATGGTGCTAAGCCAAATATCGCTAAACAGCCAGATCTCGTCTCTTCTACTCTTACATGGGAGAAGAGCCGTACATGGGAAATCGGTCTCGACTGGGGTGCTTTCAATAACCGCCTCACCGGATCGTTCGGCTACTATCAGCGCAAGACATTCGACATGGTAGGTCCTGCTCCTGAGTTGCCTGTTATCCTCGGTGCCAATCCTCCAAAGGTGAACAACCTTGATATGACATCTAAGGGATGGGATCTCCAGATTGGCTGGCGTGACGTAATCGGTGAGGTAAGCTATGGTGCATCTCTCGTATTGAGTGATAACCAGGTGGTCATCGACAAGTATCCTAACCCATCTAAGAAGCTCGGTTCATACTATGCTGGTGCTAAGCTCGGAGACATCTGGGGTTATACCACAATCGGTATCGCACAGAGCCAGGATGAGATGGACAAGCACCTCGCAAAGGTTGACCAGAGCGCACTCGGAAGTGGCTGGACTGCTGGTGACATCATGTATAAAGACCTCGATGGCGACGGCAAGATCAATGGTGGTGAGGGTACAGCCGACAAATCTGGCGACCGCCGCATCATCGGTAACTCTACTCCTCGCTATAACTTCGGTTTGAACCTCGATGCAGCTTGGAAGGGCTTTGATATCAAGGTGTTCTTCCAGGGAACCCTCAAGCGTGATTACGCAGCAGGTGGTGCCGTATTCTGGGGTGCTATCGGTACAGGTAAGTGGCAGGCTACTGGCTTCAAGTTCCACGAGGATTACTGGCGTGAGGACAACAAGGGTGCATACTACCCACGTGCTGACTGGGGTGGTGGTCGTAATACCCAGACTCAGACCCGCTATTTGCAGAATGCAGCTTATGGCCGTTTGAAGAACCTCACCATTGGTTACACCTTGCCAAAGTCTATCACAAGCAAGGCTTATATTGAGAATCTTCGCTTCTTCGTATCTGGAGAGAACCTCTTCACCATCACTAACTTCACAGAGGCTGGTGATCCAGAGCTGATTGGAGCAGGTTATGGCCATGAGATTGGTAAGGCATATCCATTGTCTAGAACCTACTCATTCGGTCTTAGTGTAACATTCTAACTTATCTTTAGATTATAGAAAGGAAACAATTTATGAAAATTAAATATATTTCAATGCTCTTATTGGGCGCGACGCTCGGTCTGACAAGTTGCAATGACTATCTTGACAAGGAGCCTGAAAGCAACGTGACACCTGCGTCCTTCTTTACTAGCGCAGACGACCTGGCTGCCTACACCGTGAATCTCTATGGTGTATTGACAAGTATTGAACCGGGTAAATATGGTATGAGTACCTTTGCTTATGATAACGATACCGATAACCAGGCGGGAACCGGTTATTCTAGCCGTTGGGTTCCTGGAAACTGGAAAGTAGGTCAGAGTGGTGGTGCTTGGGATTTCGGTAATATCCGCTCGGTGAACTATTTCCTGGATCAGGTATTGCCAAAGTTCGAGGCTAAGCAGATTAGTGGTGCTGAGGCTCAGGTACGCCACTACATTGGTGAGGCATACTTCCTCCGTGCTTACCTTTATTTGGACAAGTTGCAGTCTTTGGGTGATTTCCCTATCGTGCTCAATGCGCTTCCTGATGACAAGGAAACTCTCGTTGCGTCTTCCAAGCGCCAGCCACGTTATAAGGTAGCTCAGCAGATTCTCGACGACCTTGACAAGGCACTCGGTCTTCTGCAGGAATCAGCTCCTGGTGGCAAGAACCGCATCTCTCGCGATGCAGCCCTCCTGCTCCGTTCTCGTGCAGCTCTCTTCGAGGCTACATGGGAGAAGTATCACAAGGGTACTGCGTTTGTGCCAGGTGGTCCAGGTTGGCCAGGCAAGGCTGAGGATATCCAGGGATTTGACATCGATTCTTCCATCAATCACTTCCTCGATGAGGCTATGAAGTCTTCTAAGGAATTGGGTGATAAGCTCGTTGGCAACCTTGTAGAGAATACGGATGCTCCAGAGGGACAGAATGCTAGCTTGGCAAGTCTCAATCCTTACTACACCATGTTCTGTGACAAGGATATGAGCGGCTATAGCGAGGTGTTGATGTACCGTGCTTTTGATAAGGCAAAGGCTAACGTGACCCACAACGTGCAGATGCAGTTGCAGCGCAATGGCGGCGGTACTGGTTGGACACGTGGTCTCGTCAACTCATTCCTCATGCGCAATGGTTTGCCTATCTACGCTGCCGGCTCAGGCTACGACCCAACTTGGGAAAACCAGGGTGTGAAGGCTACCTTGCAGAATCGCGATTCTCGCATCCAGCTCTTCACCAAGATGGATGGATCTATCGAGAACTACACCAGTGAGGGTGCTGTTCCAACCGACCTCTCATGGACAGTAAAGGGCAACAACGAGACTCGTATGGTGACAGGTTTCGCAGTAAAGAAGGGTAAAAACTATGATTCCCAGCAGGGACTCAATCACGACTACGGCGAGAGTGGTAGCATCGTATTCCGTGGCACAGAGGCTCTCCTCAACTACATGGAGGCTTCCTGGTTGAAGAACCATACTATCGACGCTACAGCTGATAAGTACTGGCGTGCTCTCCGCATCCGTGCCAAGGTAGATCCTGATTACAACAAGACTATCGCAGCTACCAACATGCAGGAGGAGGCTAAGTGGGACTTCGGTGCTTACTCTCATGGTAAGTTGGTTGATGCTACTACTTACAACATCCGTCGTGAGCGTCGTGATGAGTTCATCGGTGAGGCATCTCGCTGGGAGGACTTAATCCGCTGGCGTGCTTGCGACCAGGTAAACGGTTACCAGATTGAAGGTATGAAGTACTGGGGTACTGTTTACGAGGGCAAATGGCTCGATGGTACAACCAACCTCGCTATCGTAGATGTTGAAGGAGGTAAGGGTAATATGAGTGATAAGACCATTAGTGGCGACTATATCCGTCCATACCAGATTTCCAAGATTAACAACCAGGTATTTGATGGTTATCACTTTACACCTGCTCACTATCTGTCTCCTATCGCACAGAGCGTATTCCGTCAGACTGCAGCGGGTGACCAGACCGATCTTACCACATCTGTAGTTTACCAGAACCCAGGTTGGCCATTGGTTGCCGGACAGGGTGCAACTGCAGTAGAGTAAAGCGTGTGAACATATTCATTCGGCTTATGTCTTGAAATAAAAAGCTCAAGGCATAAGATACTAAAAAGGCTCGCAAGAAGTTTCGATTTCTTGCGAGCCTTTTAAGATTAAGAAATATTAAAAAACTGGCTTTTCCTTGGAGATAATCGCGGATATGTGTATATTTGCACCATCCGATAATCGCGGATATGTGTGTATTTGTGCTATCCGATAATCGCGGATAGGTGTAAGAAACGGAAAATATTAATCGCGGATAGGTGTATTTATCCGATATAATTAATCTAGGATAGGTGTAAATTATGAGAAGAAAAGTATATGATCAACTCAAGAAATGGAAGGAAGAACAGAACGGAGAAAGTGCTGTTCTCATCAATGGTGCCCGCCGAGTAGGAAAGAGCTATATCGTAAAGGAATTCGCTCAAGAAGAATACAAGAGTTATATTTTGCTTGACTTCAATAAGATAGGAAAGAACATAAAATCCTTGTTCGAAACCTATCTGGATGACTTGGATACATTTTTTATGTATTTGAGCAGTTTCACCAATACACCTCTATATCCAAGAGAATCGGTTATTATCTTTGATGAAGTGCAATTGTATCCTCGGGCTCGTACTGCTATCAAGTATCTGGTTGAAGATGGACGCTACGATTATATCGAGACTGGTTCGCTTGTTTCTATCAAAAAGAACGTTGAGGATATTATGATTCCTTCTGAGGAGGAAGAAATATTGATGTATCCTATGGATTTCGAGGAGTTCTTGTGGGCATTGAACAATGAAACCTTGATGCCGCTTATACGAATGAACTTTCAGAAAAAGCATGAGATGGGACAGATGATGCATCGCATGGCAATGGACTATTTCAGACAGTATCTTATTGTTGGAGGAATGCCACAGGCTGTAGCTAAATTTGTAGAAACTCGAGATTTCAATAAGGTGGATCGTGTGAAGCGACAAATTCTTACCTTATATCGTAATGATATTCAAAAGTATGCTTCAACTTATGTATTTAAAGTTACCCAGATTTTTGATACAATTCCTTCTCAACTTCAAAAACATGAGAAGAAATTTATGTTGAAAGCACTTACAGAAGGGGCGAGAATGCGGGATTATGAAACGGCTTTCTTTTGGCTGGCAGATGCCATGATAGTCAATATGGCCTATAATACGACAGAGCCAAGCATCGGTCTTGGAATGAATACCGATGATACGACATTGAAATGCTATATGGCTGATACGGGTTTGCTCATCAGTCATGCTTTCAATGAAAATACGATAGTATCTGAAAACTTATATAACAAGCTTCTGGTAGATAAACTGGAGTTCAATGGCGGAATGATAGTTGAGAATATTGTTGCTCAGATGTTACGTTCGGCAGGGCATAAGCTGTATTTCTTTTCCAAATATAGTAAGGATGATGCCAAAGAAAGGATGGAACTGGATTTCCTGATAGCCAAAGATACAATAACGTCAAAGCATAATATTTCACCGATAGAAGTGAAGTCAACTAATAGATACACGCTCACTTCTCTTAAAAAGTGCATCGCTAAATATGATAGTTATCTGGCCACTCCGTATGTTTTGCATACGGCTGATTTGAAAGTAGAGGAGGGGATTACTTATTTGCCATTGTATATGACAGGGTTATTATAAGTGTTAATTTTGTCGAGAGGCAATGAAAAATTCACTGCGCTAATGAAAAATAGTTAAAAAATGTATTCAAAATAAAAGTAGTTGAATGAATATTTGCTAGTTAGAAATATATTTTCTATCTTTGCCCCTGTCTAAGAACTGGCTGAAAGCCCCCCTTGGGAGGGTGGAGGCAGTGAAAGGACATATATACATGAAGACGTAACTGAACGTTTTGTATTTGACGATGTGAGAACTTCGCAACTTCAAACTAATTGTCAAAATAAACAAAGCAGCGGGGACGTCCCAAAGGGTGTATTGTATATAGCCGACATTGGCTTCGGGCGATTCTTTGTCGCCCGATTCCGATGAGGGTGAACTATATATTGACATCGGCGTGGGGCTTTCAGCGTTGCTCGTTTCTGACAATTAGGGCAATGCGAAGGCCTTCACATCGTGGAACGAGCGACAGAACTGGCTCCACGCTTTCTTTGTATATATACTAGGAAGAATAATTAAGAACCAGTCAAAAGGGAGCTGTTTTGACTTTATACTAAGGACAATATACAATGAAAATGGAAATATTTGGGATAGAAACGATGATGGAAGCTATTCCAAGAGGTGAGATATAGCTCTTGGCTAAATATAAGAGGAGAATCATACTCTTATGCTCCTCTCATGTTTTGTTAAGCACATTTATTAAACAGCACAGAATAAGGAGAGTTTTATTAGGTAAAAAATATATAATTATGGAACAAAGTAAGGTTACATTGTTGAAAATAGTAAATGGTTTTTTGTTGTTTTTTCTTTTTGGCTTGATAGTAGGTTGTAGTTCTAAATCAACAAAATCGAGCGGTGATGCGAATGATACCGTATCAATTACTAAGAACACTGTTGCAAAGCCAAGTGCCAAGGAAATAGTCGCAGAAACATTTGGTGTGGACTTGGGACTTAGTGTAAATTGGGCAGAATGTAATGTCGGAGCCTCAAGGCCTCAGGAATTTGGATTGCTTACATCTTATGGTAATGTGGATGGACGCATTACTCCCGCTCCTCCTGCTGTCGACATTAGTGGCACTCCACATGATATTGCCAGGGTAAAACTTGGTAAACCATGGCGCATGCCTACTTATGACGAGCTGCTTGAACTTATGAGCCAATGTTCATGGGCGCATGAGAAATATAAAGGTGTACCAGGTATGAGAGTGACAGGTCCTAACGGCAATTCTATATTCTTACCAGAATGTGGCGGTTATGTTTTGGATGAATCATTGGCTAGGCAACTGTCTAAGATCAAGAACTTTGATCCAACGGATTGCCGTGGAAGCAATAGTGATGAATCATATTATTGGGTAGGTACGACCAAAGAAGGATTATTTCCTTTCTTGAAGATTGAGAATGGCGGCAATTCATATAAATGGATGCTTACTATTCAGGGTTGTGAAGCCTATGCTGTTCGCCCAGTGGCAGACAAATAAGAATGTCACTTCTTCCCTGTATGGATACTGTTAGAAAGATAAATCTGTTATAATGACAAGAACTAGAAAAATGAGAAAGATATTGTTTTTAATCATGTGTATGTTTGCCTTCTTGGCTAACATGCAAGCTGCGAAATATGACGACGTGACAGTGGATGGTGTGAAATATCGTGCCATCACGGATTCTACGGCAGATGCATCCATTGCAAAAGAGCAGCCAGTTATCACCATTGTGCCTTATGTGAAAATCAAAGGAAGAACATATAAGGTGGTGGAAATAGGGAGTAGTGATCTCAAATATAAAAAACTTGGAAGCATAACTTCTGTTAATTTGCCAAATACAATAAAGATAATTAAATATTTTTCTCTATGTTATACAGGTATATCTTCGATTATCATCCCAAATTCTGTTGAAGAAATAGGGGATAAAGCTTTTACGAATTGCATAAACTTAAAAAATATTGTCATTCCTTCTTCCGTAAAGAAAATGGGACTTGATGTTTTTGAGAGATGTTATTCATTGGAAGAAGTTAGAATACCAAATTCTGTCATTGAGATAGGTGCAGGTTGTTTTACTCGTTGTGGCAAAATAAAAAAGATTGCTCTTCCTGATAAAATGCCAACTATCCCAGAAACCTATAGCTGGGGTAGCAAAGCTTCGTCAAGTAATCTGGGAATTGACTATAGTAATTTAACTGAAATAAAAGGAAATAAATCTGAAAAATGTCCCATTTGGTTTATTGAGCAATATAAAAATGAAGATTTTAAATATACGTCCGAAATAAAGTCTTACTTCTATCAGAAAATTTTTAAACCATACAAAAGCTCATTTAGTTATTTCGCTAATAGTAAAGTCATAGCAGAAATAGAAAGCTGGCAGAAGAAGAAGGAATACGAGACCACGGCACAATGGCGCACTCGCGTTACCGAGGGAACCCGAAAGGCTAAGGTGAAGTCTTGTCTCGAAGAGCTGAAGAAAGCGTACATCAAGGAGCGAACCAGCAAGGGCATACAAGCCTTGATTGGTAAATACGATGCCGACTATACCACCTTCCCTGTTTATATGGCAGGACTGGATACCGTTTATGTGAAGGTGCCACAGGGTCAAGCTCCTAATTTCAAGGAGCATTGGACGGATGTTCGACTTTATCCAAAATATGGTGTGGTCAATGACCAGCTAGCTTTGCTTTCTTGCTCGTTCAAGTTGAATGGTAATACCTACCAGACGCTGAAGAGTTATGCCGGTGACAACTCTGCCGACAAGACAAAGGAGTTGCTTGCCAACCTTTCGCCTCTGGAAATAGATTTCAGCGCAGGGCAAGACAAGAAGCCTGTCAACAAGGATGCTAGTTCCAGCAACATGGCAGCAGCAACAATCAAGGTGGACTATGCGTTGGACAAGAATATCCCGGTAAATCCAACCACCAACAGGAATACCTTTGTGGTGATTATCGGAAACGAAGACTACCAGCGAGTGAGCAAGGTGAACTATGCGCTCAACGATGCAAACACCTTTGCCAATTATTGTCAGAAGACATTGGGCATTCCACAACAGAACATCAGAAGCTATCGCAACGCAACATACGGCACGATGCTTTCTGCCCTGGATGAAATCAAGGGAATAGCCAATGCCTACCATGGCAACCTGGATGTCATCTTCTATTATGCTGGCCATGGTGTGCCAAGCGAAGCAGACAAGAACGCTTACTTGCTTCCTGTGGACGCAGACGGTGTAAGAACGGAAGTTTGCCTCAGCACTAAGCGCCTTTATCAGACTCTTGGCGAACTGAATGCCAAGAATGTGGTGGTGTTCATGGATGCCTGTTTCAGTGGTGCGCAGCGAGGCGAGGACATGTTGGCATCGGCACGTGGTGTGGCTCTCAAGGTCAAGGCTGAAGTGCCACAAGGCAACACCATCGTTTTCAGTGCTGCCACTGGCGAGGAGACAGCCTTCCCATACAAGGAGAAAGGACATGGTATGTTCACCTATTTCCTTCTGAAGAAACTTCAGGAGTCAAAGGGCGAGGCTACGCTTGGCGAACTGGGAGAATATGTGAGCGATGAGGTGGCAAAACAGTCTATCGTCATCAACCACAAGAGCCAGACACCTACCGTCATCTGCTCTGAGACTATGCAGAACTGGAAAGAAATAAAACTTAAAAAATAAGAATCATGAAACAATTAAATCCTCATGGCAACAATATGCTTAGATGGTGTCTTGTTGCACTAGTAACCTTTGTGCTGTCATTGCCAGCGGCAGCACAAAGTTTTGGCTTGCCTTGCAAGAAATATCCTGCCAGTGTGCCATTCAAGACAGAGAGTGGTGTGGATCGCTATTGGCACGTAACCAGCGTGAAGTGCTTAGGACCAGCCAATGGTGGCTACAAGTTCCGTATTTCGGGTATGGCAAAAAAGTCGAGCCGCTCACAGAATGTGGACCTTTACTACATCATGCCAGGCAACAAGCTTCGTGTGGCAGGTGCCTATTTCTTCCCAGCCATCACGGAGGGAAGTCCATTCAGCTTTACCGTGCTCTCTGCATTTAAGGGCTATGCCCCTTCCCGCTTCAATGGTTTCTTCATCCTCAACAAGTTTCTTGCAGCTGAGTTGAGACGAGAGCAAGAGGCTGCTGCGGAGGAGGAAACAGAAGAACAGGAGGAACAGACCGTACAGGCACAATCGGCTTCGGATTCACAAGAAGAGGAGGAAGAGGCAAGCATTAAGCCTGTGGCAACGCTTACTCCTCAAAGGCAAGAGACTGCCAGCCAGACTATCGTTGCATCACGTACTCCTTATAGTATAGTAAAATACAGTCCGTCTCACAGTTATGCATGGCCAGGGCTGTCAATCCAGAAGGTAACCATAACGGAAAATTACACTCAGCTGGAGATGCAATTCAATAATGCTCTCTATCATGAGGGGTGGATTAATATCAATGGTGGTGCGTATCTCACGATACCTGGTACTAGCATCAAGGCTCGTCTCGAGAGCGTTTCTGGTATCAGCAAGAGTCCTGGTCATACCAACATCAATTATAGTGAAGTTCGGAAATTTACCCTAACGTTTGAGTCTCTGCCCAAAAATACCACTGTGTTCGACTTCTACGAGACTCCAACCAGTAGATGGAAAATACAGGGTGTGAGAGTTAAATAATGAACAAAGTTAATAACAACAAAATCTTTAAATTATGAGTTTAGTAAATTGTCCTAATTGCGGTAAGCCTGTGAGCGATGCCGCCCCAAAGTGTCCTGGCTGTGGCACAGAGTTGAAGAACGCTCCTGCAAAGCAGGCTTTCTGCAAGTATTGTGGCTCACCTATTACGCCAGGCTCTGCTTTTTGTCCATCATGTGGAAAAAGTCAGAATGCCGTGCCAGTCCAAGCTAATGGCAGTCAGCAGCAACCAGTTCAGCAAGCGCAGCCTCAGACATGGCAGCAGCCACAGGCAGCACAGGCAAACAACACTGCCCAAACCACAAACACAACGGTAGTGGTTCAAGGTTCCCGTTCTAATGGTCTCGGAACAGCAGGCTTTGTCTTTGCCATATTGGCATTGTTCTTATGTTGGGCACCAGTCGTTAACTTTATCGTTTGGTTCCTTGGAGCCTTGTTCTCTTTCATTGGCTTGTTTAAGGCTCCTAGAGGTCTTGCCATTACTGGTTTCATCCTGTCGTTTATCGGCATTATCATCTTAGTAACTGTCATAGGTTCTGTATTTGCATTTTTACACTAAAAGCCTATGAGATATTGTAGCAATTGCGGTGCGCCCTTGGATGAGGACGCACTGTTTTGTCCTGATTGTGGGACAAAGGTGGAAGTTCCACCCGTGTTGAATCAAGAGCAGCCTCAGTTAGCGATACAGGAGCAAGAGCAAGCTCAGCCACAAATAGATTATAATGAGAATGTACAAGAGGTGGATAATGCCGTAGAGGTGGGTGGCAATGACCGCAAGTGGACATACATTTGCGCAGGTGTAGCTGTGGCGGTCTTGATAGCAATCTTGGGTGGCTTGTTTTATCTGCATCATAAGTCATCAGGTGATAGCATCCTCGGCTTACAGCAGCCCAAGTGGGAGAAGTTTGTCCACATGACGGGTAAGGAGACGGCTTTCTACAAGTCTCCTGATACTAGTAGTCCTCGGCTCATGCAAGCTAGCAATGCTGATGGATGTGGAGTTATCTGTCAAAATTATTGGAGTGATGAAAAAACCAATGAAGACATGACTAATCCAGAATACTATCCATATACGGATGAAACTTCTGTTTTCCCTGTGGTGGAAGAAAATGGAGATTGGTACAAGGTGTACATCCAGGATAGAGACAAGCGATGTGAGGCTTATGTGGAAAAATCACAATGTGAAGAGGTGGCACCTGAACCTATTACCCAAGAAGTTCTCTCACAGATAGATGCTAGCTATAATCTCCAAAAAGGAGGTAAATACGATAACATCTGTTTTATGCTCGATAGTGATGAGGGAGGAAATTATCTTAGTATAGGTGAATTGCTAAATGACAAATGTCTTGCATTTAGCAGCGCTTACCACATCTATATTGCGGAGAGTGATACTACGCTTACCACAACTCTTGAAGAAAATTCTTATGTTACAGATGATGGGGATTTGTTATATAGTTACTTGTTGCATTATGGTCCTAGCAGAAGTGTTTCATTGAATGGCTATACAAACTTCGACACCCAAAAGATAACATCAGATGAAATGGAGCAGTTCGTGAACTGTATGAAGAAAATAAAGAATGAAACCCTTGAGGTAAGTTATGGGTATTATTTCCCTTCTGTCTCAACTTCTCATCTGTTCTATTTCTATACTTATGGTAACATACTGGGACTGGAAAGTACGGAGGGTGCTGATGAGAAGCATGTAACAGAATATAAAGTAGTAGGCAAATCCCTGATGGCACTTCATGGTGACGAATGGATAGAAACTGGCTTTACGACCGAAGGCTCTTTTGAGATTTATCAACAGCAAGACCTTGACGAGGATGGCAACGTGGAGATTGTCTTGCAAGATTATGAAGGTAATTACATCGATAATCCTTTCGTTATCTATTATGACAAAGCCACCAATTCTTTCAAACAGACAGAAAGTATGGAGTTGGAGCAAAGTCCGAGCATTGAAACGGAAGAGTCCGGGGCTGCGCTTCTCGTGCAAAACGAAGACTTGCGTACCATCAAATACCAGTATGCTGACGGGAAGCTCAAGATTGTTAGCGACAAAATGAAGAATGTGGGTAAGATTCGCCGCACCATCAGAATGGAAGATGTTTTTCCTGGAAACGATGATTATGGTGATCGAAACTTGACTTTTGATTTCGATGGTGATGGTGAGGATGAAAACGTTGTTTTTTATCGTGGCGAGAGCCATGCTGATGGCTATGGCAAATATATGTCCATCGTAAAAATTGTTTGGGTAGATGGTAGGGAGGTAGGCAATGAAAACAGTCTTCTACTCAGTGCTAGCATATTCAGATTCTTGGCATCGGAAACAAACGGAATGCCAGACATCATAGCTGACAATACCTTGAAGAAATGGAATGGTAGTTCATACGAATAATAAATGCTGCACTTATGATAAAAAACGGCTCGCAAGATGGGGCAATCTGTCTTGCGAGCCGTTAATGTATATATATATTTCTTTCTTAATAATTACACGAGTGTAGCTACGATTTCCTCACGAGTGCCTGGGTGCTTTGGCAATCATTACTGCTGCAAGGATCAATGGTGAGTTAGAAAATAGAATGGAAACGGGAGAGGTGGAATTCAAGATGGTCGGATAGCCATTTCAACCGTACAGGTCGCCATTATTTTTCAAGATACCAAGTTTCTTCGGAAAGAAAATCTCCGATATTCTTTGCTTATTCCAAATATTTATGCTAACTTTGCCACAAAATATAAATCATAAGGAGAATCGCTCATGGATAATAATATCACAAAGAAGAAATTTGCCAAGTGCGAATACATTTATCGCAAGCGCATCCCTTACGGAATGATGAACTTCGTTACCGTGAGAAGAGATGACTGCTATTATGTTGATAAGACCCCATATATAGAAGAAATAGAAAGATCTAACAAGTTTTTCTTTTATATCCGCCCTCGTCGTTTCGGCAAGAGCCTTACCCTCTCGATGCTCAAACAATATTACGACATCAATATGGCTGACAGGTTTGAGGAACTGTTTGGAGGACTGTATATCGGTGAAAATCAGACACCGGAGCATAATACCTATCTGATTATCTCGCTCAACTTTGCCGTGGTAGATGCTAATCTTGAGAATTACAAGAAGGGACTTGATGCGCATTGCAACACAGAGTTTAACTACTTCTGTGATGTGTATGCACAATATCTGCCTGTAGATATAAAAGAGGAGATGAACAGGAAGGATGGTGCAGCTGAGCAGTTGGACTATCTCTGTAAGGAATGCAAGAAGACCGGACAGAGGGTGTATCTCTTCATTGACGAGTACGATCATTTCACCAATACCATCCTGGCAGAGCCGGATTGCCTCAATAGCTATCAGGCAGAAACCCATGGCACTGGGTATCTCCGCAAGTTTTTCGATACCATCAAGTCGGCTACCGATTCTACCCTGGAGCGAGTTTTCGTAACGGGTGTTAGTCCTGTTACTATGGATGATTTGACCAGCGGTTTCAACATAGGTACCAACTACTCCCTGTCATACGAATTTAACGAGATGACGGGCTTCACGGAGGAAGAAGTGCGCGAAATGCTCACTTACTATACCGATACCCTCAATCTCCACAACTACACCGTGGATGAACTGATAGAACTGATGAAGCCATGGTACGACAACTATTGCTTCGCAAAGGCTTCTTACGGAGAAACCACCATGTATAATTCTAATATGGTGCTCTATTTCATTGATAATTATATAAGAAATCGGGGAAGACTGCCGGAAAATATGATAGAGGAAAATATCCGACTGGATTACAACAAACTCCGCATGCTCATCCGCAAGGACAAGGAGTTTGCACATGATGCCTCTATCATCCAGCAACTGGTTGAGAATGGTTTTGTGGCTGGTGAACTCAAGACTGGCTTCCCTGCCGAGCAGATAGGCGACCCGGATAATTTCGTAAGTCTGCTCTACTACTTCGGCATGGTTACCATCGCTGGAACTCATCAGGGAAAGACCAAGTTCGTAATACCAAATGAGGTGGTGCGAGAACAGCTGTTCAGATACCTTCTTGACACTTACAAGGAGAACGACCTGAAATATGATTCATACGAAAAGGGAAAACTGGAAAGTGCCTTGGCATATTGTGGAGAATGGAAGCCATATTTTGAATATATCGCAGATAGTCTGCATAAATATTCATCACAAAGAGACCGTCAGAAGGGAGAATATTTCGTGCATGGATTCACGCTCGCCATGACCTGCGACAACAAGTTCTATCGCCCTATATCCGAAAAGGATACCCAGGAAGGATATGCTGACATCTTCCTCTGTCCATTGGTTGATAATTTCAGCGATATGCTTCATTCTTACATCGTGGAACTCAAATATGCCAAGTCGAAGGATACCGATGCGCATGTAGAGCAACTTAGACAGGATGCCATCAGACAAGTGATTAGATATGCAGAAAGCGAAGTTGTGACTTCTGCCATCAAGACTACGCAGCTGCATAAGGTCATCGTGGTGTATAAAGGAACGGAAATGGTAGTTTGCGAAGAAGTTGAATAATAAAGGAGTTGAAATGCCTTTTCTAATAGAGCTACACGTAAACATTATTTAAGTCCTAGAACGAAATAAATAGAAACGGCTCGCAAGAAGTTTCAATTTCTTGCGAGCCTTTATAATTTGTAGACCTTTGATTTAGAACCAGTTAAACTAATCATCAAGTTCAATGTTCCAAGCTCAAAGTTCAATCTCTTTATACGAGTGTTGCAACGACTTCCTCACGGGTACCTGGCAACATGTCGATGACAGGAATCTCTGGCATGGTGTAGCAACCTGGCTGGAGACGGAAGGATGCACGAGCCACGTTAACCAATACCTGAGCGGTGAGGGCAGGGTTGTTGATACTCATGTTGAACTCGAAGCGCTGGTTCTGAGTCTTGCCAGATACACCCTTGCGAACGAGGTTCACACCATGACCCATATCCTTTACATCATCTACAGATGCTACGGCGAATACGTGAGTCTCATCGTGAGCGAAGTATGGGTCAGCCTTGATCTCTGCGGTAACATCCTCAAGCTTGGCACCTTCCTCCAACTCTACATAAACCATACGGCGGTGGATACCCTCGCCCAATGGGATAGTAACAGAGAGTGCTTCCTTGACGCCCTTTTTGCTACGAACGCAAACAGAGTGTCCCATGCTCATACCAGGACCGAAGTTGGTATAGGTCAATCCCTTTGGAG
>ERZ1026874.547-NODE-547-length-23080-cov-25.984495_pt1 | contig 23080 bp, 16 predicted proteins | sample MGYA00380167_ERZ1026874 | MGnify/ENA primary metagenome ERZ1026874 (study PRJEB33269, sample SAMEA4719803) | human gut metagenome | biome: human-associated habitat; feature: organic feature; material: feces | place: Cameroon | collected 2013-10 ...
GTACTTATTTGCACTTACAAATATCTGAGAAGTCTTTGAGGGGCAACAATATTGTTGTCACCCCTCACGACTTCAAAATCCTTTTTTAAAAACTAGAAATTGCTTTCCTTTGCATCTTCACAGAGTTGCTTAAAATTACAAGACTTACAATCTGTGAGTTTTTTATTTGTTTCAAACTGGTTGCTTGGCGAAATGATTTCAGACAACAAGTTTTTAAGATCATTTTCAAATTCATCAGCATAGGGCCTAAAGTCCATGATGAATTCTTTTTTATTTCTTTCGCCATAAAGAATGTAAGGCGAGAAAGTTCTATTTGCGGTAAGCGGAATGTAAAACAATGCTGGCACAATTGGCAAATCCTTGTGTCCATTCTTATAGAGTATGAAGCTATAGAGCATGGCTTGGAAGGCATACTGATCTCTTTTACTAAGATTCGGTGCAAACAAATCCTCCCATTTCTTTACATTTTCTTGGGTGCGACCTGTTTTATAGTCAATCACGCGTAAGCACTTCTTGCCGTCAATCATTGCCTCGTCTAAACGGTCTATAGAACCTCCCAATGTGATTTTTTTTGTACCGCCATTATCGGTAGGCACATCCAAAACAAGGCTACATTTCTTTTCGCTTTTTAAATAATTAAACCCTTCAGAAGGTGCATCAGCCGCATTTTTATTCGCGCCAGCTTCGTATTTTAATAAAAACTTAAAGTACTCAAGCACACTATTATCCAACATCTCGTGGCGCTTCGTGCGAATCGGCACAACTGTTTTTTTACCAGCCTTTTCTGCCTCATCTTTTTCCACTTCAACATATGCCGTCTCTAGCAATTCCACGCAAAGCTTGTCAAAGCTAGCATCCTCAACAATCGCTTTTAAGTCGTCCGAACTAATCCAATTTGGCTTTTTCTTCTTTTGTTCAGTATAGAACAATTCTGCCATTTTATGAACCAAATTACCCAAGTCTCTTTGGTCAATCAATTTATTCTCCTCATCAGGCACAACAAGTTTTAGCACATGGTTATAATAAAACTTGCGCTTACAAGAAAGATATTCGTTTAGCGACGTTGGCGAAAAATAACACCCTTCAAAAGGCTTATCTACAGACATCGTAGGCTTTTCGCTATATTGCTGTGGTGCACTCTCCAATTCTATGCGTTTAATGCAATCCGAAAGTTTAGGATCAATCAGCATGTTACGCATAAATCGCGACATTTCGCCATGCTGCGTGCCCGCAGTTGAATTGTTATAGGCAAGTGTCACATGCTTTGCACGTTGCAACAATCTAAAAAAGTAGTAAGCATACACTGCATTTTTACGCACATAAGTAGTAAGCTTATATTTCTGGCGTATAAGCGAAGGGATGAACGAAGCCTCAGAAGCCTTCTGGGGCAAAATGCCTTCGCCCACCGACAACATTAAAATATTATCAAAGTCCAAACAGCGTGTTTCGAGCACACCCATTACTTGCAAACCAATAGCGGGTTCTCCATGAAAAGGAATAGACATGCCACGAAGCACTTGTCGAATTAGTTTAAAGAGCATGGCATAACCAATGCGCATTATGGCATTGTGTGCCTCAGCGAAGACGCCTTTTTCTATCATCGTTGAGAAACGAGTCAACACACTATACACCCTAAAATAAGCCTCCGTGTATAGAATCTCGTGCAACGAAACTTCTTCTTGCGCATCCTGCTTTTCTTCTTCGTCCTGCACATCTTTTCCCTGCGTTTTGTGTATCAACAAAGCCTCAGTTTGCACCTTCTTACGCAATGTGTCAACATAATCCCTTGCCTCATTTACCGACAACGTATACGTATCCACCTTTTCGCCCTTCACTTTCTTTTCGTCAAGTTCGTTTAACTTTGCCTCCATTTCTTTCACCACAAAAGTAAAAGCAGGGGTATGGCTCAACGGAAAACCATTCGTAATATTCACATGATAGTTCTCGTCATTACCATGTGCTTTTTTCATTTCTTTCTGCGAAGGCAGTGCATACAGCGTGGGCTGCAACATGGTTTCATCGCAAAGCACAATGGCTGTGCGTTGGGCACAATCCAAGTTAATATGCTTTTCTTTAGTATTCAGCAGCCACTGCTTAACATAAGCAGCCTGCACACTATTTGTACTTGCTTGGGCATAAGTAATCTGCAACTCCTCTCCCTCGCATCGATTGGTAAGATTGTTAAAATCTGCCCTATTCAGTTCGTTCGGGAAGTTTACTAAATTCTCTTTCAAGAAGGTACCAGCTTCTATTGGTGCCCCCAATTCCTTACCTATATAATGCAAGTCGTAGTCCCAATAAAAAAGAGCCAATCCTTTCTCTTTAAGTTGTCTAAACAACTTTTCTTCTGCATTATTCAGCACATTAAATCCCACAAAAGCAATGTGCTTGTAGTGGTCGGGCAATGCAATAGAGCCATTTTCTAAGCCCTCAACTACCATGCGGTGCAGTTGTCCCTCATACGCTAAACCATCGCTTTCGAGTCCCGAACGCAGTTGGGTGTAAATGCTTAACAACTTGTCCCACACGCGTCTAAAGTTATAACGAACCCCCTTATTCTTTTCGTCGTACTTCTCGCTAAAAATTCGTGCAAATTTTTTCAGTTCTCCAACTTGCTCTTCATCCAAGACATCGTCCATACCAATTTCTTCGTATTCTTTCATGTCTTGAAATATTTTCGCTGCATCGCCCAAGTTCTTATCCAAGTCATCAAAGTCGGCAAGCAATCTTTCACCCCATCCATAAAAATGGTCAAGCGTTTCTTTCGACTCAGGAATTTCTTGCACAAATATTTTATAGAGTCGGCAAATGGTTTCGATAGGGTCAGCCAAATGCAACTGTTTGGTGAGCGACAAAAAGAACTCACTAATACTCATATAGGTAGGAGCCCAAATCAGGGTTTCTCCTTCCTTTAACAAGTAGTTATTTAAAAAGAGGCTTGCTCTTTTATTCGGAAATATAACAATGGTGCGACTCATTTCTTTATTGTCGAATTTGCTACGCAAAGAGTCTGCCACTAATTTCAAAAAATCTTTCATTTTATGTATCTATTTAGGGGCTAAATAACCCCGATATTGCTTACTATTTAAGAATGATCTAAATGCGTTATTTAGTAGCCGGTACGGGCAACACATCCTTGTCATTGGAATACACATACCACAAATACCCTTCTGTGGGAAGTCCCAAGAGTTTTTCTACTATTTTCATGTAGTCACGCACCTGGTCTTCGTATGCTTCATGCATTTCATGATTTCCAAATTTATAGTCAACCACAATAGCTTTGTCCTTGTTTACCATAACGCGGTCGGCTCTTTTGGTCTTTCTCTCAATTTCTACTTTTGAGGGATCTTTCTCGTCAACCTTTCGATCACAAAGCAAAATGGTCTTTTCGTTAAAATTTTCGTAAGTACCATCGAACCATGATTTCACCATTTTGTCAGTTGCTATTTTATCTTTCAAATTTTTTTTGAGCCACAGGAACTGACTATCGCCCTCAGCTATTAAACCATCATACACCATTTGTTGATAAGCATGGTCCACATCCTCGGCTCTATTTATCAACGACATCATCTGGTGCATCAACACACCTGTTTCAATGTAATGATTTTGCTGTGCCTGTTTTTTTCCCTCCTCACTAATGTCATTCGGGTCCTTAGCTTCGAACAAGAAGTTAGCAGCTTTTTTCGATTGGCAAAACTTCAAATCGAGCAGATTGTTTTGCTCAATCATTACATCCACTTTTTGGGGTTTCAAATCCTCAGAGAAAGGATTCACTATGCGTTTTTCCTTACCCTCTTTTTCTTCTTCGTTCGCGCAATACTCTAGTTGTCCAAATTCAACCACACGGTTCATTTCACTCCCCTCTACAGGTACTTGGCAGTCGTCAATAAATTTGTTTATCAACATAAAAGCATTAGGCTCCGAAGAATTTCTTGAAGGTTCTTTCGACCAAATAAACATATTCTCTTTGGCACGTGTAAATGCCACATATAATGAGTTCAGTTCATCGATAGTCATTTGCTTCAATTCCTTGTCATAAAAGCACTTAAAATCAGAATTCTTTACCTTCGTTGACGCTGCCGTCTTGATGGGAATTAAACCCAAGTTACTTAGCTGCGCCTTTACTTCAGAGTCATCAGACATATCCTTCGGATTGCACCATATCATACCATCTCTTCCGTTTTTTACAAAAGAGAAACCTGCAAACGGAATTAGAACAGTATGTCCAGCTAAGCCCTTTGCCTTATGAATTGTTAGAATTTCTATGGCATCGTTCGAATTGCTTGTAATAGATTGAGAAGAAAGTGTCTCGTCCCAATAATCCAAAAATTCTTTTAGGTCTGAAGAGTTGTCATTAAGATAATCCACAACCTTATCTAAAAAACTAAACAAGTATGCCGATTGTCCCAAACCATCTTTAGCAGCTTTACTTTCCTCATCAATTTTAACTAACAAATCGTGTAAGCGCAATTTTTGCACCATCATCATCACTAAGTCATAGAGCGGACTACTTTTTATTTCGTCCAATGCTTCATTGTCTTGCAACAGCGCCTCCACATCGTTCTTCACATCCTCAAAAAACGCTTGTTTACCTGCCTTTTCGCAAAGCAAGTTGTAATAGCGCTCAAAGAGTTCGCGCTGCAAATCGTCTTGAGGAGCGAGCAAGCGCTTCATGGCAAAGATCAAGGCGTTCAGCGCAGGAGAAGCATTAAACAAATAAGCCTCGTTCGATGTCAGTTTGATATCCACTCCTTCCTCCTCACATCGTTTGGCAAAATAGTCAATCAGCTTCACACCCTCATTGTTTGTGCGCACCAACATTTTCATATTCTTAAAGTCGATGTTGTATTTTTCATTCAACTCCACCACCTTATCAAACACCTCTGCCATGATCTCTTCATCAGTGATGCTGCTTTCAAATGTTTGCAAACGCACATAGCCACTATTTATAAATTCAGGCTTGTCATATTGCGGTTTTATGTGCTGTGTGGTGTCATTATAAAGGTTGCAAAATTCAATGTTATCATCGTTACCCCCGTCACTGGAATTATCGGCCTTCACAAAATAGCCATCCTTCTCGTTTAACCAATTTGCGGGCACACTCCAACTATTCTCTTTTTGGTCGAGGATATACGCAGCCTTTGTAAAAAACACATTGTTGAACCTTACTACAATAGGCTTACTTCTATAGTTTGTGTACAGATTTTTTACAAACGTGTCGTCTTTTTTATCCTTGAATCCGTGCAAAATATTCCAATCCCCACCACGCCATCGATAGATGCTCTGCTTAATGTCGCCCACGACCAAACTTTCTTCGCCCTGGGCAGTGCTTTCATTTACCAGATGCTCAAAATTGTTCCACTGCACACGCGAGGTGTCCTGAAACTCATCAATCATAATATGCTTAAAGGTGGTGCCAGCACGTTCAAACACAAACGACTGGTCTATATCATCCTTTACCAAATTCTTAAAAAGCAGTGGCGTTTTAGCAAGCAGAGTTGTGTTCTCCTCCAACACAATATGGTTTATCTCCTCGCTGATTGCGCCCATAAATGCCAACGTGTCTAAATTCTCGACAGCCAACTGACAAGTGTTATAGGGACGACCATATCTTTCACCATTATCATAAAAATCAACAAGTTTTTCCAAGTAATCTGATACCTGTTGGGCTTTTACGTCAAGCGCTACATCACAGCCAGGATTCTTTAGCAACGCGTCTTTATCTTCTGCAGCTTTTTTCACTGTACTAGTCAAAGTACCCTTATTTTTTCTTACATACCCGCAAAAAGTTTTTATCGTGCTCACACTCTTCCAAGAAGAATCACCCTCTGCATCGTTTGCCCACTGTTCCACAAATTGCAAAGCCTTTTCTTTTTCTTCTTTCAAGACGCTCCACGATTTAAAAATGCTTTCTTTTATCTTGCGCAATCCACCATTGTTGAGCAAATCAGTGATATTTTTTTCGTTGTTTACATATTCGCTTTTAAACAAATTTTTTCCAGCAAAAGCCTTCAAATCTTTGGCTATATCCCACGATTTTCCATCTTCAAGACTTCTTATCAAAGACTCTTTTACGATGCGTCTCAAACCGTTTTTTTCTTCCTGGTCTATTCTGCGCAGAATACGTTCCACAGCAATCGAAATAACCCTTTTATCGTCAAGGTCCACCTTAAATCCACGTGTCAAACCCAATTCGAATGCCAAGTTTGTAAGCAACGACTGAAAAAACGAGTCGATTGTCTCCACCCTAAAGTGGTCGAAATCGTTCATGATATAACAAAGCATCTCTGTAGATTTTCTTTGTATTTCCTGCTCGCTTAACTTGGTTATTTCTTTTACGTCCTCCAAAAAGTTAGCATCCAACCCGCGCGACAAACCATAAAGATTTTCAAGAATACGATCTTTCATCTCTCCTGTAGCCTTATTGGTAAATGTCACCGCAAGCACATGCGTAAATCCCTTACTGCCTGATTTCAGCGCTAAAGAGATGTATTTCAATGCCAAAGTGTATGTTTTGCCCGACCCTGCCGAGGCTCTATAAACTATCAAACTCATTTACTTACGTTTTTAGAATGATACAAAATGCGACTATTAATCCGTACAAATGTACGCAAAAACTTGCATTTTGAAAACTAAAGTAGTCAATATTTTACTTTAAATATTGAAAATGCTTGATTTTCAACAAAAAAGTTTCCATTTCTCATATTATTTTGTACCTTTGCAATGTTTAGGGACGTTAACAACCATCTCTATACAACCATGTCTAACTAACAAATATTAAAACATGTTCGAAGAAAAAGCTGGCGAATTAGCTGGTAAAATCTGGGAAGCTCTCAACGAGGGCGGTGAACTTACAGGCAAGGAACTCAAAAAAGCCATTAAGACTCGTTCTGACAAGGACCTGTACTTGGGCTTGGGCTGGTTGCTTCGTGAGGACAAACTCAATGTAAACGAAGGCGAGAAGGACATCACCGTATCGCTGAAGTAATAGCTCTAAGTATTACTGCACGTTTTTACGTGCATTTTTTGTAGGGTGGTTGTTCACACATTGCCCCACCCTATCTACGCCAATCAAAACTGTCGGATTGCTTACTCACAGAATGGAGTAAACAGCCCGACATTTTTTTATTCTCCGGGCATGGTGTCGTTTCTAAATTCTTTTTCTTGTACATGGTTTGTTGAGATTGTTTTTGATTAATGGTGCAACCAATCCTATGCAAAGAAACCCTTGAGATGTGTCAATGGGAATAATTTTTACCATGATAGTAGTGTTTTTTGGGTTAGTAAATAGCTCCAAAATGAGTTCTGTGTTCCTTCGGTATGATATCGGAATGTCTTCGGAATTGTCGTCCGCCAAAATGGAGCGTGTTTTAGCAAGTTTGCGAGTGCAAAGTTACAACACAAAAAAGCGGATTCCAAATTTTGTGCAAATTTGTAGCGTTTCGAAATGTAAAAATCGGTTCACTCTCCCAGTGTTTATTGGGGAAAAATAATTTTTCTGTGTCGCAAAAGTGTACGTTTTTCAAAATATCATTTGACGCAACTTACTTTCTTACCTCTTATATCGACATTTACACTCGTTAACTCAGAATTAAGAAATATTTCAAATAACAAAATGACACTTAAATGTTTGATTATCAATATTTAAAGATGTCATTTGTCATTTGTCATTTTCGCTTTTACCCTAAGTTTTCAGTATTTGGCGTGATTTTTATGCAGAATGTTTTGTTTGCGTGTTTTCGTTCCCTCAGTTGGTTGCGCTTATAAAAACACGGCTATTCGCCTAGGTGCAATCTTCCCCATAACACTAGCGACACATTGGGTGTGATGCAACATATAACTAGGCATGTGAAGTGGAATAAATTCCCTTCACATACCTGGCTACCTTATCTCACCACTAACGGGGTAATCCATAATAATATACCACCACCTGCCGACGATAAAAATCCATCGAAACCATGCAGAAAAATATTATGAATTTTGAACACCCTACCTAACGGGGTAACCCATTTAACCATGCAACTTATCGACGTCTAAAATCCGATAAAACCATGCATAATGTTTTGCTGATTTTGGACACCCTACCTAACGGGGCACCCCATTTTAATAACACATAAACTGAGGTAATTTACATATTGATTATGTATTAAAAACCAACTATTTACAATATCAAAATATCATCAAAGCCATGCAGAACATTTGCGAATTTTGAGCCCCGCCTTTAGCGTGTTTACCTTCGACCCAATTAATCGAATGGGAGGTAAAAGTTACGGTTGTTGACAATGATACGGGCAGGAATGCCTGCACCTTCTATAGTTATCCTCTATAATTTTAATTTCTCAACCTGTTCCTTGATACTATCTAATTCATCAATGTGGATAGTTTCATCTTGCAATTTGGCATATAGTTTATTAGCTAATGCCACTTTTTCTGCATTGTAAGGTTGCATATAGTTTGAAGGATTCGCTACATACTTCAGACTTTCAATTTCATCCTTGTCAATGAATGAAATATGTAATTCAGATTCAACCCTTCTTCTAATTTCTTTCAGAGAGATTTCATCAGACTTGTCCGTTTTCAGCAATTCATCATAAATACTATTTGCTTTATCCACCATTTCCTTATTGTATGGTGACATATATTTTTGAGGGTTACATTTCCTTTCAAGAACATACCACAAACCTTGAGTCTTGTCAAGTATTTTTTCTTTCTCTTTGCCCTTTATCTTCTTGATTTTAGAACCTAAGGCATTAAAGTAGATGCCTGAATATATCAAAATCAATAAAACATTAGCAAAGATTAAAAGCACCAAGAAATTGCCATTAGGTATTCTTACATATTTAGCCTTTGTTGCTATATTCATAGTTGCTGGACCATATATAATCTGTCCACCACCACTAGTAAAAGGTATTGCATAATCATCTTTTTCTAGCTTATAGAAAGATGATTTTGTTGCTAATATGCTTTCTATATCAGGTGGATTTGTTGTATAAGTCCATGCGTGAAGCATAAAAGGGGAGTCGTGTGTAGTTGATGGACCAGTAACAAATTCATAAGCCATATATGAATTTTTTTTCCCATCAACGCACTTCAGTATACTAGGTTCAAGTTGAACTGTCTGAATTATGATGCCTGTTTTTTGTTCATCACCAAATCCAAAGGATTCAGTTTTAATCCAATCTAAAGACCATTCCCCTGTTGAAGGGTCAAAATCTTTGGTTAAATATCCTATACCACAATAGCTTTCGGAATATACAAATTGATCACAAAGTTGCTGATAAAAGTCTTGTTTATCTGCTTCATTGTATTTATATAAACCAAAATTTAAGCCACCAAGAAGGATAACTAAACCTAAGAAGAAAAAAACATATATCTTTTGCATAATCAATTAATTTTTTATGGTTTCCTTTGATATAAAATTATAGATTCGTATTGCTTTACCTTTTTCTCTTGCATAGTCTATTTATTGTATACTTAATACTATGTGATTGTCTATCCCAAAAACCAATACGCATTAGCTGAATTAAAATGAGTTAATAAATATGAGTAAAATTTATACAAGTCGCTGATTTTTTTAGTAACTTAGTGGAATTCCAATTGCTAAGCGAGAAATATAGGATACATCGTGCCACAGACTAGCATTTAGTGACACATTATGCGCTTACCCCAACCAATCGGTAAAGATAAGTATACAGTCATACACGTTCTCAAAGAACCTATTTATCCGTCGCTTTGTGCCCTTCCAGTAAATCTTTTGCATCATGTAGTATACTTTTATCTTATACAAAGATAGTGCAAGGCGAATGCAGAACATCAAGTTTTACTTGAATGTTATGCTGAGCCGCAGCCTATCTTATGCAAAGATAGTGCAAGGCGAGCGCATAGCAAAATAAAAAACATTTTTTCTTTGTTATGCCGAGCCGCAACCTATTTCTATAAAAATAATGATTTTCATTACATTATTTTTTCTATTTTGAAAAAAAGTTATATCTTTACAGACGAAAAAAATCGGAGACAGCAAACACATGGTATATTGCATTTTTGTGTATGCACATGCAAGTTTAAAAGTCTTGTTTTTCGATGGTTGAAATCCCGAAGGATTACCACAACAAAAAACAAGACCAAAATTGCACACACCGAGGTGAATATCTCGGTAGTATGAATTGCATATAATGCGTGTGGCAAGTGTCACTTTGCATGTGAACCGATTCCCTTAAACCTGCATAATTATCCAAAAAATAAGAATTAAGATTATGAAGCAAAAAACGTATCGTAGCAAAATTGACCTTTGGCTTGTTGCACTTATCGCTGTCGTGATAATATGGCCCTTGTTGTTTAATTTTTCATGGAAAATTGCTTTCATCGAAATGTCGGTGCTTTTGGTGTGTAGCTACGCCATTAGTAGTATTAAATATACGATTGACGACCATACACTCACAGTGAAATGTGGCTTTTTTAGCACAAGCACATACGAGATTATGGAGATTACAAAAATCAAAAAAACACATAATCCACTCTCTGCTCCTGCAGCATCGATAGACCGAATTGCTATTTACTTAAAAAAACGCAGAGTACCTCTCATTCTCTCGCCACGCAACAAGGAGGAGTTTATAAATGAGTTGGTTAAGCGTAATGCGAATATTGCAATTTAAGAGTGGTTCTCAACTCTCTGTAAATTATTGAAAAAAGGTGATTCTAAAACGAGTATTTTAGAACCACCTTTTTTACATTGGATTTATGTAGAGGTAAATTTTACTCCCAACCTAAAGCACTTGCACCGAGCACAGCTGCTTCGCTACCATTCAGCGTAGAGATGAGCAACTTGGCTTGCTTGCCTTCGCCCTTGTAAAGGAAGAGTACATTATCTTCGTATGCCTTGCGGAGGGGTTTCATAAGGTATTCGCCAGCCTTAGTTAAACCACCAAAGAATACGAATGCTTCGGGAGAGTTGAATGTGGCAAAGTCAGCGCATGCCTTACCAAGAATTTCGCCTGTGTAGTTGAAGATGTCGAGTGCTAACTGGTCACCCTTTTCGGCAGCCTTAAATACATCGAACGAAGTAATTTCTTCGGCATTGAGTTCGCGCAACAAACTGGGTTGTTCGCTCTTTTCGAGGAATTCGCGTGCTGTGCGGGCTACACCTGTTGCCGAGGTATAGGTTTCGAGACATCCCTTGCGACCACAACCGCAAGAACGAGCATTTTCGCTATTGTCGATTACAAAGTGACCTAATTCGCCAGCAAAACCATCACTGCCATAAACCACCTTGCCATCTACCACGATACCTGAGCCAACACCTGTACCTAAGGTAATCATGATAAAGTTTTTCATACCGCGGGCTACGCCGTATGTCATTTCGCCCATTGCAGCAGCATTCGCATCGTTGGTTACGCGTACAGGAATGCCAAATACTTCTTCAAAGATTTGTGCACAAGGTACTATGCCCTTCCATGCAAGGTTTGCAGCGTTCTCGATGTTACCTGTATAATAGTTTGCATCAGGAGCACCAATGCCCAAAGCGCGAACATTCTGGATGCCACCTATTTGGTCGAGTGCAGGTTGCAAAGCTTCGAAAGAAGCCTTTACATAGTCTCTAAAATCGGGATAACCTTTCGTAGAGATTACAGTTTGTGACTTAATGTTACCGCGTTGGTCAACAATGCCAAATACCGAGTTGGTGCCACCCATATCAAGGCCTATTACATAAGGCTTTTCTACATCTAATTCCATAGTTGTAAAATTGTTTCGAAATTGTAAAAATGTAACTATCGCCGACAAAGTTATAATATTTTTTGGAATCTGTGTTTTACAGATGAGATATTTTTTGCGAATGCACTTTAATTGCATTACGAATTCTCTCCTACACCAGAAAAAATCAGAAAAATTGATGCAAAATAGAAAAACAGAGTAGCTAAAAACAAGAAAACTTCGCTCCGCCTATACATTGCACATGAATTGCCATTTCTTTTTCATGAATTATTTGTCCTCTTAATAAAAGAAAAAGAGGATGTTTCTTGCCACTTCAAGCAGTTTTCAGTAAATTTGCATTTGTATTCATACGAAAAGTCATTGTAATGAACCATATATTTATAGAGTTTGCCAGTCCACTCTTGCTGATTCTTAAAGGATTGTTGGTTGGTATTATAGCTTCTGCGCCCATGGGTCCCGTGGGCATATTGTGTATTCAGCGCACTATGCAAAAAGGGCGTGCTTATGGCATTGTGACAGGTGCAGGAGCTTCGTTGAGCGACATTATCTACGCCTTGATGACAGGTTTTGGCATGTCGTTTGTGATGGATTTCATCAGCAACGAAGAAAATATTTTTTGGCTGAAATTGGTGGGCAGCGTTATGCTGTTTATCTTTGGCATATATATGTTCAAAACCGATCCGAAGAAATGTATGCACAAGCCTTCGGGAGAAAAAGGCACGTTGGTGCATAATTTTACGACGGCTTTTCTCATCACGCTATCGAACCCTCTGATTATCTTTTTGTTTATTGCTTTGTTCAATATGTTTACCTTTGTAATTCCGGGTAACTGGTTTGGACAGTGCATAGGTTATCTGTCGATTGTTGCAGGCGCCATGTTGTGGTGGTTGGGACTGACGTACGTGATTAACAAAATGCGTAATTCGTTTGGGGTAAAAGGCATTCAACGACTTAACCACACCATTGGTTGCATTGTGTTGGCTGCTTCGATTATTTATGCCGCCATGACCTTGTTTAAGATTTCACTTTATTAGCACTATGATTATTGCAGATAAACTTAAAGTTTCGAACCGTGCCGAATATTTGCTGTATATGTGGCAGGTAGAAGACTTGATTAGGGCTTATGCTGGCGATGCCGAACGCATTGCAAAGGAGTATGTTGCACACTTTCAGAATCTTGACGACGAAAAGAGAAAAGCTACTGAAAAGTGGTATGCTGACCTTTGTGAAATGATGCGTAGCGAAGGAAAAATGCAAGGCGGACATTTGCAAATATGCTGCAACATTTTGCAAGAGCTTAGCGAACTGAACCAACAACTGTTGGCTTCGAGCAAATTTCCTTATTATCGCGAAATGTATTACAAGGTATTGCCTTACGTGGTGGAATTGCGCAAAAAGCAAGCTCAAACTGACGAGAAAACGCAAGAACCTGAATTGGAAACTTGCTTCAACTTGCTTTATGGGGTTTGGATGCTGCGCTTACAAAAAAAGCCTGTGAGCGAAGCTACCGAAAAAGCTGCTAAAGATGTTTCGGCTTTGCTCGGACAGTTGTCTGACTACTATTTTAAAGATAAAAAAGAACCTATCGATTTTTAAGGGCGAACCAAGAGACACGACAAAGAATCTATCCCCAAAAAGATGGGTTGCTGATATATAAGACAAGCACACACAAATCATAAGAAATGAAAAATATACTTGTAACTGGCTGTAAAGGTCAGTTGGGCAACGAAATTCAGTTGCTCGCTCCTAAATATGAAGATGAATGTACCTTCTTTTTCACGGATAAGGAGGAACTTGACATCACCGACCGTAAGGCCGTTTACACGTTCATAGAGAAACACAGCATTGGCATTGTTATTAACTGCGCTGCCTTTACTGCGGTAGACAAGGCTGAGGAGAACGAAGAACTTTGTAACTTGCTTAACAATGTAGCACCTGGCTACTTGGCTGAGGCTGTGGCTTCGGTAGGCGGTACAATGATTCAAGTTTCAACAGACTATGTGTTTGACGGTAAAGGTTGCATACCTTATAAAGAAGAGGATGCTACAAATCCGCAGACCGTGTATGGACGCACAAAGCTGGCTGGTGAGGAGAACGTGATTCGCTCGTGCGCTGGCTCTATGGTGATTCGCACAGCTTGGCTCTACTCTACGTTTGGCAATAACTTTGTGAAGACGATGATTCGTTTGGGCAAAGAGCGTGATGCTTTAGGCGTGGTCTTTGACCAAGTAGGTTCGCCTACTTACGCACGCGACTTGGCTCGCGCCATTATGCACATTGTGGATAAAGGCATTGTGCCAGGGGTATATCACTTCACCAATGAGGGTGTTTGCTCATGGTATGACTTTACACGTGCCATTCATCGTCTTGAGGGTATTGATTGCCAAGTTAGCCCTATCCACACCGAAGACTACCCTGTGCCCGCAGCACGTCCACACTTCTCGGTGCTCGACAAGAGCAAAATAAAAAGCACCTTTGGCATTGATATCCGCTGGTGGGAAGATGCGCTCAAAGAATGCATTAAAGAGTTATAAAGATTGGCATTTCCTCCATCTTGTATGTATAAATAACACGCAAGACGGAGGAATAACTGCAAGATTTGGTCTTTTAAATCAATATTTTTAGGACCTTATTTAGCTTTGAAACACCCCAAGTTTCTACCACCCACACTTTAATAACGCGCTCGGTATGGTCAACACGAACCTTATATCTTCTTATCGAAGAGAACTGATGGCGGTGGCGATGTTTGCCATTTTGCTGACGCACATGAATTGCGACTTTGGCTGTTTTGCCATAAACCGATTGGCTTTGTGCGGTCAAGGAGGCGTAGATGCTTTTTTCTTTCTTTCGGGCTTCGGTATGTATTATTCGGGCATGAAGAAGACTACGCTTGCTGCTTTCTACAAAAAAAGAGCTGTACGCATATTTCCGTCGTTTCTCGCGATATTTGGAATCTACATGTATATAAAACATTCGTTCTCTTGGCAACGATTGTTTTGGGGAGGTTCTACATTGGCATATTGGTTTCCTGCCACACGCAAATATATGTTTGGTTGGTTTGTATCGACCATTGTGTTGCTCTATGCTTTGTTCCCATTTTACTTTAAATGGTTTAAGCAACAACGATGGGTGTCAACACTTTGTGGCATAGGTGTGGGACTGGCCTTAACAGGGTTTTATGCCTACTATTTTCTAGTGCTACATCCTGGTGGCTACAATCAGTATGTGTTGGCTACGTCACGCATTCCTATCTTTTTTGTAGGTATAGGATATGCGTGGTTCCTAAACAACCAATCGATGGGTTGTAAAACTCACTACAGACGTACCATAGAAATTGTTGTGGCAAGCATTGCATTCATTGCCTATAATACGGCTATAGACCATTGGGGCTTTATGAACATGCGCAACTCGGGCATGCTATATCTGCCTTTTTTGCTCATTGTGCCTGGTGCTTGTTCGCTTTTAGGACTATGCTTTGAAACGCTTTCGCGTTTTTCACTCGGAAAGATGGTGCTAAAGACTTTGCAACAAGCGGGTACGTGTACGCTCGAAGCTTATCTGCTTATTGGCGTCACCTACGGATATAGCACCATGCTTTGCCACAGTACGGGCATGTCTGTTGTAAACGCTAAAATTATAATTGCAGCAGCTACTATCTTGTTGGCTTGGACAATTCATAAACTTGTCAGTTTAGCCACAAAATTCTTAAAAATTGCTTGATAATAAGTTGTGTGACGAGAAAATACAATCCCCTACTCTTGTTCACACCAAAACTTAACCCTACACACTTAACAAATTAAATGAATCCCGAAATTTCACGTCGACGCACATTCGCCATTATCTCTCACCCTGATGCCGGTAAGACTACGCTTACTGAAAAGCTCTTGCTCTTTGGTGGTCAGATTCAAGTGGCTGGTGCCGTAAAGAATAATAAGATTAAGAAAACCGCAACATCCGACTGGATGGAAATTGAAAAGCAACGCGGTATTTCTGTAACAACTTCGGTAATGGAGTTTGACTACGAGGGCTACAAGGTGAATATCCTTGACACTCCGGGTCACCAAGACTTTGCCGAAGATACCTTCCGTACACTCACTGCTGTAGACTCTGCTATTATTGTAGTGGATAGTGCTAAGGGTGTGGAAACGCAAACTCGTAAGTTGATGACGGTTTGCCGTATGCGCAAAACACCCGTTATTATCTTTATCAATAAAATGGACCGCGAAGGTAAGGATCCGTTTGACTTGCTTGACGAACTTGAACAGGAATTGCAAATCAAAGTACGTCCTCTTTCATGGCCTATTAACCAGGGCTCGCGCTTTAAGGGTGTTTACAACATCTATGAACAACAACTTAACCTCTTTGCCGCTGATAAACAAAAGGTAACAGAGAAAATTGCTGTAGACATTGATAGCGATGAACTTGAGGCACACGTGGGCGAGGCTGACGCTAAAAGCTTGCGCGATGACTTGGAATTGGTAAGTGGGGTTTATCCCGACTTTGACCAACAAAATTATTTGGACGCTGAAGTGGCTCCAGTGTTCTTTGGTTCTGCACTGAACAACTTTGGTGTGAAGGAGTTGCTCGACTGCTTTGTGAAGATTGCCCCCTACCCTCACCCCACTTTGGCTGAAGAACGCACTGTAAATCCTGATGAACCTAAGTTTACTGGTTTTATCTTTAAAATTACGGCTAACATCGACCCGAACCACCGTTCATGTATTGCTTTCTGCAAGGTTTGCTCAGGACGTTTTGAACGTAACAAACCTTACTTGCATGTGCGTAATGGTAAGACGGTTCGTTTTTCATCGCCCACACAGTTTATGGCACAGCGCAAGAGTACGATTGACGAGGCTTGGGCTGGCGACATTGTAGGTTTGCCTGACAATGGTATTTTTAAGATTGGCGACACGCTTACTGAAGGCGAACAACTTCACTTCCGTGGATTACCCTCATTCTCGCCCGAAATGTTTAAGTACATCGAGAATGCCGACCCGATGAAGACGAAGCAGCTGAATAAGGGTATTGAACAGTTGATGGACGAAGGTGTGGCTCAGTTGTTCGTAAACCAATTTAATGGTAGAAAAATTATTGGCACAGTAGGTCAGTTGCAGTTTGAGGTAATTCAGTATCGCCTTGAAAACGAATATAATGCAAAATGTCGTTGGGAACCTGTACACCTTTATAAGGCTTGCTGGATTGAAAGCGACAACGAGGCTGAACTTGAAAACTTCAAAAAGCGTAAATACCAATATATGGCTAAAGACCGCGAAGGACGTGATGTGTTCTTAGCAGACTCGGGCTATGTATTGCAGATGGCTCAACAAGACTTTGAACACATTAAATTCCACTTTACAAGTGAGTTTTAATTCATAAGTAAGTATTCAAAATATGCCATGCGGCAATGAGTGAATGATAAACATCAATTACCCATTGCCGCATGGCATTTTACATCCAACATTATTTTCGCCCTATCCAATAATCTATCAGATGACGTGCCAAACTCACTTCGCCTGGAATAGCTGGCATATTATCACGTCTAAACCATCCACCTTTGTTTAATTCAGAACGCTGTAATTGCAAATCACCATCTTCATATTCAGCAGTGAAACCTACCATCAATCCACTGGGATAAGGCCAAGGTTGTGAAGCAAAATAACGAATATTTTTAACGCGAATATGTGTTTCTTCCCATACTTCTCTGCGCAAACATTCTTCAAGCGTTTCGCCTGTTTCAACAAATCCTGCCACCAATCCCAAATAATCTTTCTTAAATTTATTGCTCTGCACAAGCAATATTTCTTCGTCGTTATTACGGCTCACTGCAACAATAATAGCCGTAGCCAAAGCTGGCCAAACCTCTTTGCCACAGTTGGTGCAACGCTTTGAAATGTCGGTGTGTAACTTCATGGGCGCACCACACACACCACAGTATTTGGTATTTTGGTCCCAATATAATATTTCGCGAGCTTTGCCTGCCATGTTATAAACGGAAGCGGGCAAAACATCGAACGAAGCACGTAAGGGCATCATCTGCCAACCCTCAGTGGTAATGGGAGCATCGAGTTTAGCTGTGTAACACGGATGTCCATCTAAATTGGGCAAATGGTGCAACTGTTGCCAAGCCTCTAAATGTATGGGAACTACTTCTGTCAAAGGAACTTGGTTGCTGGTTGTGAGCAATAATTCGTCTTGACAAAATAAAAAATAATAGGCTTTCATGTGATTGTTGTATTCAAAAAAGAAAGCAGCAAGCAACATAACAATAGGCTTTTGCCAATAATGTGTTGCTTGCTGCTTATGTTTACCATTAAGTAGGCTATTTAATCTTTGATGGAAAGCCTACCATTGGGGTTGAATATTAGAGTCCGAGGCTCTTCTGTACAGCTTCGATCTTTTCGTTAGCATCGGCGACTGCACCTACATAGCACTTGGGACAAGCCATATGACCCTTTACTTCAATGTAGAACTTAATTTTGGGTTCAGTACCTGAAGGACGAACGCTTACCTTTGTGCCATCTTCGGTGTACCACTGAAGAACATTGCTCTTTTCGGGGAAGTCGTTGAGGTCGAGTGATTTCTCTGTACCATCAGCATCATATTCCTTCAATACTTCATAGTCCTTTGTGCAAATTACCTTAGAACCAGCAATTTCAGTAGGACGATTTGTACGGAAGTTCTCCATCATAGCCTTAATTTCGTCGGCACCCGACTTACCAGGCTTAACTACGTTGATAGTCTTGTTTACAGACAAACCATATTCAAGATAGATGTCCATCAATACATCGTAGAGAGTCTTGCCTTGGTCCTTAGCCCATGCACAAATTTCGGCGAGCAATGAACAAGCTGACACAGCGTCCTTATCACGGCAGAAATCTTCAGCCAAGAAGCCATAGCTTTCTTCACCACCACCAATATATTGCAACTTGCCTTCGTTCAAACGAATGAAACGAGCAATCCACTTAAAGCCTGTGTAACCGTCGAACATCTTAATGTGGTTCTTATCGGCAATAGCCTTAATGAGTTCGGTTGTTACAATAGTCTTCACAATGAAGTCGTTGGGCTGCATCTTTCCTTGAGCCTTACGATTCATAATGATGTAGTAAAGGAAGATCATGCAAGTTTGGTTACCATCAACCAACACCCATTCGCCCTTATCGTTCTTGCAAGCCATACCTACACGGTCTGCATCAGGGTCTGAAGCCATAACGATGTCAGCATCAATGCTCTTAGCCAAATCAAGGGCCATGGTGAGTGCTTCACCGTTTTCGGGATTCGGGCTCTTTACTGTGGGGAAGTTACCATCTTTAACCATTTGCTCGGGTACGCAGTGTACGTTTTCGAAGCCCCAAAGTTTCAATGAATCGGGAATCAACATCATACCTGTGCCGTGCAACGGCGTGTAAACAATCTTCAAATCCTTTTGGCGCTTAATAACCTCAGGATCGATGCTCAATGTGTGAACCTTATCAAGGTAGATCTTATCGATTTCCTTACCAATAACTTGGATAAGTGCGGGGTTACCCTCAAACTTAATGTCCTCTACCTTAACCTTGTTCACTTCGGCAATAATACCATTGTCGTGCGGTGCAAGAACCTGTGCACCATCATCCCAATATGCCTTGTAACCATTATATTCTTTAGGATTGTGGCTTGCAGTCAAAATGATACCGCTTTGGCAACCTAAATGACGGATAGCAAACGACATCTCAGGAGTAGGACGCATATCTTCAAAAAGATACACCTTAATGCCATTAGCCGAGAAGATATTAGCTGCAGTTTCAGCAAACAAACGGCTGTTATTACGGCAGTCGTGACCTACAACAACACTAATTTCGTCGCGGTCCTTAAAGCAAATATTCAAGTAGTTAGAAAGACCTTGCGTAGCAGCACCCACAGTGTAGATGTTCATACGGTTAGTACCAGGACCCATGATGCCACGCAAACCGCCAGTACCAAATTCAAGTGTTTTGTAGAACGATTCAACGAGTTCCGTTTTATCTGCACTCTCTATCATGGCCTTTACAGCCTTCTTGGTTTCTGCATCATAGCAGTCAGAGTCCAGCCATTGCTTGGCTACTTGCTCACACTGAGCAACGAGTTGATTATCCATAGTTATTTTTACGTATTTAAAAAAGCGCATGCGCCCCTATTTAATAAAAAAGCAAAATGCGCAATTTTTGAAATTTACTTGTTATTGCGAAGCAAAGTTAGTGCAAGGCGAGCGAATGACAAAGTGAAAGTCAAAAAACTTTCGTTTTTACTTTGCTATGCGCTCGCCTTGCACTAACTTTGCTTCGCGAAATTAGGCTGCGGCTCGGCAATAAAAATAAAAAACCTAGGCTTCTTATTTTGTATTGCGCTCGCCTTGCACTAACTTTGCACAAAATCAAATGGCTTTTTCTATAAATAGCTTGTTTAAGACGAAAAAAGTTTATGAATATTGAAGATTTTATGAAGCTAAATTTCCTTCACAACCTAAAACTTCTACCCCTAAACTTGTTGTTTTATATGAGAACAGCCTAATAATTAATCTTACCTAATCATTTTCAATGAACAATCTATTCAGCACAAAAAAATGGCTTGTAATGGCTGCGTGCTGCCTCCTCTCAGCAGGTAGCATTTGGGCAGACATCAACCCGAAGCCATTCGTTGTCCCCGAACTTAAAACGTGGACAGGAGCCGAAGGACAAACCACACTTTCGGGACGCATCATCGTTAAAAGCCCCAAAGCAATGGCTGTTGCCAACGCATTGGTTGCAGACCTTAAAGAAATGTCGGGCACCAATCTTACAGTTGTTAAAGGAGCTGCAAAACCTGGCGACATCGTTCTCTCTCTCAAAAACGACAAAAAGCTCGGACAAGAAGGCTATGCGATGAACATTGGCTCAACTGTTGAACTCACTGCTGCTACCGAACGTGGTTTGTTCTGGGCTACACGCACCTTGTTACAGTTGAACGAACAAAACAAAAACGGACTACCCAAAGGCAAAACCATTGACGTGCCCGAATATAAATTGCGTGGTTTCATGATCGACTGTGGACGTAAGTTCATCCCCATGAATTACTTGCGTAACCTCACCAAGATCATGGCTTACTATAAGATGAACACGCTGCAAATTCACCTTAACGACAATGGCTTCCGTCAATACTTTGGCAACGACTGGAATAAAACTCAAGCTGCCTTCCGTCTTGAAAGCGAAACATTCCCTGGTTTAACTGCTAAAGATGGCTCTTACACAAAGAAAGAGTTTATCGACTTGCAAAAGTTGGCAGAAAACAATGGCGTGGATATCATCCCCGAAATTGATGCTCCTGCTCACTCTTTGGCATTTACGCAATATAAGAAGGAACTTGGTAGCAAGGAATATGGCATGGACCACCTCGACCTCTTCAACCCCGAAACTTATAAGTTTATGGATGCGTTGTGGAAGGAATATCTCAGTGGTAAAGAACCCGTATTCCGTGGCAAACGTGTTCACATCGGTACAGACGAATACTCTAACGCTAAAAAAGATGTAGTTGAAAAGTTCCGTGAATTTACTGACCACTACATCAAGTACGTTGAAAGCTTTGGCAAACAAGCCGTATGCTGGGGCGCCCTCACACACGCCAAAGGCGAAACACCTGTAAAGGTTAAAAATGTGTTGATGGACATTTGGTATAATGGTTATGCCGACCCCGAGGACATGAAGAACAAGGGTTACCAACTTGTTAGCATCCCCGACGGACTTACTTACATTGTACCCGCTGCTGGTTACTACTACGACTACCTGAACTGCCAATACCTCTACGAACATTGGACTCCTGCCGTTATTGGCAACAAAACTTTCGAAGAGAACGATCCGCAAATCGAAGGTGGTATGTTTGCTGTTTGGAACGACCACGTAGGTAACGGCATTTCTACTAAGGATGTTCACCACCGTGTTTACCCAGCATTGCAAACTCTCGCTGTCAAGTGCTGGACGGGTAAGAAGACTACCCTCCCCTACGCTGAGTTCGACAGCAAGCGTGCCGAGTTAAGCGAAGCTCCTGGTGTTAACGAATTAGGCCGTTTAGGAAAGGCTGGTTCTGTAGTTTACGAACAGCAAACTGTAGCTGCAGGTCAGAAACTCGATGTAGAAGAAATTGGTTACAATTATGCAGTAAGCTTCACCATCGACGGCAAGCAAGAGGCTAAGGGCACCGAACTTTTCCGTTCTTCTACGGCTGTAGTTTACCTCGCCGACCCTGATCAAGGAAAACTTGGTTTTGAACGTGAAGGTTACCGCAACCTCTTTAACTACCGCATTCCTGCAGGCGAAAAGCACACCATCACAATCGAAGGCACCAACAAGCTCACTCGTCTTATTGTAGACGGTCAGGTTAAGGAAGAACTTGGTCCTAAAACGCTTTACATCATGCGCGACCAAGACCGTGCTCACTATCAGGTAAAGGGTACTTACACTTACGAGCCTATCGTATACCAACCCACCGATAAAATTTTCTACCAAAGCACTTTAGTGTTCCCCCTCCGTCAAGCAGGACAATTCAAGAGCACTATTACCAACCTCAAGGTAGAAGCTAAATAAACCATAGGAGTCTATCCCATAACTCTAAAATATTTAAGCGAAGCATTCTGCAAAAGAGTGCTTCGCCTTTTTTGTGGTTCAAATCTCCTCAACAAAAACCCCTAAGATAGGGTGTTCAAAACCCCAAAATCAACCCATAAACACGAGCAAATTTGCAACAAACTTAATGTGAATGCAAAAGTGACAAGTGACAAGTGACACATTAAATCATTAATAATCAATTACTTAGGTGTCACTTTGTCACTCGAAAAATTTCTTAATTCCTATTCAATTAGTCAAAAACAAAAATTTCTCAGTGAACCAAATTCTTAACCTCTTGCATTTCCGTGAAAACGGCAATGCGCCCAATCCGCCCTCTACAGCGTTGTTGTCGATGTTGGGGAGCACCACCTCCAAGTTCTCGTTCAGGTATTTGTAAACTACCTGATTGATGTTTGAAAAGCCGTAGCGACGCTTCAAGTCGTATGCGATAAGGTAAGCCTCGGTAGCAGGGCGGTCCGCAGTGGCACGGTTGGCACGGAGCCAAGCGATAACCGCCTTCTGCTTGCTCTTGAAGCGTTTGCGAATTTCCAACTGCTTTTCGGTAGCAGGACCCGTGTAGGGGTTAACTCGCTTTGCAAAGTGAATGGTGTAGCTGCACTTGTTCGTAGCGAAGTACTCTTTTGAGTTACCGCCACCAAACTTACCTGAGACACCTTTGATGATGTCAATGGGAGTAATTTTTGCCATGATCGTAGATTTTTTGGGTTAGTGAATGGCTCCAAAATGGGGGTTGCATTCCTTCGGAATGATATCGGAAT
>ERZ1026874.552-NODE-552-length-22988-cov-22.854925_pt1 | contig 22988 bp, 13 predicted proteins | sample MGYA00380167_ERZ1026874 | MGnify/ENA primary metagenome ERZ1026874 (study PRJEB33269, sample SAMEA4719803) | human gut metagenome | biome: human-associated habitat; feature: organic feature; material: feces | place: Cameroon | collected 2013-10 ...
ATTTACACTCGGATATTTCTGATTAGTTTTGGTTGTTCTATGGTTATAAATACAGCCATAGAAATCAGGACATCCCATATATATTGCATCAAAGTCAACCTCGTTATCTGTCACAAGAAGGCTTCCGTCTTCACTTACAAGTTGCCTTGTCTTACCTGTTTCCTTATTGATGATGGTGTAACTTCTTCCTTCACCACTAAACACTGCCATATTCTCACCTATATCGTAGGCATCCTTTATATTATTTTTGTCCATATCCGTAAGTTTTTATTTGTTGTAATAATTTTCCCATCTGTAGATTCCACTGATTACGTTCATGCCCTCACGAAACTTTTCCATGTCAGGAACATTCATGACTGAAGTTGATATTGTCTTCAATGCTTTGGTTCTATAATCAATGGTCTCAAATGTAACTTTGACCTTTTTGTCTAATAGGAAAGAGAACGTTTCCTTTTTCAACACAGTACCATACCTGCTGATTTCTTGCTTATATGCCAATAGCCCGTCTTTAATTCAGAAACATTCAATCAATATTGCCGTATAATTGTCATCTCCTTGTTTCTTACAAAGGAAATCATAAACGTCAAGTATCTCTTCCAAGGATTTGTCATCCATCATCCTTGCTTGCAAAATGTCAGGAGCCATGCTTTTGTATAGTCCATCCGAACAAAGTAAAACTCTGTCACCAGTCTGTAGTTTGATTTGTCGGATGTCTGGTACTGCCACTTCTGGGTGGTAAGAGAAGAAGCACTTGGCAACAATCTCCCATCCAAAATCAAGCCGGATATGGTCTTTTGTCTGATAAAGTAATCCATCACCAGGTCTTTGTACATAACAACGACTATCACCAATATGTGCAATGGTTGCCACATCGTTCTCAATGCTCGCCATAACCATGGTCGTACCCATCTCCACATGATGAAGCTCTGACGACTTTTTGTCAATAGCACAACTCGCTTTCTTGCAAGCAAGTTTCACCTTTGAGTCGCAATCTGGCGTATCAATGTGTTTCTTCCAAAAGTCAGATATAGTATTGCATACCGTTTCACTGGCAGTCTCCCCAAAGGAATGACCGCCCATGCCGTCACAGACGACACCCATAAACCGATTGCTTTCAGGCAGACTAATAACCTTGAATGCATCCTCATTGTTATGCCTTCTGCCAGTCTTGCTTATTGTTGCATATCTTATCTCCATATTTTTCTATTTTGGGTTCATGATAAAATAATAGTAAATACATCTTGGCTTTTATGAATCATCACGCTGTCTATTGTTGCACATTCCTCAAACTGTTGGCTACATTTTCAGGATTGTCCATCCATACACCAACAGTTTGATTGTTTTCTCCAACCACGCCAATGGTGCCACGCTCAATCCCTTTTTCTACATAGAAGTAGAATACCTCAATGCCATCTTCTGACACATAACGACGTGAGAAACCTGCAACATCTAAATCTATCTCCGTTACATTCTCATGCTTCTCCAAGTCATAGATACCATGTTTGCCATCTTTTGAAACAACAGCAAACTTGGCAATGCTACAAATGTCTATCTGTTCGCATTGTTCCAATGGAACTTGGGTGATAGACCTTTTGCCAAATGCTTCTTCTGCGTCAATAGTGTCAGCCACTATCACATCTTGGGCAAAGGAAAACTATCCGAATAAAGCTAAAAATATTGTGATTAAGCCTAACTTGAAGTATTTATTTGTGTTCATGTCTTTTTTATCCCGAATTGGGGTAATACATAATAACCCTTCATTTATGGCACTTGCCCATAAACTGACACAAGACTTCACTGAAATATTACACAAAAAGCCCCGGACAAAAATCCAGGGCTTTTTGTGTAATATATGGTTACTTTATCATAACTTTCTTTCCATTAATAATATACAAACCATATCCAAGTTTCTCACGAATGTCTTTCACTGAAACACCATGCAATAACATCTTACCATTGATGTCGTATATATCAACATTCTCTACATCACCAAGAATATGAGTGATACCTGTCTCAAATTCAAATGTACCATAAATTGCCACATCATGAGCAGGCATCTCTTCTATAATCTCACTCCAGCCACTGAACTTATAGCCGTCCTTCACAGGCTCTTCTTCAGGAACTATAGCGGTGCCATATTCTACCTCATACTCTTTGTATACCTCACCATCAACATAATAAGTAAGCTTGTAGCTATTGACAGTCCACTGAGCGGTTAACTCCAAATCCTCAGCTGGCATAGTCTCAGGTATATCCATATCCCATCCTGCAAATGTATAACCCTCACGAGTTGGGTCTTCAGGAGCGATAACATCCGTACCATAGTCTTGAGTTATTGGATCTATTTCGCTACCACCATCTGTATCAAATGTAATAGTATACTGATTTACAACAAACGAGCCATTAATCTCTACATCATGAGCTGGCATTGTCTCTGGAATATCACTCCAGCCAGAGAAGGTGTAGCCTGTGCGTGTAGGCTCGGCTTCCTTCTCTATCGCCTTACCATACTCTACCTCATAAGACTTGTATTCAACATTGTCAACCTTATAGATTAGCTTATAGCTGTTGATAGTCCACTGAGCAGTAAACTCCATATTCTCAGCTGGCATAGTCTCAGGTATCTTCTTATCCCATCCTGCAAAGGTGTAACCTTCACGAGTTGGATCTGCAGGAGCAGTAATGGCAGAACCATAATTCAAAACAATAGGAGCAACCTCGCTGCCACCATTCGAGTTGAATGTCAGAGTATAAGTGTTAACTGTAAACGAACCGTTCACTTCAACATCATGTGCTGGCATTGTCTCTGGAATCTCGCTCCAACCAGAGAAGGTGTAGCCTGTACGTGTAGGCTCGGCTTCTTTCTCTATCGCCTTACCATACTCTACCTCATAAGACTTGTATTCAACATTGTCAACCTTATAGATTAGCTTATAGCTGTTGATAGTCCACTGAGCAGTAAACTCCATATTCTCAGCTGGCATAGTCTCAGGTATCTTCTTATCCCATCCTGCAAAGGTGTAACCTTCACGAGTTGGATCTGCAGGAGCAGTAATGGCAGAACCATAATTCAAAACAATAGGAGCAACCTCGCTGCCACCATTCGAGTTGAATGTCAGAGTATAAGTGTTAACTGTAAACGAACCGTTCACTTCAACATCATGTGCTGGCATTGTCTCTGGAATCTCGCTCCAACCAGAGAAGGTGTAGCCTGTACGTGTAGGCAACACCTCAGGAGTAATCTTTTCACCAAACTTAACAGCATACTTCTTATACTCTACACCGTCAACCTTATAAACAAGATTGTATTCATTTGCTTCAAATGTTGCTGTTAACGACAAATCCTTGTCGGCAACAAATTTATAAGGATTCTCTGTTACATCGTTCGACCATTTTACAAAATGAAAGCCTTCATTTGCTGTTGCGGTAAGTGTCACATCTGTACCGCTACGGAAAGTGCCACCACCAGTGACAGAACCCATTGACTCATCGGCTGTAGTAGCAGTTATATTATATTCTTGATACACTTCCAGGTCTACAGAGAAATCGGGTTGTTCATACGATACTACTTTATTATTGGCTTGAACTTCAGCAAAAGCAATATGCGACATATTCACCTTATACTTACCTGGAGCCACATTCTCACCAATCTTAATCTTAATTTTAACAAGATCGCCATCATTTCCCTTGAATATTGATGTACCGTCAGACGGATCACCCATAAACAACAAACCTCCATTAGAAGTAGGGTAGATAGATAACGAGTGCTTCGACTTCTTACGGTCTGTCAAATCAGCATCATACTCATCTTCACCATCTTCATTGAGACGTTTCTCCACATTGACATTTTCTGGAAGATTCAGCCAAAACTGGAAACCTACAATGTCAAAATTATTACTCATAGCAACTGGCAATGTAATCACTTCGCCAGGTTTACCTTTTAATTCCTGGCTAATGTACAAACTGACATCTTTGCCAGCATAGCCAGTAATGCTACATAGCATAGCAATCAATAGCAATAGATACTTTTTCATAATGATTATTTATTTGCGATTAATAGTATTATTGCCACAGCATCCGCAACATTGATAATGCCATCACCGTTGGCATCAGCTGCAGCCAAATTGTATTCCGGACTTGAACCTCCTGCTGATATGATTCTGACGCATACCACATCTGCAACATTAATTATTCCATCACCATTGACATCACCTAATATATATGACGGCTTAGTCAAAGTTATTGGACTACTTGGAGTTCCAACCATGTCTTGCGAAGCAAATGTTATTATTTTTTCTGACTCAAGATTGACAATACGATCCACACTCTTGTCATAAAGTTTGAAATTTAAGGTTTCCCCATTTGCTGTGTTACTTCTGACACGCAAATATATCCAAGATTTAGAATCTTTAGACTGCACCTCTCCCACTCCACGACACTCATCATTAACAAAAGCAGCCACCTCGTAGTCGGAATAGTCAATTACTTCACTGTCATTAACAACAAGATTGGCATAGATAGTCATGTCATACTTGTAGTCGTAAGGATTTATGTCCCAATGACTACCCTGCGCATGCAAGATAGTCAAAGAGAATAGAATGCTGACTAAGCAGCAAAAGGTTCTTAAACGCTTCATATTCTTTATTTTAGGATAAACATTTAGTTCATTTACTTCACTACAAACTTCTGTCTGTTGACGATATACACACCGCGATGTAACTTCTTGAGCGATTCGACAGTCGCTTCGGAGTCTATCAAGACACCATCAATAGTATATATCTTCATCTTCTTTGAAGAGGTGACATTTGGAATGCCGGTTGTTTCGGAAGCAGTGATAACAAATGGAGCATTACGTCTTCCAAGAACATCTTGGTTGAATGTAACATCTTCCTTGGCAATGAAAGTATCACCGTTGTCTATGTTTTCTACAACGAATGTTATGACTGTTGCTTCGTCGCCATAGATAGTGAGGTAGTGGTTGCCACCTACATATCTGCTTTCTCCACGACACTCATTGCCTGCGAACGCATATATACGACACTTTTCGTTGTCTGCGAAAGAATTATTGTCAGAGACACGAGCAATGACATTCATTGTTGTAGGATACTTGTGCACGTCAATAGAGGTGACGTATGGGTCTTCCTCTGCATGTCTTACACGTGATTCCTTAACTCCTGGCTTGTCCTTTCCGACAAAATCAAAAGCCAAAGCCTTGTCGGCTCCCGACTTGTAGATATAGCCATATCCAGGAACAAGGTTGTTCAAGGTTCCTTCCCAATAACCGTTGGCAAACTCAGAGAATCCATACTGCGAGGTGATATAATCACCGTCGGTAGCATTAGCCAAGACGTCATTGATGTTATTCTCCTCGTTACAAGGATAAGAAATCCAGTTCCAACCAGTATGCAAATTGATTGGCAACTCTGCAAGATTATGAACATGCCCCTTGAACGATCTCACTACTCCATATGATGCCTCCATCTTATAGGCTTTTCCAGGCTGCAATGATTCGAGATTACCAACAATACCATATACAGGATCGTCGACAGCCTCATCAAACTGACCCACAATGCGTGTGACACTACCAAACAAGCTATTTACTGGCACTGGCTCTTTAACATAAGACGAAATCCAATTCCAACCTCTTGACATTGTCAATGACTGCAAGAACACATCACGATGGAATTCAGCGTTAATTGTCTTGTTTTCATCAACAACTACAGAGATTGTGCTTTCGTTGGACACGTTCTTGTCGTTTACTATCCATCCATCGAAAACAAAGTCCTCGTTGGCATTGGCAGTAATATTGAGCACATCACCATGACTGTAAACACCTGAAGCTGAACCTTCGACAGCACCACCACCTTCTGAAGCATTGATTGTAACAGAATACTTCTTAAGCACATAGTTGGCTTTTACGTCGATATCGCCAAGAGGCACATACTCAAGTATAGGATCCTTTGACACCTCTACTCCATTCACAGTCCAATTACTAAACTCATAACCCTCGTTAGCCACGGTTGTCAACTTGAGAGTTGAGCCATATTCAGCAGTATTTGCTTCATTCAAAGCTGCACTCTGTACCTTCGTCTCTGAAGAAGCAGATAACTTCTTAACAGTTCCAGCTGATTCAGGATAAGTAGAAGTGGTCAACTCTACAAAGCCTCCACGGAACATTATCCATCCTGCCTGCTTACCGTTCTTTCCGAAATAGCCCTCATTATCCTTCACCTCAGCAGTATTGACTGTGAGTACAAAGTAGCCATTTCCTACATTCTCGTTAAATGAAGTGAAATCAAGGGTGAACGACTTATTGTCGTCAGTAGAAATAGCAACAGAGCTTACATCCTGTTTTATACCCTGAACAGCAAGCGATATGTCGTCGGTTGTGAATGTTGAAGGCTCCACATACTTGTTGAACATCACCTTTACCTTGCCTAAAGGCTCGACAGAAAGACTTTCCTCCTCTGGTATGCCCTCGATAGAAGCTACATCAAGCATCAAATTAGGAGTAGGCTCGAATGTGAGGATATACGTCTCGCTATTGCCAGAAACCATGTTGTCGGCAAAGTGAATCTTGTTTTCATACAGCGGATCCTTGCCATCGCGCAAAGTACGGTCGGTCTGCCAGAAGTTGCGCAGAGACATCTGTTTGCCATCGCTCTGTCGTACAACCGACTTCAATGATGCAACACCATAAGTAGGATCTGACACATTGCCGTAATTCCATCCCGGCTTTCCCGCCGACACAGTCATTGCGTAATCAGTGGCATTTATCTTCTGAATGTCAACATTCTTAGCCAATGCAACCGACTCAATGTCTCCATTCGACAGATATAGCATATCAGGAGTGTCGTCGGCATCAACTATATCGTTGGTCATAAAGCCCACGAGTTTGCCATTTTCTTCATCAACATCCAAGCTTCGTATCAGCTCATGGATAGTCACGTTGTTAAGAAGCGACAAATCAGGATTGCCATAACTGGTGACATGAGTAGCCTCTACATTATAGTCGGTGAAGTGTCCAAGCAATGAACTCTTAATCCACCACTGTGCATAAGTAGTGCTCTTTGCTGGGATAGTACCAAAATCGGTCTCTACAGTACCACCAAGAGCAAGAGTCTTTTCGCCACCATTAAGCTGACTGCTCATCAACTCGAAGTCAATCTTCAATCCCTTTTCATTGTCGATAATCTCAGGCTGGTCGGTGTACATTCTTACATTGGTAGCATCACCATAGCCTGTATTATTGATAAGTAGAGAGAACTCTGCCTCCTCACATGGTTCCACTTCCTCTGTAAGAGGATCATCACCCTTAATGTCACGCTGCATGAAGTAGGTGAGATCGAGGTTTGGCGAAGGCTTTACAGTAAGTGTCACTGGAGCCAAATCGCGCTTTACGGTGAGTCCTGTGAAAGGATCAACATAAGATAGGCTTCCTCCAAATGAGTAGTACTTGTTGACAGTAGGTGCAGCATACTTAGTGGGGATAAACATTATAGTAGCCACACCTGTCTGCTGAGCGTCAAGAGTCCAGCCATCTTCCAAAGAAAGATTACCATTGAATCCCTTAAGAGTCTCAGGATTTATCTGGAACTCATGGCTTGTTGCAACATTACCATCCTCATCCTTAACAGTAAGAGACAACTTAACATCTGTCATAGCTGTGGTCTCGTTGCCATTGAATACGGTGAGAGTGCCACGGAATGCCTGACGAGTCATTACCATTCTCTGAGAGAACTGCAAGGTAATAGACGCACAAACTGAAGAAGATTGCTCATTGTACTTTTCCATACAAATATTATATGCCTTAGTTAATCTATCAGAGAGAGATTCATAACCTTCAGCAACAGCAGCATCATTCATTGCAACATTCTTGTCGACGAGTTCTTCAAAGTTTTCATAATTTATTGTATTCTTCTCGTCCAAACCATTCAGACGTTTATACAAGTCAATTGCCTGCTCAACGGTTACAGAAGCAGGACGCATGGAAATAATCTCTTCATCAGTAAGTTCATTTTCTGTTATAGCTACAGCAAATGCTAATTTATTCTCGATATCCTTACCAAACCAAGTTTCATCTCCAAATAATTCAACAAGAGAATTGTAGAAGTTCTTTAAAAAATCAACTTGCTTTGAAGCCACTTCATCATAATCTTTCTGCCATCCATTTTTATTTATTCTTCTTGATTGCACCTGTTCTTGATTTTCATTATCAGAATCAGGGCACTGTCGTAAAGAGATTTCTAATATTTTTACTATAGACCATATACCTTTACTTAAATCAGGTTCATCTAAGAAAGGTAAATTATCATAAAACGAATCATGTAAGTTTGCTGCTGCTTCCAATGATCTCCTTAATTGTTCAAGTTTAGACCTTGGAATTCTTATTTTCTTGTGGTTCTTATCTCCAATTCTATGTGACACATCATTTAAAGCAATATTACTTTGCTTCTGATTTCTTGCATCTCTCAACATATTGTATTCATCATTTAAAGCATCATTTATATCACCTAAAGGAGTTAGACCTAATAGTACATCAATCATATCTGATGCTTTTTGGGCCTCACAGGTGTCACACATATTTAGAACTTGTTGTGTTAAGAGTGGATATTCGGATCCACCCACTGCAGGGATAGGATTTCCTAAAGGAACACTAGGCATTCCACTAAAAACACTTGAAAGGAAATTATAAATAGCTGCTCCCGTAGCTGCCACAGCACACATCTTCAATGACATTTTTTCTACAGCTGCATTATTTTTTAACTCATCGCCACAAACCGCCTCGTATGTGTCTTTAATATGAGTCATGCAGTTATTGAAGCTATCAAACATATCATTGACTATAGCCTTTGGCTTAGCCTCACTACCATCTTTCAATCTGGTAATGCGCACCGGAATAACAATTGACTGCTGGGCGGGTAAATCAGCAGGCTCAATACTTACCAAAGGTTCAAACTTCCATTCGTCAGTATTCTCTGGTAATACGATTTGATTGTTTAATGCTGTAATCAATCCCTTGTTTGTGGCAGTGATATATATTATAGTGCTTTCGCCAGCCTTCATATTGTCACCGTCAATCTTCTCAGGAACACCAAGTACAACCACAGGCATAGGAACATTGGTTTCATAATTAACCTTTGTCACCAGCTTATACTCATCCTCAACCTCTGTTTCTTCAACATTCCAGTTGTAGGTAATTGCAGTATATCCCATGTTCACCACAACATTACGTGTACGCTCAGGATCAACATATACATTAAACGACTCGTCCTTATGCTTGTTGGCGGTAACGCTGAGTGCATAGTAACCCTCTGGAAGTTCTACCTCAAATATACCATTCTCGTTAGTAGTGCCAGAAGCTAAAACCGTACCATTCGTAGGATGCTTTATCACAACTTCTGCACCAGAAACATGAGGAGCCTCACTTGTATAATAGGTAAACTCATCACAGACATCAACAGAAAGAATGCCTTTCGATGATGACACAGGCTCAACATTAAATGGTATAGATATACCATTACCATTATCGCAGTTCACTGCTATGTTTCCTGTTATAGGAACATTAGCCTGCATCTTGTCGTTAGTACTGATAATGAGAGCCACTTCCTTACTCTCGCCCAAAGAAAGCGAGCTGATAGTCTGTATGCCATCAACACGCATCCATGATGGTGTAGCTAAGGTTATATTTCCAGTCTCACCCTTACCGATATTCGACAAAGTGATGCGGTATTCACGTTCACTACCGATAGTAACAGATGTATTGATACTTACAACATCCGACTTTAATTGAGCCATCGGTTCGCGGATGTAGAAGCTTATTTCTGAGGTTTCGGTTGCACCCTCATCACATGTGAACTCCACCTTTAATGTCTGCCATTCCAACTTAGGTGACACCTCAACACCTCTCACGGTGTAAGAGATTTCTTTGCTCTCACCTCCAGCAATGTTAACAGGAGCATCACTAAATGTGACCTCAGCGTTAGGAAGTTGAGCAACCACACTTGCCTTTACATTATTCAACGGCAGAACTCCATTATTTGTCAACTCAAAACTTCCGATGAAACTATCGCCCTTGAGAACATCGCATGTAAGTGAAGAGTTCTTCACATCAAAACCATATACATCAAACGTACATTGCTCAACATCTGTCTTCTCGCCATGGAAGCATGAACCAACAACGAAGTGTCCGTTCTGATTTTCAAAAGGCTTATATTTAACAGAGAATTCTCCCTGAGCGTTGGTCGTTGTAGTGATAATTTGGCGGTAGCCATGGTTTATGAGATATACATCAATATCAGTATTGGCAACATTTCTGCCACTTGCCTTACCACTTATAACTACCTCTTCGCTCTTGCCCAATACCGTCTTGGAAACTGCTGTTGATGTACTGAATGGAGAAACAACATCTATAGTGAAGAATGAAGAAGAGTTGTTGTTGTAATCCAATTCTGAATTACCCTTATTGGGGTTCACCTTGGCATAGAAAGAATGCTTGCCTATGGCCATCACTCCCTTAACACTCATCTTTATGTCAATTGTCTCACCTGCAGGAATAGCCGAGATAGTATAAAAATCGGCAATAGCATCATGAGAGTCTGACTCATAAAGCTGAACTAAAGTGCTGGCAGGCAATTCTGCATTACCACTATTGAGAAGAGTTGTATTAAAGACCATCTCATCACCGTGTATGTAGCTATTCTCAGCTGAAGCAAACGACTGTACCTGCGCATCAGGCAGTGTCTGATCGCTCACCGCAAACCAAACATTACCAGTGGCATATCCTTCGGACATGGCTTTAAGCACGGCAGTGAATCCATCGCCTGTTATATCATTATCCTTCGACTTAACAGTGAACGTGGTCTCTGTCTGTCCTGCTGGGATAGTGACAGTGCTTGGATATTCCATGTCTGCATCATGATCACTGCTGATGTTCACTGTCAGAGGATTTGCTGTATCTGTATTACGCTTTACTGTTACCGAAATCTCTCCACCCTCCTTAAGTACAGAAGAAGCAGAAGTCAATGTAAGCGTAGGACCGTCGTTGTCATAAACTGTTAATGGTACAGACACCACGCCACCTGACGAGCCATTATTGGCATTACAGCTACAAGACGCTATCCATACTGCAGCAGAGATGTTGTAAGTGCGCTCGCCATCAACTATAGCATTGTCGATAGGACCAAGGTTTACCGTAACCTCCTCTACTCCCTTTTCCATCTTTATCTCCTGAAGACCATAGTAGATGCCACCGTTGGAATCGTCAGACAACTTGACTGTTACAACCTTGTCGATATTGTCGGTTCTTCTCAATGTTGCAGTTACAGCCAACGGACCTGCACCCTCAGACACAGCAGCAGGAGAAATTACCAACTGCAATGTAGGCACATCATTATCAACAAGCGTAGTGTATATAGACGCAGGATTGTGCCTTGCTGCAGTAACATTAAACGTAACAACCTCCTCTACATTTGGCACATCATCCTCAACAGCCTCAACCGTCACTTCCACACTTGTCTTTCCTGCAGGGATGATTATACTTGAAGGAATGTTGAACTTGGAAGCATGGTCGCAAGTCATCTTCACCTCTATATCGCTCTGCGAAGCACGTGTGGTGCTTACAGTGAACTTAATTGTTCCACCCTCAGTCACGTCTTGTGCCTCTGTAGAGATAGAAAGCGACGGATATGTATCGTCCTCTATTCTTATCACTGATGAAACTTCATAATAGGCATTGCTAGAAACCGACATACGCACAATAGAATCGTTGTCAAGAGTCTTGTTGGCAACAACCTTTGCATAGAAATATGTGCTCGACTGATTCTTTTCTATAGTTATCGACTCTGGCAGAACAATACGTTCATCGGCATTGCGCGTGAGAGAGAAAATCTCTTCATTGGCAGTACTGCCGCTTCTGCTCAACTGGAATCTTATTTCTCGAGGATTTGACTCGTCGGCATTAGCATTCTCAGGAGACAACACAAGCAGCTTATTCACAGTAAAAGTATTTGCTGTCTCTGCCGTATTATTGTCTCTCAGCCATGAAGGCTCTCCAGTATTGCTTTCAGGCACTACCCTCACCTCGATACGACAATTGCCATCCATACCAATTATATGTGGAACATTCACCTCAGCACTACCACTGACTGTAGCTCCTGCATTAAGAGTTCCATCATGATACAGTGTACCCAAGAGTTTTGTAGCGCCCAGCATATCCTTAAGGATTATCTGCTCGCTCCATCCGCCTGTAGTAGGCATACCGCCTTTATTGCTGACAGTCCAACTGACGTTAACCTTGCCTCCAGGATTCAAGGTCGTTTCCTTGACACTCACCTCGCTAACCTCAAGGTCGGGTGATTTGGCTATAGTAACCTTGCCTGCCGTGAAACCAGTGATAAGATTAGAGCCATCACGCGCTCCTATCACACAGTCAGAGAGCACAAGCTGATGTTCTGTACCTTCTTCAAGAGTATTGGAAGCAGTCAACGATACCGACATAAGTTTGCCAGTTCTACCTTTTATCGCCTTATTTTGCGAAGAAAAAATCATTGCCATATACTTGTTGCCACCAATACTGCGGAACGTAACCGAATGATTGTCGGAGCGGTCGGAAAGTGCAGCCGATGAAGCATTGATAGACAAGCCATCGGGAACAGTAAGAGTGAACTGTACGGCTACTACATCTGCCGAGTTGTCCATATTCACTGGCAAACTTATAGTCTTTCCATTTGCTACAGAAACATCGGGTATGGTAATGATGTTATTCTGACCTAAAGCAGCAGATACCGCTGAAAGCAGAACACATACTATTAATAAAAGATGTTTGATTCTCATAGCTCAATTATTTTTTAAAGATTTTTTGTGTCTTACCATTGCTTCTGATGATATTCACACCATTACCCATGGTGTTAGTCTTGTAACCAGAAACATTGTAAATCTCCCTATTATCATCTTCGGCTACCGACACACCGCTTATACCAGTTGGAGATCCACCATTGAAACCTACTGATATTGACTGTGCTTCATTGTCGGATAGCGAGGCTGAGTGTACAGTAGCGTGAGTATACTCACCTATCACAACATCCTCATAGCTTGGTATTGTGGTTCCATTGAGTGAATATGCCACTACATTTCCTCTCAAAGTGGACTGTTCCATGCCAAGGGCATTGAGTCGCCACTTGATGTCGCCCTCTGCCTTTATAGAAAGTGAGGCAACAGGAAATTTAGAGTTCAAATATATCTTGCCATTGCTCATGTATATCGACGCATCACAGTCGTTGTCAACAGTCATATCAGCACTGTTTACGCGTGAGCCATTTGGAGCCACAGACTGTTGCTCGCTCGATTTCAAGAGTATGTCCACTGTGCAAACCACGTCCTGAACATTAATGTTATCATCCTTGTAGGTATCAGCCGCAGTGAAGTTGAACGGATAGTTACTGTATAGGCCATAGGCATAAAGTATTGTAGCCTGAAGGTCGGTAGCATCCACACCGTTCACAAAGTTGGCATCGCCATTGTTGAAAGAGAGAGAGATTCTGAAATTGCTGCCATCAGTAATGTCATCGTCAATCATGTTGAGAACGTTTAGCGTGTCACCACTTGCACCATAATACGCATTCTGTCTTGAGACATAGGGTATTGAAATGCTATTATCGGCTATCTTCAACTGCATAGCCCATTCTTCGGTTTCATTTTTGTTGAAAGTTCTCAAATTGGCTTTCGTACACAAAAGGTTGATGGAATTTCTGTAACCACAAGTTTCCTTGTCGTACAACAGAATAGTAGGCACCTTTGTAGCCATATCGCTCAAAGACAAGTCGGACATATTCAAGTCGACAACCTTGTCCATGTCTTGATGCGAGATGTCCAAACGGATAATCGAAGACGGGAGAGCAGGATATAAATCCTCGAATTTATTATACGAGACATTCAAAGAATCGAGGTTTGACATGCAATTGCCCAACAAACCAACATTTCCCGTGTATCTGTTATGACTGATGTCCAACGATCTCAGAGCAACGAATGTTTGTGCATTAAGCTTCTTCATTGCAGCTATCGCCATGCCTATATCGCCAGAAAGATTGTTGTTGGAGATGTCAATAGCTGCAAGTTTCGGGAAAGCAGACAGAACAGTGGGGAACAATCCTGTCATTCCCTTGTTAGCCAATGAAATGCCTACCACATGTCCCTCTTTCACTGTCAGTTCCTCAAACTTGCCAACATTCTTTGCTCCACCAGTTATGTCCCACGGAAGAACAACATTCATATTTTTAAGTTCAGCCAACAATCCACACACTGTCTGCCATTCAGACTCATCAAATCTATATATAGTGAATGTGCCAACACACTCTCTTGGCTTACCATAATACAAGTCGCCATCTGCTATCTCAACATATATGTCGTAACAACCCTCGTCCTTGGGACCTTCAGCAAATCTGATTGTATCTCCATGACAAGCATAGCTCAAGGTGGCCTCCCCCACACCATTTTCTGCTGTAACCACAGCCGTATGCTCATTGCCGTCATATGAGACATCGGCATCAGGCAATGTTATAGAATAAAGATTGCCTGTCAATTGAGCCTTGTCGATAAAGAAAGTATTAGTGAGTTCGGAGGTGTAGTTGCCCTTGCCTCGCACAGTAAGCGTGGCTGTTCCTGGATTTATATTATTTGAATAAATCACATCATAATCTTTGTCTTCTGCCAACGAGGCATAAGATTCGTTGGTAAAAGTCCATCCTGGCAAATGCTCTTTGCCATCATATACAAAACTGCTGGAAGCCAAATTTATTTCTCCAGTCAAAGGTGCTGGGTTAATAGTAAAAGTGACTGACTTCCTGCCAATGGTATAAGGAAATACACCTTCTATACTGAACGAGGCTGTACCTGCATTCACATTATTAGAATATCTGCTAGTGGTTACTTGCAGGTTCTCAATATCGACACACGACACATCTTGGAACAAAGAGTCACCAGTGTAGGTCTTGTCTGTCACGCCTGAATACTGATGGAACGACACGTCGATATATTCTATCGGATGCAGCATTGTCGTGTTGCCTACATTGTCTATTGTGCGGAAACGAATGATATGCTTCTCGCGTGCAGCATCAAACATAGCCACAAGAGTATCTTTGAATGTACTGCCCGACGACATCATCTCCGTCAACGGTTTCCATTCTTCGCTATCCTCAACAGCATATTCCACTTTACCATCCAATCCCGCAGGACTTTCATAGGTTCCCTCTAATATAAGTTTATGTGGACGACTCAAGTCGTTCCATCCATCTGGATCATCTGGCGAAACTTCAAACGAAGAATTAGGCTCAAGACTAACATCGCCTACACCTATAAGATAAGAAAAGACAACAGTTGAACCAGCTGCAACAGGCTTGTTCTTCCAACACCATCCCATGCCACTGTCATACGATCCATCTTCCTCCATATAGTTATCGCCAGAGGTATAATTTCCAACCATACTGTTTGGATCACTGTTTAGATAAAAAAAACCAAACCAATAATCACTAACAGCCGTAACACCTGCCAAACCAGAGCCAAATAACACGCACAGTTGTGCGCCATTTCCATCCTTCATAGTAACACCATAAGTGCTTCCATTAGTGTCAATACGTCTTGAGAGTGGGGCCAGGTCATTGTTACCAATCATCACATCGGCATGAGTTCCCAACGAAACCGTGACGTCTTGCTCTGTGGTATTGGTGACAGTGTAGCAGATTCTTGCCAATTCACCTTGAGGCTCTATCGAAGCTACAAACGAGACACCGTCAATAGTCGATCCTTCCAAACAATTCACAATTTCCGGCGTCCCTTCATTTACTTGCATGGCTACGTGATAACCATAGTTGTTGTAAGTAGAACCGTAGTAAAGGTCATTGAAAAAGCCTTGTACATCAATTGAATTGGACGATTGATAATAATAAAGCTTGGTGTCGCCCACTTGATTATAACCATAAGGGACACTTGAACTGACCGAATGCATTGGAGCTTTCTTCGGCTTTTGCAGAGCGTGTATAGGTATTGCCAACCCAACCCCTATAACGCATAACATGAAGGCTGCACATTCCATAGAATGCAATCGTAGCCTTTTTGTCATTTTGATTAATAGTGGAATTTTCATAAAAACAAGTTTTTAAAGTTATATACATAAAATCTTAAATGTGTTGATTGTGGAACGTATTCTACCGACACCCCAGTATCTGAGCCATTAGCTTCGGGGAGAACATTGGAGGTAAGTCCAATGACAGGAGGAATCTACCGCCTCGTCGGTTTTTGGCATTAGACAATGCACTCATATGAATTGACCGTTTTTTAGATTGTCTATTTAGTTAGTAAGTAGAGACGTAATGTTTATACAAAAAGTACAACATGTGTTACAATAGTTCGTTAAAATTTGAGTATATGGCTACGCAGCCTTAGGCCGCCAGCCAATGAGTTCTTTGATAATCTTACTAATTAAAGTTCGGTTCGGTCGGCATCGGGACATGTCGAAAATTAATTTCGTATAGTTCGCATTGAACATCAGCGACTTAACTTTTGCCATGGAATTGTCCATGCTATTGTCTTTCATGAAGACCTTGGCAGCATTTAGGGAGGCGAACGATGCGTTGAATGCAAAATCCAACTGTCTCTTGTGTCTTGCCGACAATCCATAAGTCCCGTAAACTGCTTACTAATACTATACTAAATATAGCATACCTTACCGACACCCCCGTATCTGAGCTATTAGCTTTGGGGAGAACAAAGGAGGTAAGTCCTATGCTATGGGATTCTATACCATCCCAGGAGGTATTTGCATTAGACAATGCAGTCATTGGTTTGTTGTGTTAAAAGACTAACTGCCAGTATTGTTTAGTGTCAAAGGGAATGGCAGAACACAATCTCTATGGCAAAATTAGCTTTTTTTATTGAAGCAGCAAAGTTTTTCACTACAAATTTAGACTTACTCTTTCAATTCTATTTCCCTACACCTTCTCTATAAACCCACTCGGTATATACGCCGTCGTCACCAGACACACTCCTTCAAGAGACACCACCACTCGTTGTTGTCCTGCCACTCGCGCCACACGTCCTGTGATGCCACAGAACTCACCATCTATTATTCGTACGATGTCACCGCTGCGATAATGGCATTGGTCGGGACGTACGAGGCGGATATGTTCGTTGTTGATGGAGGTGAGACGGATGAAGTTCATCATCGCGTGGTAAGGAACTGTGAGGGGAGGGTTCTTGCCGTCATTTCCAATGCGGAAATGATCGAAGTAATATGTGATGTAGTTTTGTGTGTTGGGTTTTCTATTTTCAAGCCATATTATACCGTCTAATGTCACTGGGTCGGCATATACGAAGAGCAGATTGGGCAGTAAGGGGACGACGATGCGCCGGTTGTGACCGGCGATATTACGTATAGTATATCTAAGGGGCATATACACCTCGATATCCTTATGGGCGGTAAGAGAGTCGTAAGCCTTCTGAGCCCGATGGTAGGTGACACGCAATACAAACCATTGTTTGCCAGGTGTCTCACAGAATTTATTCTGAGTCTGTTGTGTGCTGTTGGTCATTGGAATTCTATTGTATAGGTCTTCTCAAAAGGACATATTCTACCGACACCCCTGTATCTGAGCCATAGGCTTCGGGGAGGGCACTGGAGGTAAGTCCAATGGCAGGAGGAATTGACCGCCTCGTCGGTTTTTTGCATTAGACAATGCACTCATGAATAGACCGTTTGGGTTGTCTATTTAGTTAGTAAGCAAAGACGCGTGGTTTAGTACTGAATAAAAGCACAAAATGTGTTAACGTCCAATACAAAAATAAATCTTTTTTAGGAATTGAGCAAGTTATATGCCATAAAACAACAATTATGATACAATGTTTAACAAATGTAGTATTGTCAAAATTTTTCTCTTTAAGAACAATAAAATGGATTAAACGTATGTTTTTCATGCTTAAAAACACGTATAGTGTGATTATTCTGCATTTCACGATTTATGATAATACTAAATTCGTTGACAGAAAGGTTAACAAATGCTAACTAAAAAATCATGAAAAGACAATGGAATGATATGCTAACGCATGTTGTAATTCGTTTGAATTTTATTCGGTGGCAGCGAATAAAAAACGCCATTTCTATTCGGTGGCAGCGAATAAAAACAAGAATATTACCCTAAGGTAACTTACCTTTGGGTAATATTTTGTAGCTTTCGACTTGAAGTTTGTACCGCAAGAGCGTGACAAGATGACGATTCTCCAGTTGCCTGAGATTTTAGCAAGGGAGAAGGGCATCAAAATCATTGTGTGCATAGATGAGTTTCAGCAATTGGCTAACCTCCCTGAGTATAAGAACATGGAGGGCAAGATGCGTTCCGTTTGGCAACAGCAGCAGTTGACCTCTTACTGCCTTTATGGTAGCAAGCGCAACATGATGCTCAATATCTTCAACAATTCAAATAGTCCGTTCTATCGCTTCGGTCAAGTGATTTTTATGCAGAAGATAGCCAAGGAACATTGGATTCCTTTTATCCAGTCGTCTTTTGAGCGTACTGGCAAGTCCATCTCCAAAGAACTGGCTGACAGAATCTGTGATACCGTGGCTTGCCATTCGTGGTATCTCCAACAGCTATGTTATTTCATCTGGAGCTTTACCGCATCAGAGGTGACTGAAGAGATATTCTCTATAGGCTTGAAGCAAGTAATGAACATCAATACCCCTATGTTTCAGAATGACACGGAATCGCTGAGTTCCACACAGATAGAAATGCTAAAGGCAATAGCCAATGGTGAGCAGCACTTCTCATCGCAAGCCGTGAAGCAAATCTATAACTTGGGCAACCCTAACACGATTGTCAAGAACAAGAAAACGCTTCAGAACAAGGACATCATAGAGAAAGAAAAGGAGAACTTCGTCTTTGTGGACCCCATCTATAGCCTTTGGTTCAAGGAGGAGTATTGCTGAAAACTCTCAGTACTCTCTTAGTGTCATGCCCTCAATCGGATGGACTCTTTAAAAGACATTAACACATCAATCAACCTCTTCAATACGCCTTAACTTCCATCCGTCAAACTGCAAAATAATCTTACGAACATTGTTATTTGGTATGCCAAGCACCAGTTGGCTGCCTAATGTACGCTTGATAGTGAGCATTCCGTAGTAGAAGAGAAGACTTGGGAATACCTCTGGTTTTGTTATATCCCTTGCAGAGAATGTCTCTTTCAGATTAACAATAATCTCGCCATTCTCGGCGATAGTGCGTATCACGCCCTTGCGGTCGCCGTCAAGTTTGTCAAGCTGAAGGAGCTTCTTCATCTTGTTGTAGTCGGTCTTGGTATTAGGGTCTATCATTTCCTCTGGACCTTCACCACGGCTTATGTAGTTGCGCAGATAATAGAGCACCATGTCGCAGTTGAACACACGGCTTTGTGTGTTCAACGCCTCTTTGGAGAAACAATAATTGTCATACCACGGCTTCATCTCGCTTATGACAGTATCGATGTCACTGTCAGGACGTATCTTACCATGCTCTTTATAGTAAGTGAACATTTCGCGTACATCCTCAGTCGAGAAACCAAGCATCTGGTTGAAATCCTTCTTAGTGGAGATATGCCAACCGATATTGAATCCACTCGTAACATCATCGAGAGTAACGGGACTGACACCTGTAATGAAAATACGGTCGAATGTGCCCTTGAACTTCTTGAATATGTCGCGATAGAAACCTTCGGCATGTGTTATGGCCCAATACACATCCTCGCCCTGCTCATTGAGCACAGTGTTGGTGAAGTTGTCGTATTCGTCAATGATAAGATAAAGATTATGCCGAAGCTTTTTAGCCTCGTCATTTATCAAATTGAGTTTTTCGGTTGCCTCTTCCGATTTCTTAACCCTATCAACAAACTCTTTAGAATAAGCATCCTGGTAAATGTCAACAAAACTATCAAGTTTAATTCGACAATAACTGTTGAAACTCTCCTCCAACCTCTCTATTGTTCCACACACTTGAGAGAAATCCAAATGAAGAATCTGAAATTTTCCTTGCAAAGGTGTAGGGTGAGAGCCTATCCACAGATTTCCAAACCATTCCTGAAACTTATCCTTTGTACGACAGTCATAGTAAGCATGGAGCATACTAAGGAAAATGCTCTTACCAAAACGTCTTGGGCGAATGAAGAACAAGTAGTTCGGTTCATCCTCCAACATGGGCAGATACATTGTCTTGTCGACATAATAGTTGTTCTGCTCAATGACTTTCACAAAGTCTGACATTCCATAGGGAACTCTTTTTATTTGCTCCATAACAGTTAGGCTATTAATCTTTCTATGACTACAAAGATAAAGTTTATATCTGATAATAACAAGCTACATAGCACTTTTTATTTCTATCACGTGCTAAACCACTAATGTATTTTTCCGATATTTCGTATCCCTTCCACTCCCCTCTTTTCTTATCACCTGCATACCCATCAGCTCATTGAGTCGCGCAATGGCGGTGGTGCGTTTTAGATTGAAATGGCTGGCAAACTCGGTGCTGCTAAAGGTGGGATGCGATTGCAGGAAGGCGTCAAGCAGCGGAAGCAGTTGCTCTGTAGAGGGAGCAACGACAGAGGCATTGCGTGCCACTTGGCGAAATGACGGGTTGGCTATGGCATTGAGCAGAGTGTCGCTGGGCTGGAAATTTATGCCGCGCACACAGATTTTGCGTGTGCTGTTGACAGTATCGGGGGAGATGTCGGCATCAGTGCCTATTGACAGACGAAAGCGTCCTATTGACGAGAGGCTCACTTCTTTGCCTTCGTGCATCATGGTAGCCAATACATCGGCAAGGTCTTCGAGAACGTTTGTCACGACACCTCTTGATAGTCCGCTATGGGCGGCTATCTTATCTGCCAACTCTGCATCGCCTACTACATCAGCGTTGACTATACGTGGAAACAACTGAGGCTGATTCGTTTCGCCCTTTTTTGTTGGAGGCTTCACCTGCCATTCAATGTCTATTGCCATAAGAAAATGATTTGAAAATGATTGTTTATTGATAGTAATGGGGAGGCATAGCATGTTGGCTATGCGTTCAGCCAAGGCTGAACGGTGGTAGAAAACAATATACTTTGTGAGGTAATACGTTTTACTCAACCGTTCAGCCTTGGCTGGCGGAAGATGGGAATAAGATTAGTACATCAATGTGCCTGATATGCACCAGTAGCTATTGCTGCCTCCCTCGGGTGCTCCCTGCGGTATCTTAACGCTAAGAGTGTGCTTGCCTGCCTTGAGCGAACCGATGTAGATGTATTCAGGGTTGGTCATAGTGCCCGGGCACCAGTTGGAACGGCTAAGATCGGACGAGCTGAGACCGTTGGAGAAGTTGCCTGAGCAGGGGTTCCAGTTGCGGTAGGTGCCGCAATCATCACGCCATGGGATGAAAGTGATGACCTTCTGACCGTCGACATAAATGGTGTTTGGCTTCTGGTTGAACTCGTCACCACCACCCCATCCGCCATGTCCGGTGGTGAGATAGAAGAGGCGCGCATCCTTGACATCCTCCTTAAGCTCGAAGCTCACATTGAGAGAGTCGTTGAGCATGAAGATAGGATAAGGCTGACCAGCCTGCTCCATATAGTTGACGGTGTTGAAGAGCGGAAGAGTCTTAGGCATCGTGCGCTCAGCGTCGGGATAATACTTTATCTTGAGACTAAGGCGATGGCCCTTGGCATCCCAGTTGCCTATGTAGGCACCTATCCATACCTCGCCCTTAAGCTGCTCTGCAACAGAGGTAACCTCAGCCTTGTAGAGCACAGAATCGGTCCATGTCTGTCCGGGCACCTTGTTGTAGTTGAACTTACGCACGCCGAAGCCAGTGAAGAATCGCATAAGCTCCAATGGCACATCATACTTGTCGGTAGAGACGAGGGCATGATAGTCGGTGTCGCCACTGTGGAACGAGGGCACTGACTTGAGGTCGCGCAAGGCATCGATGAACGACTGTGCCTTGTCGGTAGGTATCATGAAGATGGAACCAGTGCGGTCGTAGGCATCGCCGTCGGAATACTGAACAGCCTCTATGAACACCTGGCGGTCGCTGATGTTATCGGGAAGTTTCACTTTCTTGAGCACTACAGTTCCGCCTGCACCTACGTAAACCTTGTCAGACTCAAGAGTCTCGGGAAGCTTGGCTCCGTTGAAACAGATAGTCTGTTGGTCGAATACGGGCACGCTTATCACGCCACTCTGGTTGATGGCATAAGTATAGTTGCTGCCGTCGAGATAATGTCCCCAGTCGGATGGGAGCAACTGCGAAGGCTTCTTGACAGCCTGTATGTCGGTAGCCTCCTGCACAGAGTCGCCATTGCGCACAACACGAAGGACAAGACCATCAGGTACACCTACTGCAGCTTGGGGAGTACCACGGAAAGCAAGGTCGTTGGTATACCACACGTCAATGGTGTTGGAATTGATGCTTGTGCGCACCACCTTGCAGTTGAGTCCAAGATACTTCTCCTCCTTGACCTCGGTGAAGCCCTCGCCATACTCAAATGGAGAATTGGTGTAGACAACCTCTTCGTTGGGCATTATGGCACGACGGAAACTGAGTCGGCGACTATAGTCGATGAAGCTTTCCTGGCGCAGCGACTTCGCTTTAGGCTGCACCACCTTGCCGTCGGAAGCAAGACTCTCAAGTTTCACCTCATCACCGTTCACGGTCATGAGCATACCACCGGGATAGGTCTTGCCCTTGTATACGGAACGGTAGGTTACTGTTATGCCATTAGCCTTCTTGAGCTTCTTGGCATAGTTTTGCGCTTCGGCTGTGGCTATGACGCACAGTCCGATGAGTAAAGTAAAGATAATTCTTCTCATTTTTTGTTGTTCGGTGTATTTTTAAGTTAGTTGGTGTATATTCGGGAGTATACATTGGGTTGTTTGGCTGCAAACTTACATAAAATTGGCGAATTATACGCCAGTTTTATAAAAAAGTTGA
>ERZ1026874.555-NODE-555-length-22889-cov-13.407550_pt1 | contig 22889 bp, 24 predicted proteins | sample MGYA00380167_ERZ1026874 | MGnify/ENA primary metagenome ERZ1026874 (study PRJEB33269, sample SAMEA4719803) | human gut metagenome | biome: human-associated habitat; feature: organic feature; material: feces | place: Cameroon | collected 2013-10 ...
CTTGTCGGCGATCATCGCGATGAACTCACTATTCGTGGGTTTGCCGCGGAGGTTGCAAAACGCGTTATATCGTCATTTATTTTTTTCTCGTTTTCAATTTTGTCTCTGAATCGGGCTATAAATTTTATGGTGTTGGTAGGTTCGCTCTCCATTACTTATTGCGCTCATATTATACTGCAAAAGTCCCCGTCCGGCAAGGCCTTGCGGTTTAAATATTGTCACTCCAACCCTCTATTTTTACACTTTATAATCCTTCTACCATCTTTTTTCATGTCAACCTAATATTTAATCTCATTTTTTCCCCTTCTTCAACCACGACTCATACGCAAGATTGACATTTTAACGCCCCTGCGTTATACTGAAGCCAAAAGGAGATAATTGCAATGCCGGAATTAAGCCGCTTTTACGGTATCATTCTAAAAATGCTGTACAGCGATAACGACCAGCACCACAAGCCGCCCTTTCATGTGTATTACAATGGCTACGAGGCATCCATCGGCATTGACGGTGAACTTCTTGCCGGTTCCTTGCCCGTAAAGCAATTGAAACTCGTACAAGCATGGGCAGCTATTCACGAAGATGAACTTTATGCTGCTTGGAACAATGCCGTTCGCAATATCCCCTTTGAAAAAATTAAGCCTTTGCAGTAAGGAGTTGACAACTATGTATATCGTAGATGATATTGCCTATGCAAATGATTCCCGTCCCGCAATTCGTGTCTGCGGTGTTCGGCCCTTACCCAATCATCATTTATGGGTGCGTTTTAACGATGGTACAGCAAAAGATGTTGATTTTGCCCCCATCTTAAATGACCCTGCATTTCGCCCGCTCCAAGATGAACAGGCTTTCGGTCGTGCTTATATTGATTTTAACACGGTCGTCTGGAATGACGGAGAAATTGACATCAGCCCTAACTGGCTTTACGAAAACGGTGTCACGGTTGATTCTGTGATGCCAGCGTAAAGCGAAAGGGTATTTCCTATAGCCCCCGCCACATAAACACAAAGCCCCTAACAGTTTCTCGCTGTTAGGGGTTATTTTTATGCTTGTTTAGTTGATAAAGGGATGTCCGAAATAGACGCCCCCGAGAGTGCGAAAGAACGACTCGCCCCCCGCTGGGCATTCAGATCGGCAAATTGCTTTTTAACCTACCCCCGGTACACCTGAGCATAGCAGAGGACAGCAGGCCCACGGCACACAGGCAGACTCGCTCCTGCTGTTAGTGCTTTTCGTGGCCTTATAAAGGTACAGGTACATTATAGGGGCGCTGTGCGTGGGTTATTCCTGATCTGTGGTTGCGGTTTGTGCGTCCCGTTCATGTTTTTCAAAAATCGCTGTTATAACGTACTTATTTACACTCATGCCCGCATTTTTTGCCCACTCTTGCAGGGATTCTTTGCTAATTTCTCCGCCCTTTTTCCATTGTACGGTCAACCTTTCCAACGAATTAGCGCGATATTTTCTGCTTGCCGCCAATTGTGCATCACTTGTTTTATTCACCTGTTCGCCCCCCTTGTATAGAAGCACGCAACATTTGTATATGTCACGGCATATATTTTATACTCATTTACTGCGTCAAATCGTTATATTTCCTTCCTTTTCATTTTGCATGTTTTGTGCATGGATATATGTCACGGCATATAGTATACTATAGTCACAGTCAAGGGAACACAAGTTCACCTGACCACGACCAACACCACGCACAAAGAAAGGAATTACACCATGAGCATTGACAATTTATTAGACCTCATCATCCAGTACAAAGAGGCCGCCCAGCTGATTGAAACCGCACAGGCTGAGCAGGAAACTATCAAGGCCCAAATCAAAGCTGAGATGGCCCAGCGCAATACCAACGACCTGCAGGTAGGATGCCATAAAGTCAAGCTGTCGGACTTCACCAGCACCCGCCTGGACAGCAAAGCCATCAAGGCCGTGGCCCCTGCCCTGTTTACCCAGTATTCCAAAGTCGTCACCGGTCAGCGTCTGACCATCAACTAAGAAAAGCCCCTTGCAACAGCACCGACCAAAGCGAGTTGTAAAGGACTTCACGTAAACCCGCCGGAGCGGGCTGTAAATATAGTATACACCCGCCCGGCTTATTTATCAAGTAGAAAGGTTGTTCATCCATGAAACAGACCGTTAGAACCAGCCGCACCGCCGGGCAGTTAGAGAAGATGTTCCGCGCCATCAATGCCCACTTTTATAATAATGAGCTGCCCGAGCCTATCATCACGCTAAAAAAGACGCCTAACGCATACGGCCATATCACCTGCAGCAAGACTTGGCAGGCGGGCAGTGAGCGACGCTACGAGATCAACATAAGCACCGCCACGCTGGACAGGCCCATAGAGGAGACCACCGCCACACTTTGCCATGAGTGCGCCCACCTCTACGCCCTGACCCACGGCATCAAGGACACCAGCGGCGCAGGCAACAGCTACCATAACAAGCGGTTCAAGGCCATTGCAGAGGCCCACGGACTTATTATTGACCATCACGAGAAGTACGGCTGGACCATCACAAGCCCATCCTTGGAACTGCTGGACTTCATCGAGGCACAAGGCTGGCAAGCTATCCAGATGTCCGAGGGTTTAACCTGGGCAGATATGACCGGAACAGGCACAGGGAGCCGTACCCCCGGCACGGCATACGGCACAGGCATCAAGCCGCCCAAGCGCCCAAGTTCTACCCGCCGTTGGGTATGCCCGGATTGTGGCACGATCATCCGCTCCACCAAAGAGGTCAACGTGATATGCGGTGATTGCGGTAAGCAGTTCATCCGCGCCGACTAAATCAATTGAACAGAGATGCACGACTGAGTGAGAATAGGTCAATTTTTATGTATCTATTTTTAAAAAAGAGGTTCTTGGCCATGAAATATATCTCCACCACTTCCCCACCCAACAAGCAAAGCCGGTTACGAACACTGCGCCTATCTCGTGGCATCTCACAATCTGAGTTGGCTGCAATTGTTGGCGTATCCACCCGCACCGTCAAGTACTGGGAACATGGGCAACGAACACCCAATGCCACTTCCCTGCTCGCCCTTGCCCACTACTTTGATATTCCGCCCGAATACCTGCTTGATTCCATCGTGACCAATCTCATGCAAAAGTAGGGCACACTCTAACTTTACAGCCGATGGGCAGGCAATTTCCGTAAAATTAAAGTCCGTTTTCCCATTCTTTTACAAACTGCAGGGCAAGTCTAAGACCCTATTTTTACAAACGAGGTACTTTTTATGAATGTTGCCTATGTGCGAGTCTCCACCGCCGAGCAAAACGAGGCACGGCAGGTGGAAGCCCTGCGCTCTCACAATATCGACAAGTGGTTTACCGAAAAAATCAGCGGCAAGAATACGCATCGTCCACAGCTGCAGGCTATGCTTGACTTTGTGCGTGAGGGCGATACCGTCTACATCCACGATTTCAGCCGCCTGGCCCGAAGCACCAAAGACCTGCTGGAACTGGTAGAGCAGCTGCAAGCTAAGGGCGTCCATCTAATCAGCAACAAAGAACATCTGGACACCAGCACACCCACCGGCAAGCTTATGCTAACCATGATTGCCGCCATCAATGAATTTGAGCGAGCCAACACACTGGAACGCCAGCGAGAAGGTATCGCCATTGCCAAGCAGAATGGAGTGTACAAAGGCCGACAAAAGGTAGCAGTCCCGCCGGGATTCGAAGCACTGTATGCACGATACCAACGCCGAGAACTAAGCAAATCTGCTCTGGCTGGCATGATTGGAGTGTCCCGACCCACGTTAGAGCGGATCATTAAGGAAACCAGCGCATAATTTATACAGCTTTTGTCAATTTGTCCAATGTTCAAATTATGGTACTTACCACAATGTATAATAAAATCATCGAAGGAGCCATCACCATCAAGGAGGCATGATTATGTATTTAGCCAACGCCCTTATCGTCCTGCCCATCATGGCACTGGTCATTCCCGCCGTACTTTTCGCAGCCTACATTATCGGGGCCGCCACTCTGCCGCCTATTTTTAATGCCGTCAACAATGCCACACCGACGCCCGCCAAATTCCAGCGCCAGAAGGAAGTCTTTGATGCCTGGCAGTACATTATGACACATCACCACAATCTGCGCGGCCATTATATCTGGGACGTCCGGGAAAAATACAATCTCACACAGAACGAAGCCATGTTGCGGCTGATTTCCGAGGACTGCAACGATATGGGTATCCAGATGAACTACGCCTACGCTTCTATGCTCACCGGGGTAGACCTTGACAATGAGCTGCGTGCTAACGCTCAGAAGTACCAGCTGGATTTCACATACGAAACAAAACCGCTGCCCGGCCAGACTGCACTCACCCGCGAAGAAGCCGCCGCTAAACTTGCCGCTGAAAAGGAGAACGCAAAATGAAAAACAATAACAATAGCGATTTCGGCCTGATCGTCAACATCATCATCTTTTCATTGTTTTTGCCGCTAAACCTTTACGGTCACAAGCACACATAAATGTTTCCACATCATACTGATACATAAAGAAAAACCTCCTGCACTTGCCGGGTGTGAGGGACCCAACCAACACAGGAAGTTTATAGGTTTGATTCAGAATAATTTATTGGGCAAAATGACGGAATTCATAATTCCATAGCGATGAATCCGCGAGTTTATCGGTTTGCAGCGTCCGCCATAAAATGCCGGTTTTGCGGATAGTGGCAGGGTTTATGCGGCCTTATGCTCTCCGCTTTTTGTCCAGGCGAATCTTGTCGGCGATCATCGCGATGAACTCACTATTCGTGGGTTTGCCGCGGAGGTTGTGGATGGTGTAGCCGAAGTAGCTGTTCAGGGTGTCCACATCGCCGCGGTCCCAGGCGACCTCGATGGCATGGCGGATAGCACGTTCGACGCGGCTGGCCGTGGTACCGTTGCGCTTGGCGATTTCAGGGTAGAGGCGCTTGGTCACGGCATTGATGTACTCGTGGTCGGCGGTGGTAAGCAGGATGGCATCCCGCAGGAACTGGTAGCCCTTGATGTGGGCCGGTACGCCGATTTGGTGCAGGATCTCGGTGACGGTAAGCTCATCGGAATCCAGCGATACCGGCTGCGGGCGGCTGGCACCGCCGGCGGCACGCAGTACCCGGCTGACCAGCACGTTTTCATCGAACGGCTTTACGAAAAAGAACGAGAAGCCGTTATCTAAGAGGTCCTGCTCGACTTCTTCGCTCTGGAACGCGCCGGTGACAAAGAAGGTGGTATGTACGCCGCTGCTGTTCTTTTCCTCGTAGCGCTGCTTGACGGTGATGGCGTCCAGGTCCGGCATGAAGGCGTCCAGCAGGCAGGCCTGGGGGTGGACGGCCAGCAGGGTCTCCAGGGCGGCGGTGCCGTTTTTGTCGCACACCATCACGGTCACGCCTTTGGCTTCCAGCGCTTCGCGGCAGACTTCCGTCACGATGTCGCTGGTATTGGTCATAACAAACTTAATCTTATCCATCGTCAACTTTCCTCCATACAATGAACAGGTGCCGCACGCTGTGGTGTTTGCCCGTCGTTCTCTTTACTGTGGAAATTTTACCATATTTTTCCATTCATCGCAAGAGGTTTTTCCATTTTTTTCAGCGATTCCCGCTATTTTCGTTCGACACAATTCGTCATTTTCTTTAGATTTGCCGTCATTTTCTAAAAATGCAGACATTTTTCGGCCATGTTATTTGCTCCCAGCAATTTTCCAGTTTTTCCAATTTGCCATGTTGGGCGGTTTTCTTGCTGGAAATTTTATGGTCCCGGCAGTTTCCCGCTTTCCGCTGTGCAGATGCGTATTTCTACCTTTATATGATAGAGGCGTGTTGTTATCGGCAGCACATTTTGCAGGAATGGTTGTTATCCATGGCATAATTTGCGGTGGGCGCGGCCCAGACTGCGGTGCAGAAAAGTACCCGAGAAAAAATTATAGGGCAGTTTTGTGGGGGTAGTTGGCGGGTTACTATCTTATAAAAAATTTTTCTGCCTGCAATTTGCCTGTGCTCCCCGCAAAAGAATATAAAAAGAATATAAATTGTGCGGCCGATAACAACTGGTTTGGCTTTTGCTTACTATTGTTATTCACGGCACAGTTTACCGGTGAGGGCATGGCCGATTGAGAGATTTTGAGGTTGTTATCGGCGGCACAATTTATGGTTTCTTATGATTTCGCTTGCGGGTCACTTTCAAATTCAGACGGCTAGTGGGCGGCCCAAGCGGGTATTGTTATTCGCGGCACAATTCGGCGGGGCGGGGTTTAGACATATACTCAGGCTGGGTTGTTATTCAGCGCACATTTTCCTTTTTGAGGGGTGGGTCTGGCCCGGGCTTTGGGGCTGTGTGGCCTGTTGGAATCGTCCGCACATTTTCCTGCCGTCAGCAGCTCCCAAGACGAAAGGCAACTGTTGTTATTGGCGGCACAATTCCCAGGGCAGCCTTTTCCGCACAGGGTTGTTATTGACAACACAATTGGGTGTGCAACAGGCTGCGGCGCCCCCGTTGGCTGGGGTTGTTATTCGCTGCACATTTTAAAGCGGGGCGTGCCCGCAGGCTGCTTTCCGGGATTTTGCACGCAGGATTGTTATTCAGCGCATATTTTCTCATTGCCGATGTGCCAGTATTTATCGCAATACCGCTGATTTTTTGTTTTCTATCAGCAGTTGTTATTGTTTGCACATTTTTACGTTTTACCGCCGCTTTCCCCGCGTATCCACCACAGCAGACAAAGAAAATGCCGGGTTGTTATCCACAGCACAATTCTATGTACAGCGTTTTTCATTCGGTTTCCAAATTGCGTATCCGCCAACAGCCCAGGCAAATACAACTTGGCCGGCAAAATCCTCTCCGCGTCCCCCTCAAAAAAATCTCATCCTCCCCGTTGTTATCCAGCGCACATTTCCAAAATCTTAAAAAACTCTTTCCGCTCTTTCTCCTCCCACTATCGCACAGCAAAAATATTTTTTGCGGCAATTTATGCTGTGAATAACAACCGTGGTCCCCTGTTGTTATCCGCGGCACAATTTCAAATTGCCCGTCTGCACCCCAAAAAACCTTTCGCCGCCCCGAGGGATTGTTATTCAGCGCACATTTTGCCGCATAGCCCCCATTTTGTGTCCAAGTAGGGTTGTTATCCCCTGCATATTGTTGTTCCGGGCACAGATCTGTAGTTATTCTCGGCACAATGCACTTGTTATTCCGCGCACATTTCGGTTGTTATCGGCGGCATAGCATTACCTTATATCTAAATAAAAAAACTAAAATCATAAAGAGATAAGACCAACGGATACAGGATTTTCGCGGAAAAATCAAAATGTGCTGACTATTACAATAATTGACGAATGAAGCACAATCTGCTATTATTAGCATTACCGTCGTAGACTGTGCGCCAAAACACCCATTTTGGCACAGCCAAGCACAGCTGCGGGAAAAAACAGAGGTAACACTATGGCACCCAAAAAACAGCCAAACGCCCCACGGACCAATGACGAGACCCTGACCCCGGTCGCTACCTACAGCGCCCGGGGCAACCAGACCATTGTGCGCAAATCCAACGACCTGATCCAGAATGCCATGTACAGCCTGACGCTGAGCCAACAAAAGCTGATGCTGCACATTTTCGCTATGATCAAGCCGTCGGATACCGAACTGCCGCGGTACGAGATGTCGATTTACGAATTCCTGAAACTTTGCGGCGTGGACCCGCACAATGGCTCGATGTACAAACAGGTCAAGAAAAACATCGAGGATATCGCCAACGCCAAGGTGCAGTGGATCCGGTTGGCCGGTACGCAAAAAATCACGATGTTCCGCTGGTTGAGCAGCGCCACCATCGATGAGGGCACCGGCAAGATCGTGCTGACGCTGGACCAATCCTTAAAACCCCACCTGATCCAGCTCAAAGAGTTCTACACGACAATGAACATCACCTACACATTGCCGATGAAGAGCCAGTACAGCATCAAGATCTACGAGCTGTGCAAGAGCTACCAGAACCTCTACCTCGAAAAGAAGAAAAAAGGCGAGCCGCTGGTGTGGAGCATCGAGACGCTGAAAAAGCAGGTGGACTGCAACGCGTCCAACTGGGCCCACGTGCGCCGCACCGTGCTGGACAAAGCCAAAAGTGAGATCAACGGCAAGACCGACATCCTCTTCGACTATGCCGTATACGAAAAAGACCGTCAGCGCGTCATCGCCATCTCGGTCACCATCGAGCCGGTGGATAAGCAGGTGGCCGATCAGAAACTAAACGAGATCACCAAACTGCGCAGCAAGCGTCTGCGCAAAAAGACGACTGCCCTGGAAGTGGCTGAGACAGGCACTTTGGACGATGATCCGAACATTCTGACCCTGGACTATGTCTCGGTGCCCGAGACGACCATCCCCTACTCCTACGGAGCCACACCCGACCTGATGGCCCAGGAGCTGGGCGTGAAGGCCGAGCTGGATAAGCTGGCCCTGGTGCTGGCCCCCGAGGAGCTTGACGCCGTACATGTCATCATCGACGCGATGGTGCGGATGGCCGGCGCCCCCAGCGACAAGATGATCGACGGCGGCAACGCGGTGTTTTTCCAGACCGTGAACAATGTCATTGACAACTGCAAGGGCCTGCGCCGCTGGTTTGAGGGCGTGGCCAGCCGTTACGCGGCCAAGGTCATTCCCACGGCCCGCACCAAGCGCGCCCCCATGCCCTACCTGTACAAATCCATCATGAACGACCTGGAAGATTACCGCCTGTACGTGGCGAGCATCGGGGTCGAAGAACTGCGGGATGAGGACGCCGAGCCGACCGAGAACCAGGCCCCGCCGGTGCCCGACCTGCTGGAGGCGGATTTCGTTGAGGCCGAGCCCGATGCTGCCCCCGCCCAGCTGACGCCCGAGGACGCTGCCACCAAAAAGGCAATGATCGCCGCGCTGGAAAAATTCAGCGATTACGAGAACCTGAAAGCCCGCCTTTCCGGCGGCCAGCAGGAAGCGCTGGAGGACATCGTGCAGATGACCGCCTATTTCTGCCGCCGCAACGTCAAAGGCAAGGACGACGGCATGATCGAGGGCAAGGCCAACATGCAGTTTGTCGGCTCGCTGAACCGGGTCATCGCCCGTTACGGCGACCTTTCACCGCTGTTTGAGGCGCTGGCCGTGACGATGGACTACGACACCTACTGGAAAGAGCTGATGAAAAATCCCCGGATCAAGAACCCCAAACTGGTGTTCCAGACCGAGATCGAGAAAGCTTTGCTGATGCCCGCCGCCGTGCTGGGCGAGTTCCGCGCCCGCCGCGGCCAGGACCCTTTGGGCGCACCGGTGCGGGATAAAGAAGTGGATTGGCTGAAGGCGTTTGAGGAAGTGTAAGATCACTGGTTATACGTTTCTGCCATTTTTAACATCGTATCAGCAAAAATTCCGTATCCTTTTGCGGGTGTGCCCACCAGCACATGGGTAACAGCACCCACCAGTTTTCCGTCTTGCACCAGCGGCGAACCGCTCATCCCCTGCACGATACCGCCGGAGGCGGAAAGCAGGGCCGGGTCGGTGATGCGCAGGGTCAGGTCGCGATTGGCCTCCTGCCCGCCGCTGCCCACCCGCTCAATGCGCACGGTGTAATGTTGGGCGGTGCGGCCCGAGAGGGTCGTCCACAGCTCGGCATCGCCGGTGTGTACCTCGCCCGGCGCGGCGATGGGCAGCATCGTCCCGACACTTTGTGCTGGGGCGGTCCAGCGGCCATACAGGCCGGTGGCATCGTTGCCCGTCACGATGCCGAGAATGTCCGATAAAAATTCTCCGCGCAGTTCCCCGGCTGTGCCGGGTGAGGCGCTGCGCACACCGGTGACAGTGACCGGCACGATCTCGCCGGAGAGCAGCGTAAAATCCGCCCCGGTGTCCACATCGGAGATCGGGTGTCCCAGTCCCGCAAAGGTGCCCGCCACAGGGTCCACAAAAGTCAGTGTACCGATCCCGGCGCTGGAATCCCGCACCCACAGCCCGGCTTTGTACACCCCCGAAGCATCCGCCCAGGGGGTGAGCTGGGCCGTGTACTCGTGCCCGCCGCGGCGGTAGAGGATCGTGACCGCGCTCCCCTGCCCTGTCTGCAGAGCGGCGGATAAGTCGTCGTTGCTGTGCACGGGGCGGCCCGCTGCCGAGATGATGAGGTCCCCCAGCCGCAGGCCGGCTTCTTTGGCGGGATTTTCCCGGCCAGACGCGGAATACCGATCCGCAAAGGCCACCACCAGCGCACCGTCAGAGAACATTTTTACCCCAAAAGGCGTGCCGCAGACCGCCACGCTGCGGGGGCCTGCGGCAGCGGCCGGTTCGGTCTGGACAGCCGGATGCGCCTGGCAAAGCAGCAGCACAATTGCCAACAGCAGCACCGCCAGCCCCGCCGCGCCAAAGCGCTGCCGACAAAATTTCCGAGAATTCACGGTCAGTGCCCTCCTTTCCCGCTTAGTCTGTGCGGCGCGGGGGCGGATTATTTATACATTCGTCACCCATATGAGCGAGATCAACGACATCGGCGGCATCAGCCTGTCGCTGTTTCGGGGCATTGCGATGATCACCCTGAAGCTGTGGCCGCTGGCCGAGCTGGCCCTGCCGCTGCTGCTGGCTGGCCAGACAGTACTGATGTTTGGATTTGCACGCTATGTCGCGTTTAATATTATGGGCCGGGACTACGACGCTGCGGTGCTTTCCAGCGGTATATGTGGTTTTGGCATAGGTGCCACCCCTAACGCCATAGCCAACATGCAGGCCCTGTCATGTTCTGGAAAAAATGAACCGACAAGGTCCGGCAGCGCCGCTACCGTGTGGAGCAGGAGGAACTTGTTGTGCCGGAGATCCACACCGGCCGCGCCCACGAGAACACCCCCGCCCCGGCGGAAGAAACGAAGCCTGCCGAGGAACCCATCACCTACGATGGTGTAGCCATCCCGGAGATACACTTAAAGCGGAAGCGTAAACCATGATACAATGTCAAACGCGCCTGGGCGATGCTGAAAAACATCGTCCAGGCGCGTTTTTTATAAAAAAGAATGCAGTAGGCTGTGTGGTCGAACAATAAAAAAGACGTCAAAACATACGTTATGACGTCAAATTATATGGTGCGGCTAACAGGACTTGAACCTGCACGTCTTGGACACTGGACCCTAAAACCAGCGCGTCTGCCAATTCCGCCATAGCCGCGTAACGACTATTAGTGTAGCAAGTTTGGCAGGGTTTGTCAATGGGGCGTTTAGCCTGCGGCAGAAACAGAATCGCTTGCTGCCGCACTGCTGGCGCTGGTTGCGCCAGTATCCACATCCGCTACCACGCCGTATTCATCCGTTTCTACAGGGTCGGCGTAGACGGCGTAGCGCTGGGTGGTGTGGGTCAGGATGCCAAAAGGATAGCAGGTGTACAGGATGCAGCTGGGCTCCTCGGCGCCCCAGCGCACCTTGTCGATGTCTGTCTCCAAAATCACCTGCATATCGGTGATCTTATAGGCAAAATCGCCCCAGGTGGTCTCGAGGTGAATGATTGCGCCGATCTCGCAGGAGCCGAGGTCGGAGAAGTAGGTGCCGGTGTGGGCACCGATAAAGACGGTGCCGTTCTCGCCGGGCAGCACACAGCCGTCCTCGGCATGGCAGCCGGCACCGCGGTTGAACTGTGTCTCACTGTCGCCCAGGTAGAGGTCACAATCCACATTGGTGCCCTCCACCCAGATGCGGCCAAGTTTGTCGCCATAATGTGTGTTTTCGTGAGCTTCACTGGCGGCGGCGACCTGGTTGGCGCGCTTCTGCTTGGCCTCTTCCTCGGCACGGGCAGCGGCTTCGGCAGCCTCCCGCGCGGCGGCCTCGCTGGCAGCTTTGGCGGCGGCTTCACTCTCGGCAGCCGCCTGGGCAGCGCTGGCAGCAGCTTCGCTTTCGGCCTGCAGCCGGGCGCGCTTGGCGTTGGCAGAGACCACCAGCAGGATGGCTGCGGCCACTGAGACGACCAGCGCCAGTCCGCAGAGCAGCAGACGGCGTTTCAGGCGGGTTTGTTGTGCTTTGCTCATGGGTGCTCCCCTCCCCCATTCAGGTCAGGCTGGCCAGGTAGGCGGCGGGGCCGCTTTGGTACAGGTCGCCCCCGTGGGTATCCAGCAGCACGGTCAGCGGGAAGTCCTTGACTACCAGTTTACGCACGGCCTCGCAGCCCAGGTCCGGCCAGGCGATGATTTCGCAGCTCTGCACGCTGTTTGCCATCAGGGCACCGGCCCCGCCGATAGCCGCCAGGTAGACAGCCCCATTTTTGACGACCGATTGCTTGACGGCCTCGCTGCGCTTGCCTTTGCCGATCATACAGGCCAGCCCCAGGTCCAGCAGGCGCGGGGTGTAGGCGTCCATGCGGCCGCTGGTGGTGGGGCCAGCAGCGCCAATAGCACAGCCCGGGCGCTCCGGCGTAGGGCCGACATAGTAGACGGCGGCACCCTCAATCGGGAACGGAAGCTCCTCGCCCTTGTCCAGCAGCTCCATCATGCGGGCGTGGGCGGCATCGCGGGCGGTGTACACCACGCCGGAAAGCAGCACGGTGTCTCCTACTTTCAGCGGTGCAAGGTCGGATTTTTGCAGTGGTGTCTGTAAAACATATTGCATGTGGTTCGCCCCCTTACAGTGTGCAGCTGGCGCGGCGGGTGACGTGGCAGCTGATGTTGACGGCCACCGGCAGGCAGGCTACGTGGGTGGGCTTTTGCTCAATGGCAACGCCCAGGCAGGTGGTGGCACCGCCAAAGCCCTGGGGGCCAAAGCCGGTAGCGTTGATGGCATCCAGCAGTTCTTTTTCCAGCGCGGCGTAGTACGGGTCCGAGTTGGGCACATCCAGCGGGCGCAGCAGCGCCTGTTTGGCCAGTGCGGCGCAGTGGTCGAAGCTGCCGCCGATGCCGATGCCCAGTACGATGGGCGGGCAGGGGTTGGCCCCGGCCTGTTTGACGGTGTCCAGCACAAAATCCTTCACGCCCTGCACGCCGTCGGCGGGCTTGAGCATGGTAAGGCGGCTCATGTTCTCGCTGCCCGCGCCCTTGGGGGCCACGGTGATCTGGCAGCCGTTGCCGGGCACCAGATGCACGGTGAGGAACGCCGGGGTGTTGTCCCCCGTATTCACCCGCTGCAGCGGGTCGGCGGTTATGGACTTGCGCAGGTAGGCTTTCTCGTAGCCGCGGCGCACGCCCTCGTTGACGGCGGTGGTCAGGTCGCCGTCGATATGCACGTCCTGCCCCAGCTCCACAAACACGCAGGCCATGCCGGTGTCCTGGCAGATGGGCAGGTCTTTTTCTTTCGCTGTGCAGAGGTTTTTCTGCAAAAGGCCCAGCGTTTCTTTCGCCAGCGGCCACGGTTCGGCGGCCTCGGCCTTGTCCAGCGCGGCCTTCACATCGGCGGGCAGCTGGGTGTTGGCTTCAATGCACAGCCGCTCCAGCGCATCGGTGATGGCGGCGGCGGACAGTTCACGGATGATGCTCATACGCGGGCCACGCCGCTTTCTCTTGCGGCCTGGGCCACGGCGGCAGCCACGGCGTCGGCCACGCGGGGGTCAAACGCCTTGGGCAGGATGTTCTCCTCGTTCAGCTCGTCGTCGGGGATGAGGCCCGCGATAGCCTGGGCAGCGGCCATCTTCATGGCGGGGTTGATGTCCCGGGCGCGGACGGACAGTGCGCCCTTGAAGATGCCGGGGAACGCCAGCACGTTATTGACCTGGTTCGGGAAGTCCGAACGGCCGGTGCCGATGACGCGGATGCCGGCGGCCTTGGCCAGGTCGGGCATGATCTCCGGCGTGGGGTTGGCCATGGCAAAGACGATGGCGTCCGGGGCCATGGTGGCGGCCAGCTCAGGGGTCAGCGCACCTGCAATGGACGTACCAATGAACAAATCGGCGCCCTTAATGGCCTCGGCCAGGCTGCCGCTGAGTTTCTCGGGGTTGGTCTCCTCGGCCAGTTTAGCCTTGTGGCCCTCCAGCCCAGCGGGGCGGCCCGGGACCAGGATGCCGTGCTCGTCGACGGCGATGATGTGCTTGGCACCGGCCACCTGCAGCATGTGGATGATGGCCGTACCGGCCGCGCCGGGGCCGTTCTGCACAATTTTAATATCCTCGATGCGTTTGCCCACCACTTTCAGGGCGTTGAGCACACCGGCCAGCACGATGATGGCGGTACCGTGCTGGTCATCGTGGAAGACGGGGATGTCCAGGTCACGCTCCAGCTCAGCTTCGATCTCGAAGCACTCGGGGCTGCGAATGTCCTCCAGGTTGATGCCGCCGAAGGTCGGGGCAATGGCCTTGACAGCCGCAATGACTTCCTCTTTGGTTTTGGCGTTCAGGCAGATGGGGAACGCGTCCACACCGCCGAACTCCTTGAACAGCACGCACTTGCCTTCCATGACCGGCAGGCCAGCCTCGGGGCCGATGTTGCCAAGGCCCAGCACAGCGGTGCCGTTGGTCACAACGGCCACGGTGCGGCCTTTCATCGTGTAGGTGTAGACGTCATCGGGGTTGGCCTTGATCTTGCGGCAGGGCTCGGCCACACCGGGGGTGTAGGCGGTGGACAGGGCGTCGCGGTCTTTGCAGGGGGCAAGGCTCTGCACGGCGATCTTGCCGGGATATTTGCTGTGGAGCGCTAGGGCAGCTTTGTTGTAATCCATGATGATACCTCGTTCCTGTGTTGTTTTTATTTGGTTTCGTGTATCCCGGCGGAATAGTCGGGTTCCAGTTTGATGATGCAGAAATGGTCGGGCCATTTCCGTTCGACGGCAGCGCGCAGGGCGGCGGCCAGTTTGGCGCCGCGGCGCTGCTTTTCGGTGATGTATTCGGCGGGGACGGCGCAGTCGAAGATGACGTTGGTATGCGTCGGCCCGGGCACGATGCGCAGATCGTGGATGTTGGCGCGAGTGTCCAGGCTGGCGACCTCCTGCTGCAGGAAGCTGCGCAGTTCGGCCACGTGGCTGTCGCTGGCGATGACAGGGTCAAAGTGGATGGTGGCTACCAGGTCGTCTTGGTTCAGCAGGTCACGCTCAATGCGGTCGATGACGTCGTGGCTGTACATGACGTCGGCATTGGCGTCCATCTCCACGTGGAAGCTGACCAGCCGGTTGCCGGGGCCGTAGTCGTGGATCATCAGATCATGCACGCCCAGCACGCCGGGGTAGCTGAGGGCCTTGTCCTCAATGTGGCGTACAAGTTCCGGGTCGGGGGCCGAACCCAGCAGCGGGTCGATGGTATCTTTGACGAGCATCGCGCCGCTGTACAAAATAAACAGCGATACAGCAATGCCCATCAGCCCGTCCAGCCGGGCAAAGCCGGTCACTTGGGTCAGCACGGCGGCGATTAAAACCACGCTGGTGGTGATAACGTCATTGCGGGCATCGGCGGCGGTGGCCAGCAGTGTGTCGGAATCAATGCGCCGGCCGATGGTGCGGTTGAGGTGGCTCATCCACAGCTTGACGAGGATGGACGCGACCAGTACGACTACCGTCAGCCAGCCGAAACTGACCGGCGTGGGGTCCAGCGTTTTGGCGAAGCTTTCCTTGAACAGCTCCACGCCGATGACTAAAATCATCACCGAGACCGCCAGCCCGGCCAGGTACTCGTACCGGGCATGGCCGTAAGGATGCTCAGAATCCGCGGGGCGGGAGCCCAGCTTGAAGCCAATTAAACTGACGATGTTGGAGCTGGCGTCCGACAGGTTGTTCAAACCGTCTGCCGTGATGGATACGCTGCTAAACAGCGTACCAACGGCTGTTTTACCCGCAAACAGCAGCAGGTTGCACACCACGCTGACCAGGCACGCCAGGTTGCCGTAGGCTGTGCGCACGGTGCGGCTGGCGGTATTGTCTGCATCCCGGATAAAGGTGCGGATCAGCAGTTGGATCATGGGAACTCACTTTCCGTATTTCACGAAAAGGCAGACCGTTGGGTCTGCCTTTGGTGGATTGTTTGGTTTAGAATGTGGTGGAAATTGTAGGGGGCGATGCTCGCATTGCGGGGGCGCGCAGCGATTGATGCCCCAGCGGGGCATTAAACCGCACGAGTGGGCCGGCTGGGCTGGCGGGTATCGTTTTGCCCGCCAAGCGGTCCCGCGGGCGGATGCAAGCATCCGCCCCTACAGAAGCGAGGCTACTCCCTTGCTTACTCCCGCACAATGCAGGCGTCGCGCTCGGGGCTAACGGAAATGTACTTGATCTTGCAGCCGACCAGCTCTTCCAGGCGCTTGACGTAGTTCTGGGCCTCTACCGGCAGGTCCTCAAACTTGCGGACGCCGGTGATGTCGCAGTGCCAGCCGGGAACCTTCTCCACAACGGGCTGGGCATCGTCCAGGGTCTTGCCCATGGGGAAACGGGTGGTGGTGCTGCCATCGGTCAGGCGGTAAGCGGTAACGATGGGCACTTCCTCCATGTAGTCCAGCACATCCAGCAGGGTCAGGGCCAGCTCATCGCAGCCCTGGCACTGTACGCCGTAGCGGCTGGCAACGGCGTCAAACGGGCCAACGCGGCGGGGACGGCCGGTGGCAGCGCCATACTCGTGGCCGTGCTCACGCAGAACGTCCTTCTCTTCCTCGGTCATGGCCAGCTCAGTGGTGAAGGGGCCCTCGCCGACACAGGAGGAGTAAGCCTTCATGATGCCGATGGAGAGGTTCAGCTTGTGGCCCGGAATGCCAGCGCCGATGGGGGCGTAAGCAGACACGGTGTTGGAGGAGGAGGTGTAGGGGTAGATGCCGAAGTCGATGTCACGCAGAGCACCCAGCTGAGCCTCGAACATGATCTTCTTGCCAGCCTCGTCTGCCTCGGCCAGGTACTGGCCGACATCGCAGATGTAGGGGGCAAACAGCTTGGAGTACTTCTCGCACCAGGCCCACATTTCCTCAACGCTGACGGGCTGCTGGCCGTAGATGGAAACCATGGTCAGGTTCTTGGAATCGACGATAGTCTCGAGGCGCTTCTTGACGCTTGCGTCCATGTGGACCAGGTCGCCCATGCGCAGGGTCTTCTTCATGTATTTATCGCCGTAGCTGTAGGCGATGCCGCGCTTGGTGGAGCCAAACTGGGCGCCGGTCTTGGACAGGCGCTCCTCCTCCAGGCCATCCTGTGCCACATGGAAGGGCATAGTGATGGTGGCGCGGTCGGAGATCTTCAGGTTCTTCGGGCTGATCTCAATGCCCTTTTCGGTCAGTGCGGCGATCTCTTTCTCGAGATGCTCCGGGTCGATGACCATGCCGCCGCCCATGACGCAGACAACGTCCGGGCGCAGGATGCCGGAGGGGATCAGGTTCAGGACGAACTTGCCGCGCTCGTTTTTAACGGTGTGGCCGGCGTTGTCGCCGCCCTGATAGCGGGCAACAATGTCATAATCCTGGCTGAGCAGGTCGACCATGCGGCCTTTGCCCTCGTCGCCCCAGTTGATACCGGTGATGGAAGTAAGCATACGTTTTTACCTCTTTCGTAAAAATTCGTAATCTAGGCAATACCGAGGTATCGCCATTAGGCATTTCAGCCTTCTCCGGGAACATCCGGGATCCGCTGCCGTTCTTCTATTATAGCATACTGCCTTGCAGATTTCCATAGTGATTTTTGGTGCAATTGTGCAAGGCTGCCTTAACTTTTCGGGGTATTTGCGCTCCCCTGCCCGGCATGCTCAGCCTGGATGTCATTGGCGGCCTCTTTGGCGGTGCGGGCGTACTCGGCATAAGGGATCTTCGCGCCGTCAGCGGTCTGCACGTAGGTGGAATCCAGCTGCGCCTTGAACGAGGCACGCATCTCGGCCAGGTATTCCTTGCGCAGGGCATCGCGCTCAGCGGTTTCGCGCTCATTCAGGCCAACGGTCTTGGCCTTTTTTGCCAGCGCATTGATGCGGGCAATTTTGGTTTTATCCATGGTGGTCTCCTTTTTTATATAGATGCTGTATTTACCGTAGGGGCGGATTCACTATCCGCCCGCGGAAAAACCTCCCTCTGGGAGGGAGGTGGCCCGAAGGGCCGGAGGGAGAGAGCCTCGCCAGGACCCGAAGCTTCGGACGAAACCAATGCTCTCTCCCCCCACCCGCTTCGCGGGACCGCTTACGCGGCCAGACCCCTCTGTCGCTTCGCGACATCTCCCCACACTGTGGGGAGTCACCCTCCCAGAGGGGGCCAATGTGGCTTGCAGCCTTGCAAATATTATACCACGCTTTTGCAATATTCGCACGCCGTCATTCGTATTTCAAATGTCACCCACTGCGGCGGGCGCTGCAAATTTACAGGAGCGTGAAATACAATGAATCGTGATACCATCAAAATGCTTGCCATGGCGACGATGCTGGTAAACCATATCGCCAATGTGTTTATGCCAGCCGGGGCACCGCTGACGGATCTTTGTCTGTACATCGGCTACTTTACCGCCGTTACGATGTGCTATTTCCTTGTGGAAGGCTACAGCTACACCCACTCCAAAACCAACTATGCCGGGCGGCTTTTGGGGTTTGCGGTGCTGGCGCAGCTGCCCTACCAGCTGGCCTTCCCGGACCATGGCATGGGCGGCTCGATCCAGTTCAACATGCTGTTCACGCTGCTGCTCTGCTTTCTGGTGCTGGCCGCACAGGAAAAAGTCTGCAACGGCTTTTTACGCACGGTCTGCATCGTGCTGCTGATTTTTGCGTCCATCTTCTGCGATTGGGCGCTGCTGGCCCCGGTATTTACGCTGTTGTTTGCCTGGGCCAAAAATTCCCGCCCGCGTAAGCACATTGCTTTTGGCGTGGCGGCGGGGCTGTATGGCGGCATGGTCTGGCTGAGCAGTATGCGCACCTTTGGCGCGGTGGGTGCCCTGCCGGATGCCCTGGGCTGCGCGGTGCCAATCTTAGTCTCCGGCTTTTTTATTTTGTATTTGTATAACGGCCAGCGGGCGGCGCAGCATCGCGGCTTTTACAAGTGGTTCTTCTACGCCTTTTACCCGGGCCATCTGCTGGTACTGGGGCTGCTGCGGGTGGCGCTTTTGGGCTGAAGTTGGCCGGGTCTTGGCCATATTTCACACCTTTTTCATCGTTTATACTGTACTTTTGCCAAAATGCGTGTATAATAAAAAGGTATGCAATTTTAAGAAACAGGAGAATCCCATGAAACTTTCTACCATGAACCGTGTCCTGGCCGCTGTGCTGGCCCTGGGCATGACCGCAGCCCTGGCAGGCTGCGGAAGCACTGCTTCCAGCGAGGCCACTGCCGAATCTGCTGCTACCGAGGAAACCGCTGCGTCTTCCACCACCGAGGAGACCGCCGCAGTGGACGAGTCCGCTTACGACTACCTGGCTGATTTCAGCTTCTCCCAGGCTTACGACGACAACGGCTACCTGAAGGACGTCACCGCTCTGGATTACGTCACCCTGCCCGATGACTACGCCGACATCACCATCGATGCCGACCTGGGCCAGGTCACCGATGAGGACATCAGCAACTACATCGACCAGAACGTTCTGTCCAACTACGCCACCGACGAGAAAGTCACCGACCGCGCCGCTGCCGACGGCGACACTGTCAACATCGACTACGTTGGTTCCGTCGACGGCGTGGAGTTTGACGGCGGCAATACCCAGGGCAACGGCGCTGACCTGACCCTGGGCAGCCACAGCTACATTGACGACTTCGAGGATCAGATCGTCGGCCACATGCCCGGCGAGAGCTTTGACGTCACCGTCACCTTCCCTGAGGATTACGGCAACGAGGATCTGAACGGTAAGGAAGCTGTCTTCAAGACCACCCTGAACTATATCAAGGAGTCCAAGAACCCCGAGCTGACCGACGATTGGGTCGTGAGCAACCTGAGCGAGACCATGAACCTGAACAACGTCGAGGAGCTGAACACCTTCGTCAAGAACACCATGCTCTACGACCAGCAGGCCAGCACCGTCTACAGCGCCCTGCACGATAAGGTCAGCTTTGCCGACGAGCTGCCCCAGAACGTGCTGGACTACTACCGTGATGTTGTGCTGTACCGTGTGTACACCTACGCCAAGAACTACGGTACTACGATGACCACTCTGCTGCAGAGCGGTATGTTCGGCACCAGCTACGACAGCATCGACGCTTACCTCGAGGACATCCAGGGCAGCCTGAACACCATCACCGAGCAGGCCCTGCTGATGCAGGCCATCGCTGAGAAGCAGGGTTTTGTCTGCGATACCGCCCTGATGAACCAGGACTTCGGTAAGTTCTACGGCACCACCGACCCCAGCGCCTACATCTCCTCCTACGGCGAGAACTACATCAAGATGAACGTGCTGCAGAGCGAAGTTATGCAGGGCCTTATCGATAACGTTAAGTACAAATAAACCTGCCTGTTAAAGCAGTTTTGCCCCTGGCACCCGTTTGGGATGCCGGGGGCATTTTTTGCCTCTCCCCTATTGACAAGGAGGAATGGGCGTGGTATTATACAGATAGATAGTTAGACAAATATCTAAATATCTAATAAATAGCAAGTGCCCTTGGCGGGCCGATGCGAGCATCGGCCCCTACATAAGGCAGGCGTAGGGGCGGATTCCATATCCGCCAGAAAAATCCAACAAAAGGAGGACCCGCAAATTGGGTGACGCATTCAAGGCCCTGGCTGACCCCACCCGGCGGCGCATTTTAGAGCTGCTGGCCCAGGGTGACCTGACGGCTGGGGAGATCGCGGCGCAGTTCGATATGACCAAGCCTTCCGTCAGCCACCATTTGAACATTTTAAAGGCGGCGGACCTGGTCAGTGACGAGCGCAGCGGCCAAAATATTGTCTACAGCCTGAACCTGACCGTGTTTCAGGAACTGATGAAATGGTTTTATGATTGTGGTTTCGTAAAAGGAGGAACCGACGATGAAAAAGAGTAAACTTGGCCCCCTGTTCTGGGTGCTGCTGGCGGCTTGCGTGCTGAACATGGTCGGCCACCTGGCCGTCTACCCTGCCCTGCCGGATACCGTGCCCATCCATTGGGGTGCGGGCGGTGAGGTGAACGGCTGGGGGAGCAAGCAGGGCAACCTGATCTTCTGCGTGCTGCCGCTGGCGATGCTGATTTTTATGGAGGTCGTGCGCCGCATTGACCCCAAGCACCAGAATTTTGAGCGCTTCGGCAAGGTGTGGAACATTTTTATCACGCTGTTTGTGCTGTTTATGTGCGGCATGACCTGGCTGACCGAGCTGACCGTGTTTAACATGCTGCCGCAAAGCAGCAATATCGTCAGCCTGCTGGTCTGCGGCGGCGTCGGTGTGATGTTCATCATCCTGGGCAACTTTATGCCCAACATCAAGCAGAATTACACCTTCGGCTGCCGCACGCCCTGGGCGCTGAACGATGAGCATAACTGGCAGCGCACCCAGCGCATGGGCGGCATCACCTTTGTTGTGATGGGCATTGCGCTGATCGTGGTGGCCTTTTTGGGCAGCCTGCTGGGCGACACCGGCGCGCTGGTCCTGCTGCTGGCCGCGGTCCTGGGCGGCTCGGCGTGGATCTACCTGTATTCCTATCTTGTGTACGTTGGCAAGATGAAATAAAGACGGAATAAGCAAAAAGTCCCATGTCTGCACTGTTAATGTGCCGGACATGGGACTTTTGCCGTTGTGTTACTTCATGATCCCGTCTCCGCCCATCAGTGCCGTCATCTCACGGATGCGGTCAAGGGGGAACGGCGGTTCGCAAAGGGGCTTCATCGCAATGGACATCAGCTTCATCGGGTTATCGTCGGCAGCGATGCGGTTGGAATCCAGCTTACCGCAGCGGCGGCAGCGGTGGACGATGGCCCATTCGCCGCCTTTGCGCACCCAAACTGCCACGGGTTCCATCAACCCGCCGCAGACAGAGGCCCGGTCGCCGGGTTCTTCGTCAACATGCAGGCTGCAAAGACAGTTTGGGCAATGGTTGCGGTGGGCACTGCCTGCGCCCTGCGGAACGACGACGCGTCCGCAGTTTTTGCAGGTGAATACCTCGCTGCAGGCGTGGGTCTTGTAATATCCTTTTTCAAAGCTGTTGCGTTTGTTTTCGCGGTTCATGTTTGGTTTCCCTCCAGAATGATGCGTGTGTGCAATCATGCGGGAGGTGCGAACGAAAGATGTGACGCAAACCTCCCGGTTCAGCGCACAATCTCCAATTCACGAGACAACTTCATGCAGCATACTCCTTTTGTTGCAAAGCATTACAGGGCCGGATGCCCTGCCCTAGTATTGAATATAGCATGGCAGAAAATGTTTGTCAAGAAATCGTCGTTTTTTATTCGTCGCCCAGTTCTGCCGCAATGAACTGGGGCACGGCGTTGGGCTCGATGCCCAGAATGTACGCAAACTCGCTGTGCAGCAGGTTCTGGGCTTCGTGCAGGGCGCGGTCGTCGAAGGCCGAAAGTCCCTTGCCCTGGGCCTTGCGGGCCTGGTGCTGGGCGTGGATGTCCCGCACCATCCGCAAAAGGTCGTGGCGGTCGCCGTTTTGCAGGGCCTTGCGGTACTGCTCCTTACGGGCGTCGGCGTCCGGCTCGTGGGCGGGGGCAGGCTCGCGGAGCATTGCCAGCAGTTCTTCCTTGGTAGGCAGCGGGCGCATGCGGTCCAGCAATACCTGGCTTGAACAGGGCACGCAGATGGTCATGCTGTGGTCGTAGATCGGCTTTAAGATCAGGCAGTCGCAGGGCTGTCCCGCCAGCCGCACACGCTTCTGCTCGGTGATCTCGCACACGCCATTTGTGCCGTAACTGACAATATCTCCCGGATGAAACATAATTGACCTCCTTATAAAGTTTCGATACTATGTGCTTTCATATAGTATAACACAATTTCCCAGGAAATGCTATAGGCTTTTTACACAAAAAATCCCCCGCCCGCCCCCTGTGCGGTTTGCACAAAGGGGGCAGGCGGGGGTAAAGTGGCGTTGCTGTAGGGGTCGATGCTTGCATCGCCCCGCGGGCGGATGCAAGCATCCGCCCCTACAGAAG
>ERZ1026874.559-NODE-559-length-22646-cov-19.490549_pt1 | contig 22646 bp, 18 predicted proteins | sample MGYA00380167_ERZ1026874 | MGnify/ENA primary metagenome ERZ1026874 (study PRJEB33269, sample SAMEA4719803) | human gut metagenome | biome: human-associated habitat; feature: organic feature; material: feces | place: Cameroon | collected 2013-10 ...
TCTTGTAATCTACTGCCATAATTGTTATTAATTTTATTGTTTAATGAAACATTCTTTTCTTTCATATATATAATAAGGTGTAGAACTTATGAGGCTCTTTCCTTACCGAGTGCAAATTTACCTTTTTCTTTTGAGACAGCAAAATGATAATTCGATTTTTCGTGTTGCAATCGAGTTAAAAAAGTTAATTCCGCACCTATACCCTACAAAACACAAAGTTTTTGCTAAACGCAGTTAGCAATTTAACATCTTTATATTTACATCTTTCTGTCCAACCGCCAGTTACTTCTTGGCAAGTTTATATTCACGAGCCGCATAAGCCAGAACGATGACAAATCCTACGAGCGGTACCAGGAAAGGAAGCGTGAAATGAGTACGGTCGGCGATGAGTCCCATCAACAGGAAACCGCAACCTCCGATTGGCGTCATCATCAGGAGCGAAGAGGCTGTCTTGGTAAGATTGCCCAACCCCGTGAGGGCGATACTGAAGATGGTAGGGAACATGATGGCCTCGAACATATAGTTGCAAAGCAGGGCTACCAGCGATATCTTACCCAGATTTGACAGAACTAAAAGTATACAGACAACACACCCCACAGCACAGATCAGCAACATCGTTGTTGCCTTGATTCGGCGCATAATCCAGGAACCGAGAAATCTGCCTACCATAAAGAAAGCCAGCGCACAAGTCAGGGCTACGGAAGCCGTGCGGTCGTCCATCCATTTCATGCCCGTTACGAAATTGATGAAGTAGGAATTGATAGAAATCTCTGCCACTTCATAGCTAAGCAAAGCCAGAAGTCCGAATACGAACATCTTGTGATGGGAAAAGAGTTTGCTGATATTAGAACCGGCTGCTTCATCTTCTGCTGTTGCCGCATGATTGATTTCCGGTAAATCTACACGTGAGAACACCAGAGCTATCAGCAGAACCAGAATACCCAGAATGGTATAAGGCACCACCACATTGCCGCCCTCTTCGGTCTGATTGAAGAGGAACTGACCGATGCAAAGTGTGGCGAAAATGCCACCCAATCCATTAAACGACTGCGATAAGTTCAGTCGGCTGGTAGCTGTTTCCTTGGCACCCAGTTCGGTAACATAAGGATTGGCGGCTGTTTCCAGGAACACCAAACCGCACCCGATAATGAAAAGGCAGAGCAAGAATGCCGAGAAACTGCCCACCGCAGCACCAGGGATGAAAAGCAAGGCGCCCACACCAAAGAGAAGCAGACCAAAAACCACGCCACGGCGATAACCATACCGGTTGATAAAGAAGCCCGCCGGTATAGCCATCAGGAAATAACCCAGATAGGTAGTAACCTGAATAAGGGCGGAATGAGTAATACTGATGTGCAGAGCATTCTGGAAGTGCTTGTTGAGCACATCCAGAATGGCACGAGCGAAGCCCCACAAAAAGAAGAGCGACGTTACCAATACAAAAGGAACGAGATAATTTCTGTCTTTTGTTTTCTGTTGTTCTATTGACATTATTATTTATTTTTCTTCTAAAAAAAACGATTATTAGTATATAACGTCAAACTGCAAAAAATATTTTGTCCAAAGGAGTTTTCTTTGCAACAACCTTCCAAAAGCCATCATTTCTCTTCGTAATGGAAATACTGGAACACTCCTGCTCCACTCTGTGTGTTTTTACCTTCCGCCATCATTCCAAGGGTTACGCCGGTAAAGCCACCAGCCACCTCCGTGCTCATCAGACTGCAATTGACAGAGCACAACTCCTTGAAATCATTACCAGCCAAGGCATAGTCAAAATAGTACATGAGTCCATCGCTGCGAACACGAAGTTTCACATTGCGCATCTTGAGTTTTCCCTTCCCATCGTTGATGCGCACCAATTTGTCCAACGGCACGCTCTTGACAGTATAGTCGATGTTCTTCAACTTGCACCGTACCGCCACCAGATTGTTTGTTACCACAAAGTCAAGATGTCCGTCATGAATTTGGTAAACGGAAAGACCTGCCGCCAAGTCATCAGCAATCGAGAGATCGGTTTCCGCCAGCCCGACAAGAGTCTCCATCGTAAAGTTCGCATTCTCTTGGCGACGACCTATGAATGTCGGTTGGTTATTCTCGGACAAGGTACCATGAGGCAAGAGAGACAAGGCACTTGCCAAGGATGGCCCCAACGAGTTTTCCTGACAAGACTCACCTAACCATCCGTAATTGTTGGCGATAGGATTCTGGATATACATCCACTCAGCATCTCCCGTGGTAGGAGCAAACTTACCTGTGCCTATATGTTTCTCCAAAGGAACACTGGGCAAAGTCTTCGCTTGCACCAAGGTGTCGATAGGCTGTCCGCCATTGACCACAGGCCATTCGCCCTTCTTCCACTCCACAGGAGCGAGATAGGTCTCACGCCCTAAATGGTGATAGAAACCGCCATAGTTGCGATAAGCCAGGAACACCATCCACCAGGAGCCATCGGCTGCCTGAACAAAGTCGCCGTGTCCTGTGCCTTGTATCTGCTTCGCCTGTCCAAGCCTGCTGCAGTTGGTCAGGATGGGATTGTCGGGATTGCTCTCATAGGGACCTTCTATGTTTTTGCTTCGTGCTATAGTAAGGTGATGAGCAAGTTCGGTTCCTCCCTCAGAGATAAGGAGATAATAATATCCGTCCTTCTTGTAAATATGCGGTCCCTCGGGATAACGTCCTCCGTCGCCTTGCCACAGTTTCTTGCTTTCTGTGAGTTGTTCGCCAGTCTGCGGATTGATTTCGCACAGCCAGATGGCATCACCGGGATTGCTTACCATATAGCATTTGCCATCCTCGAAATAGAGCGAGGGGTCGATGCCTTGCTGTTTCAGCCAGACGGGCTCGCTCCACGGACCTGCCGGATCCTTGGCTGTGACAAAGAAGTTGCCGCCATTTGCCACATTGGTGGTTATCATATAATAGGTACCCTCATGATAGCGGATGGTTGGCGCATAGATGCCCAGCCACGAGTTTGCCCCTTTCAGAGGAAGCTGGCTCTCACGGTCGAGCACATTACCGATCTGCTGCCAGTGCACCAGGTCCTTGCTCTGAAAGACAGGCACTCCTGGGAAATACTGGAAGGAAGAATTGACAAGATAGAACGTGTCGCCCACCCTGCAGACAGAAGGGTCTGGGTGGAAACCCGGAATTATAGGGTTGCGATAGCTCTGTGCCGATGCCGGCATCACCTGCATCACCACCACCATCAATAGGAATAGTAATTTTTGTTTCATCATTAGGTTATGTTTGTTTAATCATCATTTCTTACGTTGCAAAGATAGTGCTTTTCCTCCACATTCCGCATGCTATCAGCCCACAAATCCCGATTATTAACATATTTTCAGGCAGACTCCAAATGCTATATTTATGCCATCAGCCTTAAATCCCAATGAATCGTTTGCTTAATACTGAAGAAATCTTACCGTTATACTATAAAAATTATCATTTTAGCCTACAAAAATAGACTGATCATAGCAATATCTTTACAGTCAAAACGTTACCTATTAATATAGATAGTTTATAATTCCACAGAAAACTTCAATACACGGCTTGCTGTGATGTTGGGAAACGGCATCGCATGACAAAGCGCCATACAAACGAACAAGTTACGACATGAAAGATTTTGCTGCAATAGATTTTGAGACAGCCAACAACGAGCGATCATCGGTATGCTCTGTAGGTATTGTCATAGTACGTGGCGGAGAGATAGTGGACAAGTTCTACTCTCTCATCAAGCCCGAACCGGAGTATTACAACTACTGGTGCAGTAAGGTGCACGGCCTCTGCGCCTCTGATACAGAAGAGGCCCCTGTCTTCCCCGATGTATGGAAGCAGATAGAGCCCAAGATAGCCGGGCTTCCTCTCGTAGCCCACAACAAGGCTTTTGATGAAAGTTGCCTGAAGGCTGTCTTCCGCGTCTATCAGATGGACTATCCCGACTATGAGTTCTACTGCACTTGCGTGGCATCTCGCAAAGTGTGGTCCCAAGGCAGTCACACCCTCGATATTATCGCAGCCCGTTGCGGCTATGATTTAACAAACCACCACCATGCTCTGGCAGATGCGGAAGCGTGTGCAGCCATAGCGATGGAGATATTATAAATGTTTTTTTAAGCCTACAAAATCTATGTTCTAAAGTTTAGAACTTATGTTCGATAGTTTAGAACTTGTGTTCCAAAGTTTAGAACTTATGTTCGAAAGTTTAGAACATAGATTTATCCGCAATTGACAAAACAAATTCATTACTGTAGATTTGCAAATAGGGATATTAGGGAAGTTGAGTGCATAACAAACAGAAAAAAAGGATGAACGGTGGATGAAGGGTGATGAAGGGTGGAAAAATACCCTTCAATCCCTGAAACCCCGATAAACACAGGGGATTTCAAAGGAATGATGAAGTGTGAAGGGTTTTGTGCCTATCCTTTTTCAAAAAACACTTTGATGAGTTTTTAGAGCGGGAAATTCTTTGCAGAAAGATTTTGCCAGAGCAACCATCCTTGATATATAAAGATGACAGCCAAGCCTTTGTACCCTTCTCTAAAAACATTATAACGTTTTTATGCATGGCTTATTATCCTGAACGGATGCAAATAATCATGTTTGTAGAGTATAGAGAGAAAAGCCGGAATTGTATTGCTTTTAGAAAAAGGGTAGCAACATATAAAAACTGCATTTTTCGGTCAGACGCAGTAACCTTTTAAACTATGACAAATGGTTAAATCAGGAATAAAAAACGTGAACTTGAACGACATGCAAGCTCACGTTTCTGAATGTATCTCTTTGTCTCTAAAATATTGTTTATTTATGCCCAATTATAGGCAATGCCAGCATAGGTTGTTGCTCACTTACCATTTGGAAGGCTTCGCCAGAAAGGGATTTTACCTTAGCCTTTGCAGAAGAAACAGGTTTAGGCAAGTGACTCAAATCGAATTCTACGAAAGCACCATAATCATAAGTCCAAGAAGAGCCTAATGATGTACTCATAATACGTTTATACATCGCTTCGCGCGAAGGTGCGTTAAATCCATGTTTGTTGTGGAACATCATACTGTCATTAGTAGGACGCCAAACTCCATACATGTAGCCCATGGCACCCTCATATACACCTAAAGTTTCACCGAAAGCATCAGCTATCTGATAGCGAGAATCACTCAGGAAACCGCTCCATGGCGTTTCTGTAGCAGAGAAAGACACATTTGCACACCATCCATATGCACTCTGTAAGTTGCCATACTTTTGCACATCGCTTGTTGGCAGGCTCGTATTGTTAGCTTCATAAGCATATTCATCTACCAATTTGGCCAAGCCATGACCTAATGCTTCATGACAAAGTACAGAACGGTATTCTTCACCTGTTGCATCATTGTTGATGAGAGGTACATAAGCGATTGCAAAATTACTCATTTCTCCATTGAAAGAGATACCAAAGTTTGTTGTACCTGCACGTTGTGGGGAGTTGAGGACTACAACCACCAGTGCCTCCCGCAAATGAGCAAGTTCCTTCATCTCATCAACATTCTTGACTGCTGCAACTATTTTATCAAAGTCACCCTGAATGCGTGAACTTCCACCACCCTGCATAACACAATCGAGAGCAGTTTTGTAACTTGAGCCGAATGCATTATTTTGAGAGACCATATTGACCTGCCAAATATCAAAGTATCCACGCAAAGACTTTACCGGTTCTTCTGTAAACAGATTCTCCATAGTCTGATTCATCACTTTGTCATAACGACCAGAATTGTGTTCCGTGTCAACGAAACCATCGCCCATAATTATGACAGGAACACCATTACCCTCAGTGTGCTTCTGAAGCAATTTGATAGTATTATTGCGAGAATAGTCTGCTGTAGTTTCAACTGGCAACCCTTCTTGCTCTATGGTGAACATACCTGATGTAATATAAACATCATCATGATTGTCAGGATTAACAATTCGAATATAGAAGGTGACAGAGCGGTTCTCATGTGTGTCATTAGGTGAAATAGTAAACTGATATTCACTCTCCTGTAAACCTTCTTTCACACCAGACTCCGTATCTCCAGCAACATTGGCATCTTTTTTTCCCTTGATCCAAGTAGGTGCATTGTCTTGTGAAACAACCAAAACCTTGTAACCTCGGATATTGGAAGAAAATTTCACACTTAGGTCTCCACCCTCTGCACCTATCTTATATGCGGTTTTCTCTAAATTAACGACATCAGCCTTCTGCTGTGAGAAGTGGATGGTCGTGCTGCCCGAAGCCGAAGTCAAAGTAATTGTTCCAGTACGAACAGAACCGGTATTGTTAAAAGATTTAGAAATAACCTGGATTGTGTTGCTTCCAGACGCACCTGTCATAGGAGAAACGGTTGCCCAATCAACATCAACACTGGCTCGCCAAGACTCTGTTGAAGAGAAACTGAGCTGGACCTTGGCATTCTTCTCACTCGAAATGACCAAATCGTCTTCTGATGCCGTAACAGTAAAAGGCGAAGACGAATTGCCGTCTTCGTCAGACGCACAACTTGCGAACAACAAAGACGACAATATGAATAACAAAAGTCTTAACTTAATCTTCATTATCTAAAAAATGATAAAACTCAGATTAGTTATTAGGTGCAGTAAGGTCAAGACGGCTTATTTCAGTAGTCTGAAGGCCATCATCACTTACTCCGATAACAATAACATGATACTTCTTACCAGCTGAGATGTTCTTCTCTAATCCCAATCCAGCAGTAGCTACTTCGGTATTTGAAATAGTTTTCTCACCAGTATTCAAAAGGTTAGAAGTAGCCCAATTGTAATTCTTAACCTTACCCATCTTCTCAAGGTCGCCCATACGTCCCATCAAGAGAGAAAAGTCTTTTCCTCCATAATTACTGTTGACATAATCATCCTCTGCAAAAGTAACATAATATTTCTCGTTGTTGTTAGAAGGAGTAACCTTTACAGAAGAAACCACTTTGCCATCGCTGAGAGTCTGACTAACAGAAGAAATTTGGAAAGTTGTTTGGCTGGTTGCCTTCCATTCTGGAGCAGTAAACTTTATCTTAACCAGTGGAGTATTTACTAAGACTGGATTTTCTTCATTCTCTGTCTGGAACTTAACTCCGTATGAATAAAATATATACTCTTGACCAGGAGAAAGAATGCGGGTTGTCCAAGAGTAATTACCTTTCTGACAATAACTTTCCATTTTGGCATACCATGGAACATAACGAGGAGGCATTGCCTGATAGTAGCTAAACTCATAACCTTCAATAAAAGCTTGATCAGATTCATAAGAAGCATACTTTGACCAATCAGTCTGAGCAGCCTGATAGTAAGCATTTTGATCCTGAGGAACAATATTGAAGGTTGCACCACGATAAGAAAGGTTAGTAATAGTCATCTCGAAAGGAGCTGCAGAAGTAGTTACATCTGCCGTGACAAAGTCAGATTCTGCCGTAGTAGAAGTTGCCTTAAGGGTAAAGGTGTATTTTGTACCGAAAGAAAGATTAATGGTATTGCTGGCAACAATCTCTACACTTATTCTATCGGTTGTACCACTGGTCACAACTGTTTTTTGACCATCTGTTTCTGTAGATAATTCATATGTATACGAACTTGCCTCAACATCTGTCCAAGAGAAAGCCAAGGTTATAGGATTCTCTGAAGTCTGCTCACTTTGAACAATTGAGGGGGGTCTAACTTTGGAGTTCCTCCATCATCATTGCTACATGAAACAAATGATACCATGGCAACTGCCAACAACAGTACCATACTGAAAAGTTTTTTTCTCATAAAATATAATTTTAAATTAATAATGTGATTCTTTACTTTTTGCCATCAATTCTGAGAACATATTACTTTTATGGCACAAAAGTAATAAAAACAAAACAGCAAACAAAAAGAATACTTACAAATCGTAAGTTTTTTAACAAATATTAGGTAAAAATTATCCAAGCTCACAGCTCACAGAATTGCCATTCGCCATAATCTTGACGACAAATTCATCAAGAATGCATGGAAATCATGCGCGAATTGTTTTGCTGTTCATGTGGGTGTTCATCCAAGAAGAGAAAAGGAAAGTTACGGAGCAAGTCGAAGGGCTATGGAGAGAAAGGTTTAGTTTCTCTCCAAAATCTTATTCAGCAGGAAGGTGGCGTTCTGATTGCGTGCCACTCCCGGCTGTATCTTATAAGTATAGGTGACGTCGGTGCCGAGGTCTATCTCAAAGCAATAGTTGTGGAAACGCCCGGGACTGCTTTCTGCCATTCGGGACAACTCCAGGTCGTGGGTGGCTATAACTCCCGTAACAGGCATGCGGGAGATAGACTCAAGAAAGAGTCGGGAACCGTTGAGCTTGTCCAAGGAATTGGTGCCTTTCAGAATCTCATCGAGGATGATGAGGGTGCGAAGCTCGCCGCGCTTGCAGAACTGCATGAGTTGCTCAAGACGCAAAAGTTCGGCATTGAAATAGGAAATGCCATGAGTAAGGTCGTCGGTGGTGCGCATGCTGGAAAAGAGCTGGAAACGCGACACCTTGAGAGAGCTGGCAAAGACGGGCATACCCGACATGGCAAGAATGTAGTTGACTCCAAGCGAACGGAGGAAGGTGCTCTTGCCTGCCATATTGGCTCCTGTTATGATATAATAGTTATCGTCATGGATAGAGAAATCGTTCTTCACTGCCTTGGCTCCCAAGAAGGGATGATACAGATTCTTCGCCTCGAAGAGCACAGGAGAGCCGTCGACGATTTCGGCATCCGTAGCCTCAGGATGGTTGTATCTGAAATCTGCCATCGAAACGGCTGCATCCAGTTCGCTCACAATGTCCATCCACTCCTCCATCTTCACCACATAGGTATTTTTCCATTTCAGGAAGCTGCGAACCAAGAAGAAGTCGCTCAGCATGAAGGCATCGGTGAAGAAGAGACCGAGGAAATTGCCACGGCGGTCGTACCCCTTGAGGATTTTCTCGAGTTGAACAAAGGAAGGAAGAGCCTCCGAAAGCGTAGACTGCATCTGCTGCCCCAACTCGCTACGGAAATGGCGACGGGCTACAAGCTGGAGTATCTGCGAATAAGCCACCAGTTGATCGCGGAGCTTACCGCCATGGCTGTCAATCTTGTCCAAGGTTCGCTTGCAGACAAAGAACACTACCATGTACTGAATCATCACCCACCAAATGGGGACGTTCACGGAAACCACGCCAAAGACAGAAAGCAGCACGGAAGTCACCACACCTATTATTAATAGGTAGCCGACAACGACCGAAGCCTTTGAGCCATACCAAGCAGGCACAGCCAACTCCGAGACTTTTCGCATCGCATCAGCCACAGCTGCTGAATCTATCTTCTGATAGCCAATCACTCTACGTGTAGGCTCAGCTGCCATATCCACATGGAGGTTATTGAGTTTGGAGTAACTTGCGGTTCTGGCAGGTCCATCCAACACTTCGTTTTTGTTCTTCACCCCAAGGGCGAAGAACTCCATACGCCAGTCCTCGCCCTGTTCGGCAAGTTCCTTCTGAAGGGCAGTTCGCTTCGCCAGCTCCTCCTTGCTCAAAGGATTTTCCCTGGAGAGATTCTCTGCCAAGACATCCGAGCCGGCCGTGGTAATTGTGCGACAGATGCGATTGAAGAGGGAATCCCTGCCAAACACATCAAGGTCTAAGCTATAAGGATGCTGTGGATTCTGGTACTGATTGCCCTGTTCGAAAGGCGAGAAATCGCCATCCATCGCCGTCAGCTCATTCTGATAAACTCGCATGAGGGCAGAGAGATGCTCTATCCGCTCCTTGTTCTTATCATCCAAGCGACGCACTTGGATATAGGCAATGAGCGAGAGCGCCGCTCCCCACAACCAATGCGAGTTAGCTTCATCTATCGCAATATAGCATACCACGAAAGCAAGCATCGCCCCGAACAAGAGCAACTCGCCTGTAATAAAACCATTGTTCTTGCGCTTCAAGGCAGCAACCTCGGCTGCATACTTATCCACACTCTGTTGATAACTTTCTTTTATACTCATTTTCCATTAGTTGTTTCTATGCTTGTGATTTCTATGTTTGTGACTTGATTTCCAAATACTTGTTGATGACATCTACAGACAAGTTTTCTGGAGTGGTGAGCAAAGCCAAGATACCATGATTCTTCAAGGTTGACACGACCAATCGCTGTTCGTAAGCAAACTGTTCGGCGATGACATGACGATAATATTCCTCATCGGTATCAGGCCGAGTCGCTATGTATTCTTTCAACTCATTGTCAACGAAGAAGACAACCAAGAGACGATGCCTTCTGTTCAACTGGATGAGATATGGCAACTGGCGTTCCATGCTCACCTTATTGGCGAAGTTGGTATAGAGAACAACCAAAGAGCGCTTGCTCAAATGCTGATTGACATGAACTGTCAAAGCAGAAAAGTCTGACTCTGCAAACTGTGTCTGTTGACGATAAAGCGTCTCCAAGATTTGTTGCATGTGTCCATGTCGAGCCGAAGGAGGAACGAAATCCTCAAACCGATCGCTAAACGTCATGATGCCAGCCTTGTCTTCCTTTCGCATCGCAATATACGACAACACCAAGGAGGCATTGATGGCATAATCGAGATAGGTCATACCCTGGAAGGCTTGCTGCATCACTCGCCCCTTGTCGATGACACACACAACTTGTTGCGACCGTTCATCCTGATAGACATTGGTCATCAAGTGAGAAGTACGGGCGGTAGCTCGCCAGTTGATACAACGGAAATCATCCCCTACCACATAATCCTTGATTTGCTCAAACTCCGTATGATTGCCGATGCGGCGAATGCGCTTGATGCCCAAGTCGGTGAGGCGGTTACTGATGGCAAGCAACTCATAATGCGTCAACATCAGGTAAGAAGGATAAACCTTGACATCACAAGGCGTGCCAAGCGTAAAGCGGCGTTGCAGCAAGCCAAGAGGCGACTGGGCAAAAACACGAATATGTCCGAAGGAATAGGTTCCACGAACAGTAGGACGAAGAGCATATCTCACCTTCTTGCCCTCCCTTCTCAACAGTCTCAACTTGAAGAGCACATCACGACGCTGGAATATCGGCGGAATCTCATCAATGATTTGCAAGCGAACAGAGAAAGGATATTGACTCTCCACACGAATATCCACCTCATTGTCATCTCCATTGGAGAACCTCTCCGACATCATACGCCATGCTTGGATTCCCGTCCGATGATAAAGCAACGCCATATCCAGAAGCAGCAGCAAGCAAAAGGCACCAAGCATCCATCTCCCGACAACAAACATCAGGGGAACAGCATAGCCCAAGCCTATCAATAGGACGAGGGCTATCCACAATGCGAAAAACCTAGGAGTCAGATACACTTTTTTCCTATTTTGGTACTTCGACCTTATCAATCAACTTCATTGCTACCTTGTAAGCAGTATATCCTTCCATCTCAGCCTCAGCAGTAAGTACCAATCGATGCTGGAGGATGGATGGAGTGACCGCCTTGATGTCCTCAGGAGTAACAAAGTCTCGTCCTTGCAAGAGAGCGTATGCCTTGCTTGCCTGCAACATCGCTACCGAAGCACGAGGTGAGGCACCGAGATAGACGGCACGACTGCTACGAGTCTGCTGGACAATTTGGGTGATATAACGCAACAAGCTCTCGTCGATGACGACATCATTCATATAAGAACGAAGCTGCAACACCTCTTCCTTCGTCAAAACCGGATTGACATCAGAAAGTTTTACCAAGTCGGTACGCTGCTCATGACGTTTCAAGATTTCCAACTCATCATCGGCGGAAGGATAACCCATGGTCACCTTCATCAAGAAACGGTCGAGCTGTGCTTCTGGCAAACGATACGTACCTTCCTGCTCCACTGGGTTCTGGGTGGCGAGGATGGTATAGAGTTCTCCCATAGGGTAAGTGGCACCATCCATACTCACCTGTCTTTCCTCCATCACCTCGAATAGCGCAGCTTGGGTCTTGGCAGGAGCACGGTTGATTTCATCCACCAATACGATGTCTGAAAAGACGGGGCCTTGATGGAACTCAAACTCCTGCGTCTTGACATTGAAGATGTTGGTACCCAGTACATCACTCGGCATCAAGTCGGGAGTAAACTGCACACGACTGAACCGTGCATCGACCAGTCGAGCTATCAGTCGAGCTAAGAGTGTCTTTGCTACTCCCGGCACGCCTTCTATCAGCACGTGACCATTTGCCAAGATGCAAGTGAGCACCAAGTCAACAGCCTGTTCTTGTCCCACGATTACCTGGGCTATCTCATGACGAAGTTTTTCTATCTTTTCTGAGAAAAGAGTCAAATCTAATCTTTGTTCTTCCATATTTTTATCGTCTAGTTTTTTAAGTATAAACAATATCTTCTTGCTTTTGAAGCTCCAACCATCCGTATATCATACTTATACCTTTTCCAATATATGGCTCATGGCTTCTATCATCTCTCTCATCTTCGAAGGTTTGATGTCCTCCTCAGAATGGATGATGAGTCGGATTTCTCGCAAGGTTTGTTGGATATACGCTTCACCCAATCCCGTTTTTTCCGCAAGGAATCTCACCTCGCCATCATCAGTATTCACATCCCGAACATCGATGCCACACCTACGTCGTAGCTCTTCGGCGAAGAAAGTGAACTTCTTGCGAACCAACTCTGCATGGGTGCATCGCTGATAGTAGAGCGTACCGATGAGTCTTACAAACTCCAGCGACTTATTGAGCGGTGGAGTGATGATAGGAATGACTCGCTGCCTGCGTCGGGCGGTAGTGACCATCAAGAGGATGACACCCAGCATCAACAGATAAAGTGCCCAACGCAAAGGAGGTCGCTTGATAAGTTCACGGAATGGAGAATACTGGACATCCATCGTGGCATCCATTTTTATATATGCCTCGGTACGATAAACCGGCACGTCTGCCATCATCGACATCAAGCGGAAGATATACTCCGACGTGTTTCCCTCCAACATTCCATAATTGGTAAAAAGAAGAGGTGACGTGACAAAGATGACCTCTCCCTTGCCACAAGGGACGGAGGCTGCGACTGTCATCGTATCTGCTTCGAACGCCAAAGAAGACTTGGTTCGCAAGGAATCAAAATCAAGATGTCCACCACTCAAACCATCCCAAACGACATAATCATGGGCAGGATACACTTGTGGTTTACCTTTCCAATTGATTGTATCCTTATACTCAGCCTCATTTCCCGTCGCCCGATTATAGATTCTGAAATAAGAAAAATAATATGCTGGTATGAACTGCAACCTAAACGTATGTTCTAACTCATTATAATAAATGGTATCCTTTGATTGATCGTCCGACTCTCTTGTCACAACCATCACCTTTCCCCCACGTCTGGCGATATTGCACAAGTGCTTGACATCAAGCTTCTTCAGATTTTGTTCATCAACAACCATCAGTACGCCGATTTTCTCAGATGGATGTTCATGATCCAACTGGCGGAATGTCTTAGATGTAACTTGGTAACCTTTCGGCATTGACTCCGTCAAGACGCTATCAAACACATAACATCCGAATGGTTGTCGATCGGCATGGTAGTAAGTGGCATTCCATTCAAACTTCTTGGGCAGACGCATTTGCAACAAGAACAGCAGAACAAAGAGGACAACCATCGCAAGGATAAACTTATAACTACTCTTCATAGCTACCTCCTTTCCCTTCTTGCAAAAGCACACGCTTGACAGCCTCTTGGCAGACACGCATCTCAGCTATCATCTCTTCTGTTGCCTCGAATCCTCCATATCGCACCCTCACAAAGAGACGAGTGATCTTTAGGAAATCTGCATTGCGCCATTCCTTCGTATATTGCGTAGGAGTCTTGAAAGACTGCCACTCTATCTGGTGGTTATCACTCAACCACTTCAAGGTTTGCAGATACATCAGTCGCAACGCCTCCCGGAAATCATGACGACTGATAGCCTTCTCTATCTCGGAAGGAAAATCAATGCCATAGATGGTGTCTTCCGTCACATCATAATTCAGCGCATCGACCTTCTTGCCAGAACGCATAAACACCGAAGGGCGTACCACAAAGACAATCCAAAGAATTGCCAAGATGACAATGATACCCAAGACCGTCCACATCCACTCTCGATTTTGAGCAAAGACATTCCTGAATATCTCATCCGTGAAGTCGCTCAACCTATCCTGCAACCATTCCCCAAAAGTATCTTGATGAGGCACCAACTCCCTACCGTAATCATAAGCGCCATCCTGCCGCCAAACAGAAAGCTTGGCGGAATCAATGACTAATGTATCGGAAGGAGACGTAAACATCTTGTCAGATAATTACACTAATGGTTCTGATTGCTTGAAGAGGTCATCGTCATCTGGGTTGCTGTCAGCCATCCCCTCGAAATCGTCAATGCCTTTTGCCACCGACATATCATCAAGTTTTTCTGCCGCATGGCTATACAGATAACTGATGCTCACGAGGAAGATGGCAGAAAGGGTAAACTGCCCAATCCACATGATGACACCGAAGACGTACTGCAATAAGTCCACGATGATGTTTATGATGTTTGGATTATATGGATCGCTATAACCAAACACTGCCTTGATGAAGAACACCACATACCAAGGAATCGCAAAGACAAAAGACAAGGCATTGCTGATGAAAGTCAGCACAAAGCCCAAGGCAAAGATGCCTACCCAAGTTTTCCAGCCCAAGCGAAGTCCACGAGCGTAGGCTTTCCATACTGAAATGTCCTCATATATATAGGTAGGAAGCACCATCAAGAGCGGGATGCACAATGCCAAGACCACAATGAATGCCACTATGTAAAAAGTTACATCGACCATGGCACAACCCACAAGAATCGCTATCACTGCAAAAGCTACGGGTATGCCTGCCAATCCACACTTGAAGATGCGTCCGGCATTTCGCTTGGCGTATGGTTTGAGGTCTGCAAAGGTGACATCCTCCAAACCATTGGCTCGTTCATTGTACAACTGCATACAAGCGAACACGACGGAGCCGACCCACAGACCGACTAGCACACAAACTACCGACAAGAAGATATAGTTGCCGAACAATTGAAGTCCAGTATTGACAGGTCCGTCCCCCACAGCATTCATCGTGCTAGACATCAGGTTGTCAACCGACAATGCCGCCAACAAACTAAGAGGCAGCACGCCATACAAGATATATCTGAGCATATATCTCCAGTTCTGCTTCAGAAATGAGAAGACCACATTAAACTTCTCGCCGAAGCTTCTTACTTGATAAAAAGGTATTTTATTGTTCATCATTGTTATTATAAGTTTTACACTTTCAGGTATTATTTGTTCATAATCATTTATCATTTGCCATCTGTTGTCGATGCCTGAGTCTTGGCAAGATGACGAAATATCCAATGACAAACGCCAGTGACAACAAGATAACCAGGAGTCGGATGACATTCGGGATTTCGGTATGTCGCGTCACAAATCCCTCAATAAAACCAGCCATCACAAAGATAGGTATGGTACCTACAATGATCTTCATGCCCCTCTTAGCTCCTCTTCGGAACGAAACCATCCGAGCGTAGGTGCCGGGGAACAGCCAGCCATTGCCTATCGCCAATCCTGCCGCACCCGCAATGATGAGAGCCGAAATCTCCAGCGTGCCATGCAAGAAAACTGCCAAGAAGGACTCATACAGTAAACCATGCTGGGCAAAGAAGGTCTCAAAGCATCCCAGCATCACACTGTTCTCGAATATCATAAGACCTGTGGCGATGCTGGTGAATATGCCCGATACGAATTCCATGAACGACACTCGGATGTTATTCAAGGTAATACCCAAGAACATCTCCATCTCCTGACCGCCATCATATACCGACATTGGCTTTCCCTTGGCGATATTGTCGAGCGTCATATCCACATAGTAATCTCCCAAGATGATACGACAGAAACTTTCGTCGAGACATTGCGACAAAATGCCGATGAAGACACTGACCAAGAAAATGATGAAAGATACCAACAGCAACTTGCGCTCTTCATACATCACAAGCGGTACCTCGCGAGTCCAATAGGTGATGAGACGTGACCATTTCTCTCGCTTGTTGCGATAAATAGAATTGTGGAGAGCCGAACAGAGTTTGTTGAGGTAAATCGTAATGCGTGACTGAGGATAGTGAGTTTGCGCAAAAGCCAAGTCGGATGTCAGGTCGGTATATACCTCCGCTAAGCGATCTGGTGACTGAGAGGCTGCATCGCTAATGACGATTTCAGCTTTCTGCCACTTATCGATATTGCTTCGTATGAAGTTAAACTCTTTCACCTTTACTCTGCTTTAACGTTACCATTATTCTATGCAAAAATAAGTATTTATTCTTGCATCAGCAAATTATTGGCGTGATTATTCACATATTTCATTTAAAAAGATGCATTTTCTTTGAATATTCGCTATTTTTTTGTTAAGTTTGCAGACAAAAGTTCAATCAACCCAGGAAATATATGAAATCATGATTCATACAGACATCATAACCAATCAATTTGTTAGAATCGCACAGACCCCAGCGAGCATCGCTGAGCGAATCTTGGCACGTATGATAGATGGCATTTGGATATTTGTCATCTGCATATCCGTCTTTTATGCGTGCGCCAATTTCTTAGAATACGATGGCGCATGGTGGTTGATGTGGATATTCGGCATAGGTATTTGGTTATGGGATTTTCTTTGGGAGACTTTCAACGATGGCAAGACACCGGGGAAAATGATACTGAAGATAAGAGTCGTCAACAAAGATGGTTCTCGCCCCAACATAGGCTCTTTCTTTATGAGATGGCTCTTGGGCAACATTGACATCGGGTGCAGTTGCATTGGTCTTCTTTTTATCTTGCTCACCAAAGACTCGCAACGACTTGGCGACTTGGCAGCAGGGACGATGGTCATCAAGGAGGTGAACATCGAAGACATCCACGTGTCACTGGATGAGTTTTATTATGCCAAGAAAGATTATCATCCAACGTATAAAGAAGCCAAGAATCTTTCACAAGCGCAAGTCGAGGTTATCGAGAAAACCGTTTATTCTGGCAATGACAAGCACGAGGAGCAAGTGGATGCCTTGGCTCGAAAGGTTGCAAAATTCCTAGATATTGAAGAACGTCTGAAGGCTAGCCTACAAAAAGGAAATAGCAAGGAAAAATTCCTTGCTACTATCCTTCATGATTATAATTATTACTTGATGGAACTCATTTAGCACCCATTTGAAGGAGCTAACACAACACCGCTCCCTCCTGCTTCTTACCATCCATCAAAATCCTCAGCGGATGCTCGAAGCGAACATGGCGAACATATTTCGTCTCCTCGACAGCAGGCATCGCATCCAACATCTCCTTATTGACAAATCCTCCATTCTCAACATTAGTATCTACCGTAAAGTAACCCACACCAAAGGAAGTGAGGTTTTGGAAAAAATGAGTACCTTGGCTGGGATCGATGTTATAGTTCTTCAGCGCCACCTCCACGATAACCCTGGCTGCACTGATATGCGGCCACTTGACGGGAACACCGAGATAATGGTCGCTGGAGCCCCAACGGCCGGGACCTATCAGCACATAGTTCTTGCCTTCGGAAAGGAACTTGCGGTTGATGCGCTCTATATCATCAGCCACATAATAGTTGTTCATCGCCGAGAAATGGTCATCGTACTTCACATACACCACATCCACCACATCCTCGCTGATACCATGACCGAGTGAATTGTGCGAACGCAACAGGCACTCGCTGTCGGGAATGGCCGCCACATCCTCATCGAGCATTTCCTTGGCATCCACAATGGGACGTATCTGGAGAAGATAGAAATCGCAGGTTCTGTCGGCATGGATATTGCAGGCAAACTCTATCTCAACAGGACGGCGCATGGCTCCGGAGCCATACTTCATGGACATCTGGAGTATTTCGGGAAGGGGAACAACACCATGTTGCAGCACACTGGCAAAGGTAATCAGTTTGCGACCTTCCTCATACACTCCATCGTTGATGACCTGATCGTAGGGATCGAAAGTGGAAGCAATAAAGTTGAGCGACTGATCCTCGACAGCATCCTTGATTCTCAGTTTCTGAATATTGAACCCATCATCCACCTTGAAGTCCTCGCCCACATGTTGCATGTCGAGGGCATAAAACTGGGTTTGGGTCTCCCTGAGCGCCTTGTCGACCTCAGAAGTCTGCAACACCTGGTTGGGATGATAAGGACATACCCGAAGAGTTTGCCCACCATCCACAATGTATTTGCCGAGTCCGAGAGCCAGACTGGCAATACCTTCTTCTGCCGTCTCGTCACCTATCGGATAATAGTTGAGCGAACGGAGCACGCCACTCATCGTGGGATAGAAACGGGTGCCGTAGTCATTACCCACCACTTGCTGCAGGATGACAGCCATCTTCTCTTGGTCGATGACATTGCTCGTTGCGGTCATATAAGCCTTGGAATCGCGATAGAACACGGAGGCATACACTCCCTTGATGGCACATGCCAGCATCTGAAGCATCTGATATTTATCCTCAAGATAAGGTATCATATAGGTGGAATAGATTCCGGCAAAGGGCTGATAGTGGGCATCTTCGAGAAGCGAGCTGGAACGGACGGCTATCGGACTCTTCGTCGCCTCGAAAAAGGTGAAGAAGTCGGCCACCAATGTGTCGGGCAGCTGCGCTCTGAGGAAATGTCGCAGGATTTCATCATCGCTCGCATCGCTCAAAGCTATAGGATAGAGATTGTTGTTCTCCATGAACGCATCGAAGATATCGGTACAAAGGACAACTGTCTTAGGAATCTGAACCGTGGCATTGTCGTACTGATTGAACTCTGGATGGCGCTTGATGACATTGTCGAGAAATGCCAGACCTCTGCCCTTGCCTCCCAAGGAGCCCTCACCAATACGGGCGAAGTGGGCATACTGGTCGAACTTCATACGGTCGAAGACGGCTACCACACCGATATTCTTCATGTGACGATACTGTACGATGGCATCGAAGATGATCTGTCGGTGAGCATCCACATCCTGCAGCTTCTGCCAGGTGACATGGCGCAGGAATGCCGACACGGGGAAGATGGCACGGGCACAGAGCCAACGGCTCATGTGATTGCGGCTGATGTGATAGAGCATCGAGTCGTTGGGAATCTTGAAAATATTGTCCTGTAACTCCTTCAGACTGCGGATACGCATAATCTCCTCGTGGGTCTTGGGATCGCGGAAAATAAAATCGCCAAAGCCCATGTGCTCCTCCATCAGGCGACGAAGGTCTACACTCATTTTCTTGGAGTTCTTATCTACAAAACGGAAGCCTTCGGCTTCGGCCTTGGCCCGGTTGTCGCTCTCGGAACTCTCAAGGATAAGAGGCACGAAAGGATCGTTCTTGCGGATATAGCGGAAAAGCTGCAAACCGGCATCAGGACATTTCTCACGTCCGAAAGTATCAGTACGATGCTTGGGCTTAACCGCTGTTTCCACCTTATAGCCAAATGCCTTGGCGGCACTCTTCAATGGGAAACGGGCATCGCTGATGACGCCAAGAGTATTGTTGGAATACTTGTCATAGAGTTTCTGAGCTTCTTCGTAAGTACGAGCCAGAACCACCTTGGGCCGGCCACGCATACGCATGGTGGCTGCATGACGGTTCAATGCCTCCTTGGAGAAGTTCTTGCTCTGTTCCAATATGTAATTGTAGAGATTGGGGAGAATGGAACTGTAGAAGCGGATGGAGTCTTCGACAAGGAGTATCATCTGAACTCCGGCTTCCTGTATGTCGTGTTCCAAATTCATCTTGTCCTCTATCAACTTGATGATGGAAAGAATGAGATTGGTATTGCCCAACCAGCAGAACACATAGTCGAAGATGCTCAGGTCTTCATTCTCCATACGCTTGGTGATGCCATGAGAGAAGGGAGTAAGCACCACGCAATGGATATTGGGGAACCTGCTCTTGATATCCCGAGCCACATCAAAGGCATCATTGTCAGCATTACCAGGCATACAGATAACCAAATCAACCACTGTGGAGCGAAGCACTTCTGAGGCTTCCTCCGTGGTAGAGACCTGAGTAAAGGTAGGCGGATAACGAAGTCCGAGCTCCATATACTCATTATAGATCTTCTCTTCGATACGTCCATCATCCTCGAGCATAAAGGCATCATAAGGATTGGCAACTATCAACACATTATAGATGCGTCGCATCATCAAGTTGACAAACGACACATCTTTCAAATAAAATTTATTCCACTCTTGGGGTACATTATTCTCCATTTCCTTTTATTTTACTTATGCAAAGATACTGTTTTTCTGATATTTACTTGCAACTTTCAACATATTTTATTATTTTTGCAGCAATAATGTATTCTAAACCCCTAAAAATGAATAGAATAACTTTTAAAAGATTTGTTATAACCTTGCTCGCCTTCCTCTGCCTCACGGCATGTTGGGCTCAGAAGAAACAGCACGGCAAAGCCTCCTACTACTCAAAAAGAGCAACAGGAGCAAGAACTGCAAGCGGGCAAAGACTACATCACGACAGTCTGACGTGCGCTCATCGGTACTACCCTTTTGGAACACATCTGAAAGTAACCAACTTGAGGAACAATAAAAGTGTGATAGTAAAGGTCATCGACAGGGGGCCTTTCGGAAGAGGCAGAATTATTGACCTTTCATGGGCTGCCGCCAAAGAGATAGACATGATAGCTCAAGGTGTGGCATCGGTAAAGGTAGAAATAGTAGAAAAACCTGTTCCTTTCCGTCCTGAAGAGGAGAAACTTCCTCAGATTGACTTTGAAGTGGCAGAATCTGACTACACCTTAGAACCTCACTGGAACTCGCAATCAGCCAAGACCAAAACCCATCAAGATAAAAATCTGAAAAAAGAGGCACATTCAACAAAGACGAAAGAAACCTCAGCGAAGAAAGATGAGGAGAAAATGCTCAACAGGAAAGAGAGCAGGAAAGACACAGAATCCAAGATCAGCAAGGCTACTGCCGCTCACGAGCACAAGATTCATAGAAACAAATAGCCTCAGAAATGGGACGATGAATTAAACGAAAGAGTAAACCCCGAAAGTCAATGTAAAAACTTCCGGGGTTTACAGTTTTAAACTGTGACAAATCTTCAGAGAAGGTCACCTTTTATCCATCTTCTACAAATACGCCTATGCCCTATTTGCGAGTCGGTATATTGAACTCATTGACTTTTGAAATAGACTTGCCTTCATGTATCACAGAAACACAGAAATGCGCCATACCATTCTTCAGACGGTTATCCGCCTTCACCATCGCTGTATAACGGATGCCTCGTCCAGGAGTGATTTTCTCCACATGGATACTTGGAGAGATAAAGATGTGTTTGTTGCCAGTGGTTTCCACCACGGTAGGAACAACATCGTAAACGGGACTGTTGCCACGATTCATAATCTCGAATATCACCTTGCAGGTCTCGTTCCTATTCAATGTGTTGTCTTCATTGGAATCTACAAAACGAGCATTCACTATTTCTAATGTGGGAGAATACGACCAGCTGCTCCCCAACTCTTCCATCTTCGAACTTGGCATCACTGTAGTGGGTTGCTGGGCGCTGTAATCACCTACATAATCCTTACCATTAAAATCGTAAAGACGGTCATCACCACTGTTGGTAGAATCGAAAACATCGGAATTATCCTCACTATTCGGCGTACCATAAACAGGCTGATCGTAACCTCGCTGACCATAACCAGACTGATCATAACCAGACTGATCAATGGAGTTTTGCTGCTGAGACCGAGCAGCCCTTCTCTCAGCTCTACGGGCTTTGTCTCGCTGATACTGTTCTGCCTGTTGCTGCTGTTTCTGATCGGCCTGACTGCCAATAACAGCACCAACAGCTGCACCTCCAGCCATTCCTATAATAGTACCCATATCAGAACCACGGGGGCCTCCACTCAGACCACCTATAGCAGAACCTAAAATAGAGCCGATAGAACCGCCCATATAGGCGCCACTACCAGTATAAGTGTCACAACTGCTCATCAAGAACAATGAGCAAAGCGCAAATATAAGAAACTTCTTCATAACCAATTCTTTTAAGAAACTATGCAAAGGTAAGTCTTTTCAAGGAAACAGCAAACAATGTTTCCCTAAAAAAAGATAGGGAAATCCCTAAAAACAAAAAAGCGCTTCCATAAAAATGAAAGCGCTTCTCGATATTGAGAGTTGAATTATTCAGCCTTAGGAGCTTCCTCTGCTGGAGTTGCCTCAACAGCAGCCTCTGCCTGTGGAGCCTCTTCTGCCTTAGCCTTGCGACCAGCACGACGAGTCTTCTTTGCAGCAGCCTTAGGAGTCTTAGCCATGTTCTCATCGAAGTCAACGAGCTCGATGAAAGCAATCTCAGCTGCGTCACCCTGACGAGTACCCAACTTAATTACGCGGGTGTAACCACCTGGACGGTTAGCTACCTTCTCAGCTACCTCACCGAAGAGAGCCTTAACAGCATACTTGTTCTGGAGATAACGGAAAACAACACGACGTGAAGTTGTAGTATCGTTCTTTGAACGAGTGATCAGTGGCTCAACGTACTTCTTAAGAGCCTTAGCCTTTGCAAGGGTCGTAGTGATTCTTTTGTGCTCACTCAAGATAAGAGATGTAGCCATGTTAGCCAACATCGCGTTACGATGAGAAGCAGTACGACCTAAATGGTT
>ERZ1026874.562-NODE-562-length-22581-cov-13.032807_pt1 | contig 22581 bp, 15 predicted proteins | sample MGYA00380167_ERZ1026874 | MGnify/ENA primary metagenome ERZ1026874 (study PRJEB33269, sample SAMEA4719803) | human gut metagenome | biome: human-associated habitat; feature: organic feature; material: feces | place: Cameroon | collected 2013-10 ...
CCTCGATGATGCCGTTCTTGATGTTCAGGCTCAGCTTGCAGGTGCCCTGCTGGGGTGCGCACCAACCTACACCGTGGGTGTAGCCGCTGATGTCCTCAATTTTATAGGCCTTAACCCACTGACCCTCTTCGGGGATGGGGGCGGGACCGTGCTTGGGCCCTTTTGTGATCGGGCACATGTTATTGACCTGTGCGGAGTATTCGATCATAATTTTCTCTCCTTTGCATTTGTTAGGCTTTTCACAGCTATCTTTATTATAAAGGGTGCGGGGTCGATTTTCAAGATGTTAGTCTGTCCTAACCTTTTGTTTTTTGGAGAATTCCGTAGAAAAACAAAACCCGCCTCCGAACGAGGCGGTGAAAGCTGGTTTTGCAAGGGAGATTTCACATTTAACATAGGGGGGGTCCCCCATGGCAAATGTGAAATCTACATCTTCTGCTGCATTTGCCTTTAGTACAGGAACCCAAACACCACGCGGGAGGCCGCGCCGCAAACCGCCATCATCACCACGGCGGCTGCGGCAGGCCCGATCCAGGTGCGGATGAGGCCGGGGGCCGGGGCGTTATTTCCATTCGGCACAGGCTGTCTGGCCTTTTTTTCCTTGGGCTGAACGGGTGCGTCCTCGCCTTCTGGCGGCAGGCAGAACACCTGCAAAAGCCCGAACAGCAGCATGATCTCGGGGAAGATCATCGACACACGGATAGACACCGCCGCGTGGGCCAGGTAGCTGACCAGCGCCAGCGTAACCGGCGCGACTCCGGGGCGCAGCCAGTTCTGCGCGGCCTTGCGCAGGTGCGTCGCCACAAACCACCCCCAGGCGGCCAGGCCCAGCACGCCACTGGTCAGCAGCAGCTCCAGGTACTCGTTGTGGGCAGCGTAAAACGTTTTCATCCGGGCGGTGATGTCCGCTCCCGCCCACTGGGCCACGGCGGTGTGCATCATGCCGGGGCCAACGCCCAGCAGCTTACGCCAGAAAGGCTGCGCCGTCCAGGCCGACCAGCTGATGCGCCAGGCCGTGCCGCGGTAGGTGCCCCAGTCATCGTTGAATACCAGCAAGTCATCGAGCTTTCCCAATGACGGGAAGCCCGGCATAAAGTTGGCCAGCACCACCAGCACCACGCCTAATGTGACCGCGATGGCCGCCAGCACGCGGCCTGCTTTCCACAGCGGGATCTCGCGGCTGCGCAAGGCAAAGAACAACACGGCCCACACCACCGCGCAGACTGCAAAACCCACCTGGGCATAGTGGCCGAAGGCCGCCAGAATGGGCTTGCCGCCCTGGGTGTAGACGTGGGTGCGCATGTACTGCATCCAGCCTGCGTCGGCAAAGAAAAACATGCCGATGACCATCAGCCGCCGCAGGGTGCGGGTGGTGAAAATCTTCTGGCAGAGCAGCACCAGCACCGCTGCGCCGACGCCCAGCGCCAGGCCGTCGGCATCCACCACCGCCAGCGCCAGCCCGCCGAAAAAGGCCGGTACACCGTAAAACACCGTGTGCCGCGCTCCGCGGGCCACCAAAAACGCATAGAACACCAGCGGCAGCGCAAAGGCCATGAAGCCGGAGCAGAAGTTTTTCTGGCCGAGGGTGGAGAAGAACTGGGCACGCTCCACCACGGCGGTATCAGCATAAGTACCAATAAGGTCGATATTAAAAATGTTGAGCACATACAGCACCGTGACCAGCGCGGTGGTAATGCCCACGCAGAACGTAAGGCCGTTGAGCAGTTTTTGCGGGGCAAAGGCCCGCACGGCCAGGTAACCCACGGCGGTGAACAGCACCATCATGCAGCCGCCGTAGTAGCCGCCCAGCCCCCACAGGGACATGGCGGGCGACAGCGAGGTAACGGTAGAGACCACGCCCGTGGCCACCACAGCCCCCAGCGCCCAAAGGCCATGGTCGGTGCGCCAGGGCAGGCGACCCGCACGGGGGCGCGCCCCGATGGCGGCCAGCGCCCCCAGCCACAGGCAGAACGCCCAGGACAGGGTGGCTACGCCGGTGAATTTGACAACGCCGAGGTTGGAAAATTTATCGATATAAAGCGGATATACGCAAAGCACCGCCAGCAGAAAGGCGACAGCGGACCGTTCCGCCATCCGCCGCAGCTGCTGGGCCTGCATGGTTTGCTGCATGAGGGGTTCCTCCTGTTATGTGGTTGCGGAGTATATTAGGGAGTGACTGGCGTTATGTAGGGGTCGATGCTCGCATCGACCCGCGGGCGGATATGGAATCCGCCCCTACAATATTTGTTTGCTGTTTACCTTGCGGTTCGTAGAGGAGCATTCTATATGCTCCCGCGGGCTGATGCAAGCATCCGCCCCTACAATTGCACGTTCAAAAGCGTCCCTAGCAGGCCTATATTGTACCCTGTGCGGCGCAAAATTTCAACTGATTTGGCAAGGTTTTACAAGTCTGACACAAACCAGCCCGGCCACGGCACACGCCCCGGCCAGCCAGTGCCGGGCGGCCAGCGGCAGGGCCTGGCTGCCGATATAACTGACGAGGCTGCCGCCGCTCATCCCTAAGGCAATAAACCCGTAGTTCACCCCCGCGTGGGGCAGGCCGAAGAGGTCGGTATTGAACGCAGGCTGCACCGCCGCCCCGCCGGAGTAGAAAAACGTCAGCACCGCATAGGCCGCCAGCACCCACCACTCGGCGGCAAAAGCAAACCACATCGACCCCGCCGCCAGGCCCAGATACACCGCATACAGCACCGGCTTGCGGCCCAGCTTGTCGCTGCAGGCGGGCAGCAGCAGGCGCCCCGCCGCACTGGCGGCGGAACCTAACACGATGCTGTAGGGCGCGGCGGCTTCGGGCAGACCGCGCTCGGTGGCAATTTTGAAGATCTCCGGGCTGAACAACAGCACCGCCGGGGCGGACAGCGCCACCGCCGCCACGCACAGCTTATATTGGGTCGTACGCACCATCCGGGGCCAATCCAACCCGGGCTGAGAGTTGCCGGACGTTGCCGGGGCGGGCGGGTCTTGCAAAATCAGCGCTCCCGCGCCGCAGATCACCAGCATCACGGCCCCCAGGGCCGCAAAGCAGACGCGGATGCCCCAGGCACCGCCCACACCTTTCACAAACAGCGTAAAAAACGCGCCGGACAAGCCCATCGCCACCCCGGCCACGCCGGTGGCCCAGCCTTTTTTGTCCTTGTACCACTTTTGCGCGCAGGCCAGCACCGCCGGGGCCAAAAACGCACTGCCCAGCCCCGCAGGCAGGCTGTACACCAGCAAAAACAGCACCGCGTTGGCAACCGGTACCAGCGAAGCCGCAAAGAATCCCCCCGCCAGCAGCGCCGTACCCCAAAGCCCGGCAAAGCGCGGGCCGTGGGCGTCCTGCAATAAGCCGCCCATCGCGCAGCCCACACCGTAGGCCGCCACCAGCACCGCAAAGGCCAGCATCGCCTGCCCCCGGCTGAACCCATACCCCTGCATGACCGGCTGCTGGAACACGCCCCACGCCGCCGGGATGCCGGTAAGCAGCTGTGCCGCCGCCCCCGCCGCCAAAATGTACGGCCCGCGGTTTTGCGCCCGTTTTGCCATGGTGCATCCCTCCCCTACCGCATTAGTATGGGCTATTCAGATTGACAAAATGCGCCGGGCAGGGTATCATTATTATATAAGAGTGTAACTTACGCTGTAGGGGTCGATGCTCGCCATCGACCCGCGCAGTTTTGCGCTGCGGCAGTGTTCCCGGGCGGATGCAAGCATTCGCCCCTACAAATTCTACAAATTTTTGTATACCATAAGTAAGGAGTACAACATGAAAACCCAGCCGTTAAAAGGTATGCGCGACCTGCTGCCCCGTGAGCAGGCCCTGCGCGATTATATCCAGGGCCAGATCCTGGCCACCTACCGCGCCGCAGGCTTCCAACGCATCTCCACCCCCATCCTGGAGGACATGGAGAACCTGGACAAGAGCGACGGCGGTGATAACCTGAACCTGATTTTCAAGGTTTTGAAGCGCGGCGACAAGCTGGAAGCTGCCCTGCGCAGCGGCGACGAAAAGCAGCTGAGCGATATGGGCTTGCGCTACGACCTGACCCTGCCCCTCTCCCGCTACTACGCTGCCAACCGCAACGAGCTGCCCAGCCCGTTCAAAGTCATTCAGACCGACCGCGTCTACCGCGCCGAGCGCCCCCAGAAGGGCCGCTTGCGGGAGTTCGTCCAGTGTGACATTGACATTTTGGGCGATTCTTCTCCCAACGCCGAGGTCGAACTGATCGACGTGACCGCCCGTGCCCTGCTGAAGATCGGCTTCACCGGCTTTACCGTCAACATCAACGACCGCCGCATCCTGCGCGCCATGCTGCAGAAGATGGGCTTTGCCGAGGAGCAGCTGGATTCCGTCTGCATCAGCTTTGACAAGATGGACAAGATCGGCGCCGAGGGCGTGAAGAACGAGCTGACCGAGAAGGGCTTTGCCGCCGAGGCCGTCACTGCGCTGGACGACTTCCTGCGCGCGGGCGATTTCAGCCTGGATACCGTCGCCGCCAAGGTGGACGACGAGGCACTGACCGCCGACCTGCGCTATGTCATCGCCACCAGCGAGAAGATTGCAAACGGCCGCTATGGCATCGCCTACGCCCCCAGCTTGGTGCGCGGCCAGGGCTACTACACCGGCATGGTGTTCGAGGTCACCTGCCCGCAGTTCAGCGGCGCGGTGGCCGGCGGCGGCCGGTACGACAACATGGTGGGCAAGTTCATCGGCCAGCAGGTGCCCGCCGTGGGCTTCTCCATCGGTTTTGAGCGTGTCTGCGGCATTTTGCTGGAGCAGGGCTACCAGATCCCCGGTGCCAAGCCGCACCTGGCGCTGCTCTACCTGAAAGACGCCGACTTTGCCGCTGTGCTGGCCAAGGCCGAAATCCTGCGTGCCGACTATGACGTGACCGTGCTGCCCCAGGCCAAGAAGCTGGGCAAACAGTTCGGCACGCTGGAAGCCGCCGGCTACAACGCCGTTGCCTTTGCCGACAACGATGATATCAAAGTTCTTGGGCAGAAAGCCGAATAATCACCTGTAAATTTGTGGGAAGTACCAAAAATCATGGCACTTCCCACTTTTTGTAAATGCGCGCGTAACATTTCAGCCCCGCTGCCGTGTTTAGGGGTGAGAGGACACAACACGGCTGAATCCGTGAAAAAGAAAGGAGCATCCACCATGAAAAAACTTTCCCGCGTTTCCGCTGCCCTGCTGGCGGCTGTATTGCTGGCAGGCTGCGGCAGCATCAGCAGCAAAAACGGCGACGGCGGCTATTATGCCACCGAATCCGCCAGCGCCGATGCCGCCTACGACAGTGCCGCCGGGGCGGCCAACAGCAGCATCGTGCCCGAGGAGCTGCCCGATTCCACCGACGAGACTGCGCAGAAAATCATTTACAACGCCGACATCAACATGGAATCCACCGATTTCGACGCCGCACGGAGCACCCTGCTGGCGGCGGTGGACGATTGCGGCGCGTGGATGGAATACTCCAGCCTGAGCGGCGACGCGAAGGACCACGACCGCTACGCCTACTACACGGTACGGGTGCCGGTGGAAAACTACCGCACGTTTTTGGCCGTCGTGGGCGAGGCGGGCAGTGTGCTGGACCTCAGCGAGACCGCCGAGAACATCACCAGCAACTACATTGATGTGCAGGCCCGGCTAAGCGCCCTGGAAGCCCAGCGTGACCGGCTGAACGAGCTGGCCGACCAGGCCGAAACCACGGCGGACCTACTGGAGATCGAGAGCCAGCTTTCCGACGTGCAGTACCAGCTGGAAAACTACACCCGGCAGCTGAAAAACATGGACCAGCAGGTCAGCTACTCCACCGTGGACATCCGCTTAAGCGAGGTTGCCACCCTGACCCCCACCGGCACTACGTTTGGGGAGCGGGTCGCCGACGCCTTTGCCGGCGGCTGGCAGGGCTTTGTGGTGTTCCTCCAGGGCTTTGTGCTGGCAGTCATCTACCTGTGGCCGGTACTGCTGGTGGTTGGCATTATCGTGGCTGTAGCCGTCACCCTGACGAAGCGCCGCCGCAAGAATCATCCCAAACCGGTGAAACCGGCAGCGCCCACCGCCCCGGCCGAGTACGCACCGAAGCCGAACGGTGATGAACAGCCGAAACCGAAATATTAAGCAGCACCTACTAGAGGCTCCCTCTGCGAGACAGACTCCCCCGATACGGGGGAGGTGGCACGGAGTGCCAGAAGGGGAGCGCTGTCAGCGAAGCTGACTGAGGGAGAGACAAATAATTTAGTGACCGCTAAACCGAAGGCTCTCTCCCCCACCGCCTATCGGCGGAGCCCCCTCCCAGAGGGGGCCTTTCCAAACAGCATATAAACCAAAAGCGGCTCCCCATCACATACGGGGAGCCGCTTCTATTATGATTATTACGCTATCAATCTTTCAGCGTCAGGGCGATGTTCAGATCCTTAAGCTGCTGGGCGTCGACCACGTCGGGGGCGCCGCTCATGGGCTCGCCGGCGTTTTGCACCTTCGGGAAGGCGATGACGTCACGGATGGAGTCCTTCTTCAGCATCAGCATGACCATGCGGTCCAGGCCGTAGGCCATACCACCATGCGGGGGCGCGCCGAACTTGTAGGCATCCATCAGGAAGCCGAAGCTCTCGCGGGCTTTCTCCTCGGTAAAGCCGAGGGCATGGAACATACGATCCTGCAGGGCAGGGTCGTTGATACGCATCGAGCCGCCGCCCATCTCAACACCGTTCAACACAATGTCGTAGGCCACAGCGTGGCAGGCACCGGGGTCGCTCTCCACCTTGTCCAGGTCCTCGGCCTTGGGCAGGGTGAACGGATGGTGCATGGCCATCCAGCGGCCTTCCTGCTCGCTGTACTCAAACAGCGGGAAGTCCACGACCCACAGGAAGTTGAACTTGTCGGGGTCGATCAGGCCGTGCTTGCGGGCGATGTCCAGGCGGACCTGGCCCAGGGCGGTGCAGGCCTTGACCCAATCGGTGTTGCTGACCAGCAGCAGTACGTCGCCGGTCTCAGCGTTCAGGGCGGCGTACAGGGCAGTCTTCTCGGCATCGGTCAGGAACTTCTCGAAGCTGGAGGAAGTGCCATCAGCGGTCAGGCGGCTGTAAGCCAGCCCCTTGGCACCGTAGGTCTTGGCGACCTCGCCCAGCTTGTCGATGTTCTTGCGGGAGAGCTTGTCGGCCAGGCCCTTGGCGTTGATAGCGCGGATGGTGCCGCCAGCTTCCAGCACAGCGGCAAAGGGCTTGAACTCGGTGCCCTTGAACACCTCGGTCACGTCCTGGATCTCCAGGCCGAAGCGGGTATCCGGCTTATCGGAGCCGAAGCGGCCCATGGCCTCGTCCCAGGGCATGCGGACGAAGGGGGTCTGCACGTCGATGTTCAGCATCTCTTTCCACAGGCGCTTGATCAGACCCTCGTTGATGGTCATGATGTCGTCCTCGGAGACGAAGCTCATCTCCTCGTCCACCTGGGTGAACTCGGGCTGACGGTCAGCGCGCAGGTCCTCGTCGCGGTAGCAGCGGGCGATCTGGAAGTAGCGGTCGAAGCCGGACAGCATCAAAATCTGCTTGTAGAGCTGCGGGCTCTGGGGCAGGGCGTAGAAGTGCCCTGGCTGCACACGGCTGGGCACCAGATAGTCACGTGCGCCCTCCGGGGTAGACTTGATGAGGGTCGGGGTCTCGATCTCGCAGAAGTGATTCTCGCAGAAATAATTGCGGATGATCTGCATGATCTTGCTGCGCAGCACGATCGGCTCATGCATCGAGGGGCGGCGCAGGTCCAGGTAGCGGTAGCGCAGGCGCAGGTCATCGTTGACGTTGATCTCATCGCGCAGCTCAAACGGCGTGGTCTGGGCCTCGCTCAGGATACGCAGTTCGCTGACGTACAGTTCCACATCACCGGTGGCGATCTTGTCGGTCTTGGCGGCGCGCTCACGCAGTTTGCCGCGGCAGATCACCACGTATTCACTTTTCAGGCTTTCGGCTTTGGCGAAAACGTCTTTCGGCGTATCCTCGTCAAAAACCAGCTGCAGGATGCCGGTGGTATCGCGCAGATCGGCAAAGATGATGCCGCCCTTATCGCGGGCACGGGCGATCGAACCGCAGACGGTCATCTCCTGCCCGGCGTTGGCCAGGCTGACCTCGCCGCAGTAATTGGTACGGCGCAGGGTCCCCATCGTTTCCATAGTTCCAGTCCCCTTTACATTATCGGGCAGCGCGCCGGGGCGGGCCGCCCGTATTCTTTCAGACATATTATTATACCGCACCCCGCCGCATTTGGCAAGAGGGGCACACCGAGATTTACCTGATAAGACAAAAAACCGCTTGAGGCGTAATGCTTCAAGCGGTTTTTGGTGCGCCCGCAGGAACTCGAATCCTGGACCCTCTGATTAAAAGTCAGATGCTCTACCAACTGAGCTACGGGCACATCTATCTTGCTGTTTCACAGCCCTAATAGTATAGCAGGTGCGGCGGGGCTTGTCAATATCTGGCGGCAATTTTTTTGCCGTAGCATACAAAAAAGCCCGCAGCGCAGCGGCTACGGGCATTAAAACCTATATTAGGGGGCAGGATTACTGACCAACCTTCTCCTTCAGACGGCCGCTGGCCTTGAAGCCGGGGATGGCGGTGGGCTCCAGCTTGCTGGTGACCTTGGTCTTGGGGTTGGTGAAGTTCTTGGTCTGGCGCTCACGCATCTCGAAACGGCCGAAGCCTGCGATAGTGACTTTGTCACCGCTCTTGAGCACGTCACCGATGGTGCCGAAGATGCCGTCCATGACCTTCTCGACTTCTGCGCTGGTCATATTGGTGTCGTTGGCAACCTTGGTAATCAACTGAGATCTAGTCATAATTCCTTTTACTCCCTATTGTTCAGGCCAGAGCCTGTTATTATTTACGGGCTTTATTATAGAGAAAATTCCGCGCAGAATCAAGGGTTTTTTCCCAAATCGGTCGATTTTTTTCAAAAATCGGCAAATAACATAAAATTCGCTTTGTAAAAGGCCGCAAATTTCGTCACATGGCGGAAATTTGACTTGTTACAGCAGTTTATTACCACAAAACGTGCATATTTTGCGGACTCAAGGCAGCACCGCATAATTCTAAGTGCCGATACGGCGAGCGAGGTGCGCCAGCTGCTAAGCGAAAAGCGCAGAGAATACTTTGTGTATTCTCGAGCATTTTTGCGACGCAGACGGTGTGCCGCAGCCGCCGGAGCGGTGCTTAAGCCGTCAGGCGGGAATTGTGCGGTGTTGCCTTATAAGCCCATCTGGGCCGCCGTGGGGTAGCTGGCAATGGCGCCGTAGCGCTGCACGCTCTCGCCGCAATAGCGGTTGGAGAATGCCAGCCACTGCTCCAGCTGGGCCGGGGCGGCGGAGGGCAGGCTATCCACGGTTACGCTGTCGCGGCAAAGCTGCCACAGGAAAGACCCGATGAAGCCGTCCCCCGCGCCGGTGGTGTCCACGGCCTTGACCGGCTTGACGGCGGCAAACCCCTGGGCCGTGCGGGTGTAGGCGTAGGCTCCGGCGCTGCCGCAGGTGTAGACCACCAGCTGCACATGCCCGGTGAACAGTTTGAGCAGGGCTTTTTCAATATCTGTCGTGCCGGTCAGGAATTCCAGTTCCTCATCGGACACCTTGAGGATGTCCGCCTGGGGCAGAAACTCCCACACGGTGCGGTACAGGGCCTCGCGGTCGGGCCAGAGCGGGAAGCGCAGGTTGGGATCGAAGCTGACCAGCGCCCCAGCCTGGCGGGCGGCAGCAATGGCAGCCTTGTGGGCCTCCCGCATCGGGCTTTCCACCAGCGACACACTGCAAAAATGCAGGGCAAAGGCGGTGGTGAACAGCGCCGGGTCCACCTGCTCCGGGCTGTAGAGAAGATCCGCCGAGGGCTTGCGGTAGAAGCTGAAGGTACGGTTGCCGTCCGCCTGCAGCGAGACAAAGGCCAGCGCGGTGTTGGCGCGGTCGGTGGTGGCAATGTGGCTCACGTCCACACCCGCCCCGGCCAACTCGGCGGTGATCTTCGCGCCGAAGGGGTCATCCCCCAGCTGGGTCAGCAGGGCGCTGCGGCCGCCCAGGCGGGCAAAGGCCGCGGCCACATTGGCAGGGGCGCCGCCCACCCGGGGCGCAAAGGAGGAGACCGCACCGAAATCACAGCCGGTCTCGGCCGGGATCATATCGATCAGCGCCTCGCCGATCGCATACAAAGTATCATGAGCCATCGCAAATTTCTCCTTACAGCGTGATTTCGTACAGCGTGCCGCAGCAGCCCGTCAGGCACAGGGCTGCGGGGCCGGGGGCCGGGTAATAGCGTGTGGACAGCACCGCTGCGCCGTCGTTCAGGAACACTTCCAGCGAGGAGGCGTCCCCCACCACCCGCAGGCGGCGGCAGGGCGCGTCCAGCACTACATGGCGGCTGGTGCGGCCATAGGCCATGGCGGCGTTGGTAAAATAGAGGGTGCAGCTGCGGTCGGCTTCGCAATAGGCCAGCTGCACACCGTCAGCCACCGTGAGGGTAAAGTCCCCCGCCGGGGCAGCCAGCAGGTCAAAGCAGGGCGCGACGGAAACGGTCTCACCGTCGGGCAGGTCGTGGGCGGCGCCGCGCAGGGCGGCCAGCTCAGCCACGGGGTTTTGCAAAATGCGGTCGCCCTCGCGGGTCAGCTGGCGGGGCACCGTCAGGCAGTGCTGCCAGCCAAAGTCGACGGGGTTGGTGTAGTCGGCGTCAGGCATGCCCATCCAGCCAATTTGCACACGGCGGCCGCCGTCAGCAAAGCTTTGGGGAGCGTAGTAGTCAAAGCCGAAGTCCGCGTGGCGGAACTCGCCCAGCGTGCAGGCACCGCGCCAATCGCCATAGACCGGGAAGTAGCCGCAGCCGTAGACATTCTGGCACTCGATGCCCTGGGGGGACACAGCCAGGAACCACCGGCCGTCCAGCTCGAACAGGTCCGGGCACTCCCACATAAAGCCGAAGGGCTTCGGGGTGGTCAGGGTGTTGATGCAGGTCCAGTGGAGCTTGTCGGCGCTCTCCCAGACGAGGACCTCGCCCCTGTCCTCCACTGTGCGGGCACCCAGCACCATGTAGTAACGGCCCTCATAGGCGAACACTTTAGGGTCGCGCACATGGCAGGTCAGGCCGGCGGGGTAATCCTTATTATAAAGCAGGCACTGCTTGCTGTCCTGGTGGATGCCGTCCCGGCTGGTGGCCAGGCAGACGTTATGCCCGCGGCCCTGCTTGATGTAGTCGTAGTCACCGGGGTGCTTGACGTTGCCGGTGTAGTACAGGTACATCGTACCGTCCTCGACGATGGCAGAACCGGAGTAGACACCGTGGCAGTCGAAGGGTTCATCCGGGTAAAGCATGACGGGCTGACGCTCCCAGTGCATGAGGTCGCGGCTGGTAACGTGCCCCCAGTGCTTGACGCCGCCGGTCGCATCGAAGGGGCCGTACTGGTAGAAGACGTGGTAAGTATCGCCGATCCTGCACAGGCCGTTGGGATCATTGAGCCAGCCCACGGTGGGCTGCACATGGAAGCGCTGGCGGTGGGGGTCACTCTCGACCTTTTCCGCGCCGAGGGATTCCACCAGCGGAACAAGTTTTTTCAGGTCGCGCTGTAAGGCGTTCATGGAGGTGCTCCTTTTATCGTGAAAGTGATGCTGTTAAAAAGGCTCCCTCTGTGAGGGAGCTGTCACCGTAGGCGACTGAGGGAGAGACAATGCCTATAGAATCTGCTAAAACGTAGGCTCTCTCCCCCACCGCCTATCGGCGGAGCCCCCTCCCAGAGGGGGCCTTTCAGTTGTGCTGCTGATTTTTATACGTTCTCTTCTTCCGGCTTCCAGATCACCCAGGTCACAGCGAATGCGACACCGAAAGCAATGAGCATGGCGATGATGTACTGCAGCGGCATATGCAGGTGCAGCAGGATGCCGAAGATGCCGGTCACGCCGGTGCCGGTGGCACCCAGGCCCACGATGCTGGCGTACAGCGCGCCGCAGGCACCGCCCGCCAGGCCGCCGATAAAGGGCTTGAAGTAGCGCAGGTTGACGCCGAAGATAGCGGGCTCGGTGATGCCCATGCAGGCAGACAGTGCGGAGGGCAGGGCCATGGACTTGACCTTGGCGTTCTTGCTCTTGAGGGCGACGGCCAGAGCGGCACCGCCCTGGGCCACGTTGGCAGCGCTGGCCAGGGGCAGCCAGTAGGTGTAGCCGAACTTAGCCAGCTGACCGACATCGATCAGGGTGTACATGTGGTGGATACCGGCCACAACGGTGATGGCATACAGGCCGCCCATAACAAAGGAACCAATGCCGTAGGGCAGCTGGATCAGAGCCTGCACGCCGTTGATGATGCCGTCCTCCACAGTGGTGAAGATGGGTCCGATGACAGCCAGGGTCAGGTAGCCGGTGACAAAGACCGAGACCAGCGGGGTGACGAACAGATCAAACATGGCGGGCACGACCTTGTGCAGCCGCTTTTCGATCCGGGACATGAGCCAGACAGCGATGATGACCGGGATGACGTGGCCCTGATAGCCCACCAGCGGGATGGAATACAGCCCGCCGAACACCGGCTGGTAGGTCTGCACGCCCTCGGACGCAACGGTCCAGGCGTTTTGCAGGTTGGGGTGGATCATGATCATGCCGATGACCGCGCCCAGGAACGGGTTGCCGCCGAAGACTTTCGCGGCGGAGAAGGCAATGAGGATGGGCAGGAAGGTGTACGCCGTGTTGGAGAACAGCTGGGCGAACACGTAGAGGGAGCCGGAGGTATCGATGTTGACGAAGCCGTTGTTGGCCATGAAGTTCAGCGCTTCCATGATGCCCATCAGGAAGCCGGAAGCCACGATGGCCGGGATGATGGGCACGAAGATGTCGCCCAGTGTCTTGATGGCCTGCTGATACCAGGGTGCCTTGGCGGCAGCCGCCTGCTTGACTTCCTCCTTGGTGGCGGCGCCGATGCCCGCCATGGCGGTGAACTCGTCGTACACTTTGTTGACGGTGCCGGTGCCGAAGATGATCTGCAGCTGGCCCTGGGCCTCAAAGACGCCCTTGGCACCCTCGGCGTTTTCGAGGGCCTTTTTGTCCACCTTGCCGTTGTCATCGATGACCAGGCGCAGGCGGGTAGCGCAGTGCGCTGCCGATACGATGTTGGACGCGCCGCCGATGGCATCCAGTACCTGTTGTGCCGCGTGTTTGTAATCCATGAAAATCGCTCCTTCTATAAGATGTGAGGTAGAGGATTGTGAAATCAATTTCATCTGACAAATATATTATAGTTGATGGAGCGATAGATTTCTATTCGCCAAGTGCCACAATTTAGTTCGGATGTGTTATCGATTTCATACAGTTTCACATGGGTATTTGGTACTTTGCACAAAAACGGGGTACATCTTTTTACAGCGCCCAAATATTTTCATCGGCGTTTTCGTCACCGGTGGAAGCGCGGCATTTCAGCTCCCAGCCCAGTTCCAGCTCCCGCGGGCGGGCGTGGGGATCGGCCAGCTGGTCCAACAGCAGGCGGGCGGCCTTGTCCCCTGCCGTGCGGTAATGCAGGTGGGTGCTGGTCAGCGGCACGTAGGCCACCCGACCCGCACGGCTGTCGCCGACGGAGGCCACCATCACATCCTCGGGCACACGCAGGCCCTGGCTGCGGCAGTACTGGATGGCACCAATGGCGATGGTATCCGTGGCGCAGAACAGCGCGTTGATCTCCCCCGCCCGTTCGAACAGCTGGCGGGCCTGCTCGTAGCCGGACTCCATGTTGAACTTGGCCACACTGATGCGCTGGGTGCGGGGCGTTAAGCCGGCATCTCGCAGGGCGGCTTCGTACCCGGCGCGGCGGGCCTGGCCTACGGCCTTATCCAACATGGTAGCGCCCAAAAAGCCCGGCAGGCGGCGGCCTTTTTCCAACATGCGGGCGGTGGCGGCGCGGGCCGCACCGAAATCATCGTGATACACGCAGCTGTAGCCGGGGTGCTGCTGCCCCAGGATGACCACAGGAATTTTTAAGCTTTCCAGCACAGCTTCGTGCTCCGGCGTGAAGATGGACGCAATCAAAATAATGCCGTCCACCGCGTCGTGGCGCAGCATGTCCATGGCCCGCACCTCGCGGGTGTTGTCGTTGGCGGTGTTCACCAGCAGCAGCTGGTAGCCCTGTTCGTCCAGCACACGGCTGATGCCCTCGACCATGCGGGCACAGCTTTCACTGCTGAGTTTGGGCAGGATGACGCCGATCTGTTTGGTGCGGCGGGTACGCATCATCTGAGCCTGCATGCTGGGGCGGTAGCCGGTCTCCTCCACCGCTTTGGCGATGACGGCTTTTTTCTCGGCGCTGAGGTAGCCGCCGTTGAAAAACCGGCTGACCGCCGCCTTGGACACGCCTGCGTAGGCGGCAAATTCGGTGATATTCATGGGTAAGCCCCCTTTGTGGTATTGATTTCAGTATAGCGCGGGAGGAAATGTTTGTAAATAGGCGCTCTATTTTGTAGGGGCGGATGCTCGCATCCGCCCGCGGGTCGATGCTTGCATCGACCCCTACAGCCGCATAATAACAGCAGAAACGGGCGGATATAGAATCCTCCTCTACGGCTTGCAATATGCAAAAAACCGCACCCTTTCGGATGCGGTTCATGGTTAAACTTTATTCCCCTTTGGCGGCTTCACGGTGGAGGTGGGCGATGTCCACCAGTTCCATCTGGCTGATGTCATGGTCGCCGCGCAGGGCGTCCACCAGCACGCGGGCGGTATCCATGGCGGTGATGCAGGGGATGGACAGTTCGGTGGCCTTGCGGCGGAACTTGACCGAATCACGGTGCGGGTCGCGGCCATGGGGGCTGGTGGAGATGATGTAATCTACCAGGCCGCTTTCCAGCAGGTCGATCATATTCGGGCGGGCGCCGCTCATCTGGCGCACCACACTGCAAGGGATCATCTGGCTGTTCAGATAGCGGGCCGTCTCGGCGGTGCCGTAAATCTTGTAGCCGTAGTCATGCAGCTTCCAAGCCAGTTCGGCGGCTTCGGGCTTGTCGCTGTCCTTGACGGACACGATGCAGCAGGAGCCGGGACCGGGCACCTTGAACTGATAACCGGCAGCCACCAGGCCCTTCATCATGGCCTCGTGGAAGGTGGGGGCAATGCCCAGCACCTCGCCGGTGGACTTCATCTCGGGGCCCAGCATGGTGTCCACGCCGTGCAGCTTCAGGAAGCTGTAGACGGGCACCTTGACAGCGTAGTAGGGGCTCTTGCCGTTACGCCACAGGCCGGTGCCGTAGCCCATATCCTTCAGCTTTTCGCCCAGGGTGCAGCGCACGGCCAGATCGACCATCGGCACACCGGTGACTTTGGAGATGTAGGGCACGGTACGGGAGGAACGGGGGTTGACCTCGATAACATAGACATGGTCGTTCTGCACAGCGTACTGCACGTTGACCAGGCCGACGACTTTCAGCTCGCGGGCAAAGCGGCCGGTGTAATCCACCAGCGTATCAATGACCTTCTGGCTGAAGGTGTAGGGCGGGTAAACGCAGATGGAGTCGCCGGAGTGTACACCGGTGCGCTCGACCTGCTGCATGATACCGGGCACGAGGTAATCGGTGCCGTCGCAGATAGCGTCGACCTCGCACTCGGTGCCCAGGATGTACTTATCCATCAGCACCGGGTGGCTCATGTCCACATGCTTGGTGATAACGCCCATGTACTCGGTGACGTCGGCAGAGTTGTAGGCCACGATCATGTTCTGGCCGCCCAGCACGTAGGAGGGGCGCATCAGTACGGGGTAGCCGACTTCCTGCGCGGCCTGCAGGGCTTCTTCCAGCGTAAAGACGGTGCGGCCCTCGGGGCGGGGGATGCCGCAGCGCTCCAGCAGTTCATCAAAGCGCTCGCGGTCCTCGGCTTCGTCGATGGCGTCCGCCGGGGTGCCCAGGATAGGCAGGCCGATCTCGTCCATATGCTTGGCAAGCTTGATGGCGGTCTGGCCGCCGAACTGCACCAGGCAGCCGTCCGGCTTCTCAGTCTCAATGATCTGGTCGACGCTCTCGGGGTTCAGCGGGTCAAAGTAGAGGCGGTCGCCGGTGTCAAAATCGGTGGAAACGGTCTCGGGGTTGTTGTTGACCAGCACTGCCTCACAGCCGTGGTTTTTCAGCGTCCAGACGGCGTGGACCGAGCAGTAGTCAAACTCAATGCCCTGGCCGATACGGATGGGGCCGGAGCCAAAGACCAGCACCTTCTTCTTTTTGGGGTCGCTGCGCTCGGCAATAAACTGCTTGGCTTCGTTGTCCTCGTCGAAGGTGGAGTAGAAATAGGGCGTCTTGGCGGCAAATTCCGCAGCGCAGGTATCGACCATCTTGAACGCTGCAGCGGGGTGCTCGGGCAGGGTGTCCACACCGGCCAGGCGCTTGATGGTCTTATCCAGGAAGCCGAACTTCTTGGCGTTCAGGTACTTTTCAGTCGTCAGTTCGCCGTTTTTCAGGCCCATCTCGATGTCAGCCAAATGCTGCATCTTATCCAGGAACCACCAGTCGATCTTGGTGATGTCGTAGATAGTCTCGTGGGGCACGCCGCGCTTGAGGGCCTCGTAGACGCAGAAAGCGCGCTCGGAATCCTGCACGTGCAGATGCTCGATGACTTCCTCGGTGGAGAGCTTCTCGAAGTCGGGCAGGGTCAGGGTGTCCAGGCCCAGCTCAGTGGAGGAGACGGCCTTCATCATGGCATGCTCGAAGTTGTTGCCGATGGCCATGACCTCGCCGGTCGCCATCATCTGGGTGCCCAGGGACTTATCCGCATAGACGAACTTATCAAAGGGCCACTTCGGGTATTTGACGACGACATAGTCCAGCGCGGGCTCAAAGCAGGCACAGGTCTCGCCGGTAACATCGTTGGTGATCTCGTCCAGGGTGTATCCCAGGGCGATCTTGGTAGCTACCTTGGCAATGGGATAGCCGGTGGCCTTGGATGCCAGCGCCGAGGAACGGGACACACGGGGGTTGACCTCGATGACGGCGTACTCAAAGCTGTCGGGCTTTAAGGCAAACTGGCAGTTGCAGCCGCCCTCGATACCCAGCTCGGTGATAATATCCAGCGCGGCGGTACGCAGCATCTGGTACTCTTTATCGGAGAGGGTCTGGCTGGGGGCCACGACAATGGAGTCGCCGGTGTGGATGCCGACGGGGTCCAGGTTCTCCATGTTGCAGACGGTGATGACGTTGCCCTTGGAGTCACGCATGACCTCGTACTCGATCTCCTTCCAGCCGGAGATGCACTTTTCCACCAGAATCTGGTGAATGGGGGAAAGACGCAGACCGTTGGTGGCAATCTCATGCAGTTTTTCCCGATCCTCGCAGATGCCGCCGCCGGTGCCGCCCATGGTAAAGGCGGGGCGCACGATGACGGGGTAGCCGATGACCTCGGCAAAGTCCAGCGCATCGTCCAGGTCCTCAACGACCTTGGAGGGGATGATGGGCTGGTGCAGCTTTTCCATCGTATCCTTGAACAGCTGGCGGTCCTCGGCGCGGTCGATGGTATCGGGCTTGCAGGCCAGCAGGCGCACGCCGCTGCGGTCCAAAAAGCCGTTGCGGGCCAGTTCCATGCTGAGGTTCAGGCCCATCTGGCCGCCCAGGTTGGGCAGGATGGCATCAGGCTTTTCCTTTTCGATGATGCGTTCCACGACCTCGGCGGTCAGCGGCTCGATATAGACATGATCGGCAATGTCGGGGTCGGTCATGATGGTAGCGGGGTTCGAGTTGACCAGCACGGTCTCGACCCCCTCGGATTTCAGGGCGCGACAGGCCTGGGTGCCGGAATAGTCAAACTCCGCCGCCTGGCCGATGATGATGGGGCCGGAACCGATGACCAGCACCTTTTTGATACGCGGGTCCTTAGGCATCGGCGATCACTCCTTTCGCTGCCAGCATACGGCTGACAAATTCATCAAACAGAAATTCGGTATCCTTGGGGCCGCCGTTGGCTTCGGGGTGGAACTGGACGGTGAAGCAGTTCCACTGGAAGTAGTCCACGCCCTCGCAGGTGCCGTCGTTGGCATTCACATAGCTGACCTGTCCCACATCGGCGGGCAGGGTCTCGCTTTCCACGGCGTAACCGTGGTTCTGGCTGGTGATGAAGGTGCGGGCTTTGCCGGCATGGGTAACAGGCTGGTTCGCGCCGCGGTGGCCGTACTTCAGCTTGCAGGTATGGGCACCGGCAGCCAGGGCGGTGAGCTGGTGGCCCAGGCAGATGCCGAAGGTGGGGATGCCGGTGGAGAGCATTTTGCGGATGTTGGCGATGATCTCCACATTCTCGGCCGGGTCGCCGGGGCCGTTGGAGAGCATCAGGCCGTCCGGTTGCAGCTCGGCCAGCTGGGCGGCGGTGGTGGTGCCAGGCAGCACGGTCACGCGGCAGCCGCGCTTTTGCAGGCAGCGCACGATGTTATTTTTGCAGCCCAGGTCCAGCAGGGCCACATGCAGCGGGGTATCGCCCCACTCCCCTGCCTCGGTGGGTTCGTAGGTCTTGGCCTCCCGGCAAGTAACGGTCTTAACCGCGTCGACTACCGCGTAGGCGGCGATCTGAGGCAGCAGGGCGGCTTTCTTCTCCGGCTCGGCATCGGGGTCGAACTCGGTGGTGATAGCACCGTTCATAACGCCGCTTTCCCGCAGGGTGCGGGTCAGGCTGCGGGTATCGATGCCCTCAATGCCGATGATGCCGTTTTCTTTTAAGAAAGTATCCAGCGTTTTTTCGCTGCGGAAGTTGGAGGGGGTCTTGCATGCTTCGCGCACGATGTAACCCTTGGCCCAGATCTTGCCGCTCTCGACATCCTGGCTGTTCATGCCGTAGTTGCCGATAAGGGGGTAGGTCTGGGTGATGATCTGGCCGTAGTAGCTGGGGTCGGTAAGGGTCTCCTCAAAGCCGACCATACCGGTGGCGAAGACTACCTCGCCGATGGTGGTGCCGGGGCAGCCCACGCTGACGCCGCGGAACACCCGGCCGTTTGCCAATATCAGATATGCCTGCATAATTAGCCTCTCTTTTTTACAGCGTCTGCTTTGCCTGCTCTTTCATTTTGCGGCTGCCCAGGTGTACCAGGGGCAGCTTGCCCTCCTTGCAGATGGGGCATTCTTCAGGGGCGTAGTTGGGCAGATCCAGCTTGAGGGCGCTGGCCACGATGGGGATCGGGGACGGAGCCTCGGCGCGGGTACGGTCGACCACGCAGGCGATGCCCAGGCAGACGCCGCCGGCCTCCTCGATGACGCGCTTGGTCTCCAGGCTGGAGACACCGGTGGTAACAACGTCCTCGGCAATGACGCAGCGCTCACCGGGATGGATGCGGAACCGCTTCAGGGTCATAACGTTATCCACACGCTCGGTGAAGATGGCGCGCTTGCCCAGCTGGCGGCCCAGCTCGTAAGCGTAGACGATGCCGCCCATGGCAGGGCCGACCACAACGTCGACATTCAGCTCCTTCAGCTTCTCGGCGACCGGGGCCATGACCTCGGCAGCCTTATCGGGATACTGCTGCAGGAATGCCATCTGGCAATATGCGCCGGAATGGCGGCCGGACGACAGCAGGAAGTGCCCCTCCAAAAATGCTTCACATTCCTTTAAAACTTCCAGTGCTTCTCTTGCCATGATACTTTCCTCCTGTATAATTTTCAGCTTATTGTAGCATATTATGTATATTTTTGCAATATGGTCGTATATTTATTTTGTATGGCACGATGGGGATACCGCGATATTGTAGGGGCGGATGCGAGCATTGCGGGGTTGCGAAGCAATCAATGCCCCAGTGGGCATTGAACCGCACGAGCGGGCCAGCTATGCTGGCTGGCGGCCATTGTTTTGGCCGCCAAGCGGTCCCGCGGGCGGATGCAAGCATCCGCCCCTACAGTGGGGTTCTCATTTCATCGTTACCCTCTCGCGCACCCTCTGATCTCATCCAGCGTCTTGACGCCGTGTGCGTCCATCCACTGGGCGATCTCGGCGGTGATGCGGGTGCAGGCCTTCGGGTCCAGGAAATTCGCCGTACCCACCTGTACAGCCGCGGCACCGGCCATGATGAACTCCAGCGCATCGCGGCCGGTCAGGATGCCGCCCAGCCCCACCACGGGGATGCTGACAGCACCCACAGCCTGCCACACCATGCGCAGGGCGATGGGCCGCACCGCCGGGCCAGACAGGCCCGCGAAGGTGTTGTTGAACACCGGGCGGCGCTTTTCCAGATCAATGGCGCAGGCCTGGAAGGTATTGCACAGGCTGATAGCATCGGCACCGGCGGCCTCGACCGCCTTGCACATCTCCGGGATGCTCTCGGCCTGGGGGCTGAGCTTGACGATCAGCGGCACGGTACAGACCTTGCGCACCGCGCTGACCACCTCGCTGGCGTCGGCCGCACGGATACCGAAGGCAAGACCTCCCTGCTTGACGTTGGGGCAGCTGATATTCAGCTCGATAAAATCCACACCGGCGGCGCAGAGCTTGGCCACGCCCTCAATGTTTTCCTCAATGGTATGGCCGCCCAGGTTGGCCCAAACGGTGGTGCCGCACTGGCGCATGGCGGGCAGTTCGTGGTCGATGAAATGCTGCACACCGGGGTTCTGCAGGCCGATGGAGTTCATCAGGCCGGAGGGCGTCTCGTACAGGCGCTCACCCTCGTTGCCGGGCTGACCGTTCAGGGTCAGGCCCTTGCCGGAAATGCCGCCCAGCAGGCGCAGGTCCTCGATGTCGGCATACTCCGGGCCGAAGCCGAAGGTGCCGGAGGCGGCGACGACCGGGCCGGCCAGCCGCTTGCCGAGGAAATCAACATGCAGGTCTGCCATCAGTCAAACACCTCCTGTGCGTTGAATACCGGGCCGTCCTTGCAGACGGTAACGGGGCCGATTTTCGTGTGGCAGGTGCAGCCCAGGCAGGCGCCCAAACCGCAGGCCATCTTTTTTTCAAGGCTGGCCAGGCAGGGCACATTAGCGGCAGCGCAGAGCTTGGCCACGCCGCGCATCATCACCATGGGGCCGCAGGTCAGCACGATGTCGTAGTTTTTCGCATCCAGCAGGTCGGTGACCAGGCCGTGATGACCCTCATTGCCGGAATCGGTGGCCACAAAGACATCGTGGCACCAGGGCACGAACTTGTCCATGCCATAGCTGGTATCGCGGAAGCCGACGTACACGTCCGGCCGCACGCCTGCCCGGCAGAGCTGCTTGCAGAGCAGCAGCAGCGGCGCGGTGCCGATGCCGCCGCCCACCACGGCGATGCGCTGATACTTGCCTGCCAGCGCGGCGGCGTCAAAGCCGTTGCCGCAGGGGCCGGTGACAGTCAGCGTCTGACCGGGCTGCAGGGCGGCAATTTTGTGCGTACCCTCGCCTTTGAGCTGATACAAAAAGGTCAGTGCGCCGGTCTGGTTGTCAAAGTCGTTCACACTGATGGGGCGGGACAGGATCGGCGTAGCGTCGGCGGCCCAGGCCCGCAGCATGTAGAACTGGCCTGCGTGGGGCTCGTGGCGGGGGTCCTGCCACTGCACCGTCAGGCGGCGGATATCGGGCGCAACCGTTTCTTGTTGCAGCACCGTCAGATTACAGCTTATTGCACTCACCCTGAATGTCCTCCCGCATGCGCACGCACTCGTTGTAGGCGGCCTCGTCAAAGGCTACGCCGGGCTGTTTCTTGTAGGCCAGCAGGATGCCGCGGCTGGAGTTGACCACGCCGCCGTTGCCCTGGGTCAGGTACTGGGCGATGTCGGCAGCCTTGCCGCCCTGGGCACCGTAGCCGGGGATCAGGAAGAAGGTGTTTTTGTAAGCGGCGCGAATGGCGGTGGCTTCCTCGGTATGGGTGCCGCCGATGACCAGGCCGATGCTGGAGTAGCCGTGCTCACCCATGTAGTCCTTGCCCAGGGCGGTCAGGCTGTCGCCCACCAGGTCGTAGACATGGCGGCCGTCGTCCAGCTTTTTGTACTCAAAATCTTTGGCGCCGGGGTTGGAGGTGCGGCACAGGACGAACACGCCCTTGCCCTGCTGCTCGCAGTACGGCAGGTAGGGGCTGATGGAGTCGAGGCCCATGTAGGGGGCCAGCGTGATGATGTCGGCCTCGAAGTCGCCGGTGAAGTGGGCCTTGGCATACATTTCGGCGGTCTTGGCAATGTCGCCGCGCTTGATGTCAGCAATGACCGGCAGGCCGGTGGCGCGGGCCAGCTTGAGGGTCTCGGCGTAGGCGCGCATGCCGTCCAGGCCCAGGGACTCGTAGTAGGCGATCTGCACCTTGTAGCAGCCTGCCACGCCCTTGGTGGCGGCGATCAGTGCGCGGTTGAAGTCCAGCACGTTCTCGCCGGCGGTCTTGGCAGTGTCGGTGGTGGGCAGGTAGCTGATCTCGGTATCCAGGCCGACGCAGACCGGGCCGTTGGCAGCTACGCTCTCGTACAGTTTATCCATGTTCGTCAACATTGTGTGATCCCCCGTTTGTATAATGTAGGTTGGGCAAGACCGCATAATTTTAAGTGCCGATACAGCGAGCGAGGTGTGCCAGCTGCTGGAGCGGTGCTTAAGCCCGCAGGGCGCAAATTATGCGGTGTTGCCCCTATTACTCTTCGATTTGGAACGTGACCTTGCCACCCTTGATGGTGGTGACGACCTTG